>Ga0070749_10002602_pt1 | contig 12098 bp, 14 predicted proteins | sample VirMetDEL_Nov_18_FD_75180 | JGI IMG/M metagenome (GOLD analysis project Ga0070749, IMG submission 75180) | Aqueous microbial communities from the Delaware River and Bay under freshwater to marine salinity gradient to study organic matter... | ecosystem: Environmental > Aquatic > Marine >...
CGACACCGCCTCGATCGCAGGCACGTAGACTGCGAAGTTGCCGTTGTTGGTGCCGCCGGTCGCGACCCGCGCCTTGTGCGGCCACACCAGGAGGCCGTCCGTCGCGCCGCGCAGGTAGGCGCAGCGGTCGAGCGCCTTCTTCGCGCCGAGGTTGAGGTTCGTGGCGTCCGCGGCGTCACCGTCCGCGACGAGGGTCTGCGAGTCGGTGAATTCCGCGGTGGGGCTGTAGCTGGCGGTCATGGTGCTCCTGGCTCAGACGAGGTTGCTGCGGCCGACGCGGGGGAACCACGGGCCGTCTGGATCTTCGGTGGGCGACGCGCCGACGACGAACGCGCCGACGATGGGGTCGAGGGTGTAGGTGATGACGCTCCCGCCGACGGTGAAGCTGCCGACGACGAGGCCCGGCGTCCCCACGATCGAGCCCGACGCGAGCTTCAGCGCGGGCACGCGGTCGCGGGCGTTCTTCCACTTCGCGAGCGCGCGGCGCACCTCGGAGAGCTGCGCGACGGTCATGTCGCTCCCCACGGTGCTCCCGTCGCCGACCACGAAGTCGCCGACGACGAGCAGCGAGAAGGGCGAGGCGGTGTCGCCCACGATCGCCCACGGCCCGACGGTGAAGCGGCCGACGGTCAGCGCGCCCGTCCACACCAGCACCCAGAAGCGCGACCACAGCGACGTGAGGCCGTCGGGCGGCGTCCACTGGTACTGCGCGACGAAGCGGGAGGAGACGACCCGCGCCGAGGTCAGCGCGAGCGCGTAGGCGTAGCCGTAGGGCGTCCCCGCCCACCCCCACACGTCCCACGCGGCGGCGAGGCGCGCGCGGTAGCTCGTCGCGGTGTCGAGGGGCGAGCGGTCGAGGTCGCGGTCTGCGCCGAGCAGTGACAGCGCGTCGGATGGCGCATCGCCCACGAAGCGGGCGCGCACGGCCTCCTTGGCGAGCGCGACGGCGGCGTCCTTGTGGTCGCCGAGGGACTGCGCCCACCGCTCGCCCCACGCGCCGCGCAGCCCCGCGGGCTGTAGCGTCGGCTGCCACTCGCGGAACGTGCTCACGACTAGACAGCGCTCCAGGTGATCGTTGCGGAGAGCGACGCCACCTCGCCGTTGTTGATGCTCACGTCCGCGGCGGGCTGCGAGATGTCCACGTCGATGACGCCAGACGCGGCGTAGAAGGCTTCATAGAGGCGCCCAAGGTCGACGTCCTCGCCGATGTCGAGGCCGTTGACGTAGGCGCTCAGGGCGTCCGTCGCGAGCGCACGGTTGGCCGTCGAATCGCTCGCCGCCGCAACGGTAACCGTGGCGATAAGCGACACGGGGATCGCAGTCGCGGACTGAACCGTCGGATTGTCCGTGCCGGGCTTGTTGGCGTCGATCCAATCGGACACCGTCGTCACGATGCCCGAACCGACCGCGCCGGAAGGGCCCGCGAGGTACACGGTCAACGTCCCGTCGCCGGGACCCCACACGACCTGCGCGCGGGTGACCTGCGCTTCCTCGCCATGCCCTGTGCGTGCGAGGTGGAGATACGCGCTGTCGTTCGCGCCGCGCCCGAGGGTGCCCCACTTCGCGCGGCAGCGGGCGCGCAGCGATGCGTCCGTCTCGTCGGCGGCTCCGGCCGTCGTCGCCCACGCCGTCACGGCGGAGACCGTCACCCCCGCGAGAGCAGGCGAGACGATGAAGTCGATGTTGTCGCCGGGAACGTTGTACGCGGTGCCGGCGGTCTCGGCCTTGACCGTGAGCGAGAGCGTGCCGCCCGACGCGAGCACCTCCGTCGAGGCGTTCGTCGAGCGCCAACGGCGGGTCCCGTCGCTCACGACAAGGCTGTACGCGGTGACGTTGTACGGCCCCGCGGCGCCGTCGCACGACAGCGTGACGCGGCCCTCCATGAAGGTCGCGAGCTCGCGATCGAGGTCGAAGACGCCCTTCGCGAGCAGCGTGAGCCAATCGCCCGACGCCTCGTCGAGGTAGCCGCCGCTCGCCACCTCGGCGATGACGGCGCGGAGGTCGGCGAGGGCTGCGGCGTCGGCGCGCGCGAGGGTTCGCCCGGCGTTGCCCGACTGCCACGCGGTCACCGGGAAGCCCTGCGCCGCGAGCGTCGCGAGGATCTCGGTGAGGTACGTGTCGGCGCTCTTGGCGGTCTGAAGCTCTGCGAACGTCGTCACTACACGGGCTCCGCGGCGAGGATCTCGGTGGTCACCGCCGACACGGCGAGGACGAGGCGGAAGGGCCCGTCGCCGGTGGTGAGGATGAGCCTGACGGTCAGCGCGCCCGACGCGAACGACACCGTCACGTCCGCGCGCTCGACGCGCTCGTCGGCCTCGGCCTCACGCTTGACGAACGCCGCCATCGTCGCGAGGTCGGACGGCGTCAGCGCGCCGTTGAGCCGCGAGCGCACGTCGAAGCCGTACGCCTCGTCGTCGATGAGCGAGCCGCGCGGCGTGATGAGCCGCCGCCCGATGGCCTGCGCGAGCGCGCGCCAGCCCGACACCGTGCCGAAGTACGGGTCGAGGTCCGCCGCGTCGGGCGTGCTGATGTCGGTCCCGAATGTCGCCACGTCAGGGGATGCGGAGGGCGTCGGAGCCCTCGGAGATGGTGCCGACCACGGACGGCACAGTGAGGATGCCGAGCGCGCTGGAGACGGAGGACATCCACGTCGCCATGCCGGCAGTCTTCGTCACGTCGTCGCCCTCGCGGGCGGCTCGCGCGGTGGCGCCGTTGACCGTGATGCGCGTCACCGCGCCAGCGGCCCAAAGGCACGCGACGGGCTTGGACGGGTCGCCGCCCTCGTAGGTGAGCGTCACGCGCTCGCCCGCAGGAACCGTCACCGTCACGCCGGGGAGGCCGTAGCGGATCGGCACGCCGGAGCATGGCGGGACGCGTGGGTCGTCGGGGACGAGGTCGAGCAGCCCCGCGGCGCTCTGCGAGACGACGCGCGCGGGGTAGTGGGCGAGGTAGTCCACGCGGCGAAGCGCGCGTCGCACGACCGCATCCACGGCCGCTCCGAGGCCCGTGGCGCCCTCGGCGGTGACGACGGCGCGGAGGTCCCGCGGCGTCGCGCGGAAGTCGACCTGTCCAACGCGGATCGGGTCGCGGCCCGTGAGCGTCAGGGCAACGCCGGGGGGGATGCCGAGCACGTCGCCCGCGAGCACGTAGCGCCCCGCCTCGGGGTACTCCTCGACCACGTCGACCGCGCCCGCGGGCGTGTAGGCGGCCCATGCGTCGACGCCAACCCACACGGTGCCGTCGGCGAGGGTGCGCCAGGCGTAGCCCGCGGCGCGCGCCACGTCGGCGACGGCGGTGGACGCCGCGGCCTCGACGCGGTGCCACAGCGGCGCCACGGCGGAGAGCGACCCCGCCGTCGAGGCGAGCGCCTCGCCCGCGTCGAGCAGCGCCCCCGCGAGCACGTCGGAGAGCGTCGAACCGCGCAGGGCCACGGCGGGGAGCGTGCCCGAGAGCCCGCCCGCGCCGCCGACCACGCTGCCGCGCCACGACCCCGCGACGAGGCCGCCGCGGTGGACGGTGCCGCGCCACGTCGCGCCGTCGATCGTGAGCGCCACGGTGCCGGTGACGGCCTCCGCGGTGTCCACGTCGAGGTCGGCGACCCACGCGCCCACGCGGGGCACGGAGAGCGTGCACGCGGTCACCCGCGCGCCGTTGGCGGTGATCTCGGCCACGTCAGGGGTTGGCGGCGCCCGACGCGCTCGGCGCCGGGATCGGGTTGTTGCGGAACGCCGTCGCGATGCGCGGGTCGAGGTCCGCGCGGTCGTCCGTCTGCGGCGCTGGCGTCGCGCGCCGTGTGGCGTTGCGCGGCGGCGGGTCGCGGTACTCCGTCGCGCGGATCGTCCAGACGAGCTTCCCGTCCTGCGGGACCGGGAGCGTCGCGCCGGTGACGTACACCTGCGTGATGCCCGCGAACTGGAGCGATGGGTACGCCACGTCGAGCGCGCGCCCTCGAGCCGACCCGCCGCCGCGCGGGGCGACGAGCGCGGCCAGGGACTCGATCTGCGCGGCGTGCTCCGGGAGCCACGCCGTCAGCGTGAAGGTGAGGTCGACGAGGTCAAAGCCCTTGTCGACGATGCGCGCGCCGTCGCTGCCGGCAGCACGGCGGCGGTCGAGCTTCTTCTTGAAGGCGTCGCCGGTGACGGTGGTCACGCCGTCGAAGCGCAGCCCGCCGAGCGTGAGCACGTCCCACGCCCCGCCGCCGGCCTCGTGGGGGATCGCGATGGTCGCCACGGCTAGACGGTTCCGCCCGAGAGCGCGAGGCGGTCGAAGGTGACGCCCATGCGCTGCTCGATCTCGTCCACGATGCCGAGCGCCTCGCGCCCCGCGCCGTCGACGAACACCTGGAACACCCCGCCGCGGCCCGCGAGAGCGCCCGCAGCGCCCGCGGCGTCGGGCGGCGCCACCATGGCCGCCATCGCGTCCTGCGCGCCCTGCGTGCCCCCGTGGACGCCGCGCTCGAAGCCCTCGGCGGTGTGCCCGCCGATCTCCGCGAAGACGCGCGACGGGGAGGCGATGCCAAGCGTCTCGCGCGCGGCCGTGATGGCGTTGTCAGCGAGGCCGCGGACGGCGCCAGTCACGCGCTCGTAGCCCGACGTGATGCCCGACGTGATGCCGTCGACGATGGCTGTGCCGATCGTCGTCCACCCCTGCGTGGCGAGGGAGCCGAATTGCTGCGGAAGGGAGAGGATGAACTGCACGAACCGCAGCGCCTCCGCGCCGACGATCGTCAGCACCGAGCCGAGCGCAGCGAAGCCCGCCACGACCTGCACGGAGACGCCGACGAGGTAGCCGAGCGCGTCGGCGAACGACATCGCGAAGGCGAGCCACTGCTCGCGGCTCCCGGTGTCGCCGTTGAGCGTTTGCAGGAGCGGCCCGAGGGCGCGGCCAAGCCCCTGGATGAACGCGCCGCCGACCTCGCGCATGGCTTGGAAGAGCGGCGGGAGCACGTCGGCGAGCGTCGACACGAAGCCCTCGATGCGCTGTGGGGTGAAGACGCCCGCGAACATCCCCGCGGCCTCGTTGATGATGCCGGCGACGCTGCGCTGTAGCTTCTGCCCGGCCTCGGACGAGCCGTTGAAGGCGTTGGCGATGGCCGTGATGCTCGCGGCGAACGCGCGGACGCCGGGGAGGTTCTCCAGTTGGTTGATGCCCGTCACCAGCCCGAAGAACGCTTCTTCGAGGTTGGACATCGCGCCCGCGAGGCCGCTGCCGCGCGCCACCGCGAAGCCGCCGAGGCGCTGCCCCGTGGTCTGCCGCAACGACGCGAGCGCCGCGTTGACGCCCTCCTCGCCAGTGATGCGGCCCTGCCGCATGAGATCCTGAACCGCGCGGTTGTTCTCGGTCTCGGTGCCGCGGAGACCGCGCTGCCGAGCAATGGCGGCGAAGACGCCCTGCCGCGAGACGCCCACCTCAGCGAGCTGGTTCAGTTCCTCAGCTTGCAGCGCACCACGCCCGCGGATCTGCCCGAGGGCGCGGACGAAGCGGCCCTGCGCCGTGGGGTCGTTCTGCATGAGCGCACCCACGTCGAGCGATGCCGAGAGCACGCGCTCCTCGTCACGCCCGCGGAACCCCGCAGTGATGGCCTGCTGTCGCGCCGTGTTGATGTCGCGCTCGTTGCCCGGCGTCAGCCGCGCGATGGCCTGCGTTTGCCGGAACGCGGCGCCGCCAACGCGCGAGATGTTGCCGGCGCCCTGCCCGCCAAGGAGCACACCGAACGTCGTGACGGCCGACTCGCGGAACCGGATCATCTCCGTTACGCTGCGGCCGATGCTCGCCGCGACGCCGAGGAAGGCGCCGCCGATGCCGACCGCGATCCCCGTCACAGCCGTCGCCACGCCCGCGAGACGGCCGAGTCCCTGCACTGCGGTCCCGACGGTCTCGGAGAGGTTGCCCGAGGTCGTCGACAGCCCGCGGATTCGCGCGTCGGCCGCGAGCAGGCGCCGCCCGAAGTCGTCGACGCTGCGCCCCGCCCCGCCGAGCGGGCCGGAGATGAGGTCGCGCGCCTGGAAGCGCCACGTCAGCGTGTCTGCCACGGGTCAGGTCTTCTTCGTGTGGGCGACGCGGTGGATGTGCAGCGCCTCGGCGACGAGCATCGCCCCGGCGCGTGCGTACGGCTCGAGGTCGTCAGGGTCGCGCCCTGCGAGGGCGAGGACGCACGACGACGCTTCCCACAGGTCGCCGCGCGCCTTGTCCCGCAGGGCTACGATTCCCCCACGGACGCCTTGAACTTCCGCCCGACGCGGCCGCAGAGTTCGCGGCCCGCCTGCTCGGCGATCCACGGCGCCTCGTCGCGGATGGCGTCGAACGCCGCGCGGTCGGGGTGCACGAGCAGTTCGCGAGCGATGAGCTCCGCCGCCATGCCCGCCGCGTCGTCGCCCGCGAGCAGGCGCTTGTCGGCGGCGTTGAGCCGGCGCCAGTGCGCCGCCGTCGCAGCCTTGAACGCGAGCGAGTCGTCCGCGCCCTCGGTCAGGTTGATGACGAGCAGCGGCCCGTGCTTCGCTTCGAGCGCCCTCACCTCGTCGGCGGAGAGCCGCGCCATCACTGCACCTGCGCGGTCACGGTGTCGTCTTCGATCGGCGACACGCCGTTGATGGTAAGGCCCGTGTACATGAACGGCACCTCCACGCTCAGAGGATCGGTCCCGTTCTCGCCGCCGCCCTTGCCGCCGCCGAAGCGGACGCCGGTCAGCACCTCCTTGGAGGTGCCGAGCACGGTGTCGCTGTACTGCACGACGACGGTGCGCACCACGTCGCACCAGCCCGCCGTCGAGGCGACGCGGTCGTACTCCGAGCGCAGGAAGGTGATGGAGCCGTTCCCGGGCTTGAAGCGCCCGCGCGTCATGCCGAGGGGCTTGCGGCCGGCGCCCTCGACGAGCGCGCGCTCGACCGTCCACTCGTAGGAGATCGCGGTGAACTTCACGAGGGGCTGCTCGCCGTCCGTGCGGACTTCGATGCTGCTCCAGTCGTACTCGCGGTCGTTGATCGTCGCCATGGTCACGCCACCGTCGCGGAGAGGGAGAGGTCGATGTCGATCGTGGTGGCGTAGCCGAGCGGCTGCACGCGCACCTTGAAGTTGAGCGTCGAGGTGGACAGCACGTTGTTGGTGCGGTCGACCTGCGCGGAGACGGCCGACGCGAGCCCCGTCGCGACGAGGTCCTGACGGAGCGCCGCGCTGACGCGGCCATCGATGGCGTCGGCGTCGCGCGGGTCGATCTTGCCGCCCGTGATCGTGCGCACCGCGGAGTTGATGTACTCCTGCATGATGCTCACGGCGAGGCGCGCGGCCTCCTTCACGACGCGGACGTTCATGATGCTCGTGAAGTCGCTCCCGGCCGTCGCGCGGGTCATCGCGGTGGCGTAGTAGCCGCCGCGCCCGGGGAGGCTCTGCGCGCCCATGAAGCGCCCCGTGTCGAGGCTCGTGAGCGTGCGGAGGTCGTGCACGAGGTCGCCGTCGTCGATCCCGGAGAGCGGGCCCGAGAGCACGCGGCCGGGGTGGTCGGCGAGGCCGTTGACGCCCACGGCGCGGGCGAGCGCGAGGCGCGGGCCGATCACCCACGCGACGTTGCGGCGCATCGAGCAGCCCCACAGCGCGTCGTCGTGCTCGGCGAAGCCGGCGGCGACCGCGCCGTGCCGCGAGGAGAAGGCGGAGAAGCCCGGGGAGCCGCCGAGGAGCACGCCGGTCCACGTCGACACGCTCTCGCCGCTCGACTGGTCCCGCGTGCCGGCGAGCCACCAGCGATAGAGGTTCGTCGACTCCAGCCCGCTGACGCTCGTGTCGAGCGTGCCGACGGTCGCGCCCGTGACGTGCTCCGCGACCTGCACGTACTCGTGGTCGTACGTCGTCGCTTCGAGCGCGTCGAGCGCGAGGCCGAGGGCGGTGGTGTCCCAGATCGGCGCCGTCGCGGTGAAGGTGAAGGTGTCGCCCACCACGAAGGTCCCGTCGGCGAAGTCCGTCACGATGCCGGTGTTCGGGATCGTGATGGAACCGTCCGCGGGGACCGCAAACTCCTCGCTGTACGTGGTGCCCCCGTCGAGGCTGATCTTGACAGCCGCCGTCAGCGCCGCGAGGTCAGCGCCCGCGCGCGTCACGAGGTACTTCACGCGGAAGTCGTCGCGCGCCGTCGACGTGGTCACGGACAGCACCGCCGTCGAGGTGTTCGACGAGCCCGCGGTCACCGACGAGCAGGAGCCCGCGGTCGACGACGTGGCCTTCACGAGCACGAGCGGCCCGCCGACGGTGCGGAAGTAGTCGGCCGCGAGCGCCGTGAGCTTGCCGTAGCCGAAGGTCGAGAGCGCGTCCTCGAACGACGCGGCGAGGTAGGCGGCGGCGGCGGTGCCCGACGACGAGCAGCCGACGAGCGCGGGCGGCCGCGCGAGCTCGCGCGTGACGCCGAGCCCGCCGTCGCCGATGGTCAGCGTGGTGGAGGCGATGGGCATGGGGTTCCTTGGGGGCGTGGGGTCAGGGCGTGTCGGAGGGCACGAGCACCTCGCCGTCGCCGTCCGCGGCGTCGGAGGTGTTGGGGGTGACGGTCGTGACGGTCGCCACCGTGGGCGCCGTCTCGGGCACGTAGGCGCGCAGGGTCACGCGGAGCGTGGTCGACTCGCCGAGCGTCAGCGCGTCGCCCTGCGCCCACCGGCCCGCGCCGATGGCGTAGACGCTCGGCCCCGCGGCGCTGTGCAGCGCGCGCACGAGGGCGTCGCGCAGGGAGGCGGCGGCCTCGAAGTCCTCGCCCCAGCACTCCACGTCGAACGTCGTCGGCATGGCGCAGAGCGCCCGCTGTAGGCCCGTGGCGAGGGGCGAGAGCTTCGGGGCCGCGCCGGGCTCGTCGGCGAGCGGGAGCCACCGCACGCGCGGCGGCGACCCCTGGTCATCGGCGACGCGCCACCCGACGCCGAAGGTGCACGTCGGCACCTCGGCGAGCACGGCGGCGTCGACGGCGGCGATGGTCGCGGAGAGGGTCACTGCGGGAGCAGGATCGCGATGGCCTCGCGGGCGGCGTCCTCAAGGGTGCGCGCCCACGTCGGCGGGAGGTTCGGGAGCGGCAGGAAGGGGCGCGCGGGGATCGCGCCGCGGCCGTACTGGTGCGTCGCCGCGTAGACGAGCCCCGTCCCGATCGTGAAGGAGTCGGCCGTCACCACCGGGCGCGCGGTGACGCTGGCGCGCAGGCGCCCCGTGTCGACGAGCGGCTTGCCGCGGTCGCCCTTGCGGCGGTTGCGGGCGCGCGCGCGGGCGAGGGGCCGCCACGGCGAGGCATCGGGCGCCTTGGAGCCGCGGAAGCCTTCGGCGACGAGGTCGACGGCCTCGGCCGCCATCGCCTTGACCGCGACTCGAACGCCCTGCGCCCCCACGCGACGGAGCGAATCGCCGAGGGAGCGCAGCGCACCGAAGTCGCCCGAGACGCCCGCCACGTCACCAGCCCCGCTCGCTCGACGAGGCCGTGGTCGGCGCCGTCGAGGCGCGGGCGTAGGTGCCGGGGCCCGGCGTGGTCACGCCGCCCGACACCGAGGCGCGCCCCGCCGACACGTCCTTGAGCCACGCGCGGGCGTTGTCCGCGCGGGTCAGGATCACGTCGCCGTTGGCGCGCCCCGGGTCGAGGCCACGCGAGGTCAGGAGCGTCTCCGCCGCGAGGGCGCAGACGCACTGCCGCAGGTCGTCGCCCCACGCCGTGAGGGGCACGGCGTAGCGCGAGCGCATGTAGGAGTCGGCGAGCGCGGACGCCGCGTCGAGCGCGTCGTCCTGCGTCGCAGTGGCGACGCCCGAGAGCGCCGCGGAGGGGAGGCCGAAGCGCGCGAGGTCGGTGCGGTCTGCGTACGCCATGCGTCAGCCTCCCCGCGCGATCACGCCGTGCACTTCGCGGCGAGCCAGAAGGGCCCGTAGCCCGCGGCGCCGCGGGCCTTCACGCCGTAGAGGAACTTGTTGCGGAGCATCACGTACTCGTCCGACGGGGCCGTGAGGGAGACCATCTCGGGCGCCTGCCGCTGCTGGAAGATGAACGGCTTGATCGGCCGCGAGCAGTCGAGCAGGTACCAGGTGGTGTCCGAGCCGCCCGCGTTGGCGGAGAGCTGCGGGGCGACGACCACCTCGCAGAGCCCGCGCAGCACGTTGTCGACGGCCGCGCCCGACTCCACGATGGTCGACGCCTGCACGATCTTGCGCGCCTTCACCTCGAGGGCGGGCGGCACGAGGAGCACGTTCGGCCGGACGCGCAGGCTCTCGCCGTCCTCGCCCGCGTACTCCATCATGCTCGCACGCACCGCGGCGAAGTTGTCCGCCGTCAGCGCCGTCGACGCGACGAGGTTGTCGATGGTCGACGACCCGAGCGTGTGCGAGTTGGAGAAGAACGCCGCGCCGTCGTAGCCGGTCTCGGTGCCGCCCGCGAGCACGGCGGCGAACACGAGGTCGTCGGGCCAGAGGCGCGTCTGCTGCCCCATGTCGTCGACGGTCATGTTGTAGACGCCGATGTTGTCGTCCTCGATGTCGTCGCGGTCGATCTCCAGCGTGAGCTCGTAGCTCTCGTTGTCGAGCGAGTAGCGGTACGACTTCGCGTTGACGATGCGGCGCTCGCCCTCCCACTGCCGGAGCTTCGCGAGCTTCGCGTGCATGGGGTAGACGTTGCCGCGCCCGCCCGACGGGATGGTCGTGGCGATGGTCGGCGAGATGGGGGTGACCGCGCCGTAGGCGGTCTTGAAGCGCTGGTCGATCGTGACCTGAAGCGCCCGGAGGGAACTCGGGGTGATCTGCATGTGCGTGGTCCTTGTGTGTCAGCGCGGACGGATCACGCCGCGGTGGTGGGGATCGCCCCCATGGGGTTGACGAGCATGAGCATCGCGTTGCCCGACGTGCCGTCGGCGAGCGCCATGCCCATCACGAAGCTGCCGACGAGGGCGTCGGTCGAGCTGCCCGACGTGGTGTCGGTCGTGGCGGCGACGGCGGCCTTCGCGCGCGCCGTGGTGGCGGTGGTGGCGAGCAGCGTGCCGTCCGCGATGGAACCGCCCGAGATCACGCGCGCGGGGCCGAGCACGCGGACGATGCCGATCGCGGCCGACGCGGGGGCGTTCAGGAGCACGCCGAGGGCCTGCTCGCCCGCGGTGTCGGCGAGCACGATCTGCGACGAGCCGTTGAGCTTCACGAAGAGGTTCTGCCCCGTGGAGCTCAGGTCGGCGCCTGCGGGGAAGAGCACGTCGTGGACGGCGCCGCCGGCCTCGGCGCGGTTGAGGAGGCCGACCTCGACGATGGGCTTCGTCCCTTCGAAGCCGACCACCACGCCGCACGCGGGGTAGGTGCCGGCGACGTTGGTGCGCGACACGACGTTGTCGTCGGCCGCGTAGACGATGCGCCCGATGTCCGCCTCGGAGATCGCGGCCGTCGAGGAGCTGTTGACGAGGTAGAAGGCGCCCCGCTCGACGGGGCACTCCAGCGCGCCCGCGGTGCCCGCGCTGTTGTCCGACTCCTGCTGCGCCACGCCGACGACGTGGAGGGAGGCGTCGGCGCTCGCGGGGACGAGGTAGCCGGAGAGGCTGAGGGCGACGATGGTGCCCTGGTAGATGTGCGTCGAGGCGGCGACCGGGAGCTTCGTCAGCTTGCGGACGACGGCCTCGGTGCCGTAGCGGCGGGTGTCGAGGTTCGTGGCGGCGGCGGTCATGTGCGGGTCTCCTTCACGCGCTCTGCGCGGTCAGCGCCGCACGGATCGCGGCGGGGTCGACGCTCGCCTGACGGGCGAGCGAGTTGATGGTGGCGTCGTCGACGTCGGCCGCGAGCGCGGCGGGCTTCGCGGGTTCCTCGTGCGCGCGCTCCTGCGAGACGCTCACGACGGGGTGGCGCGCGGCGCGGAACGCGGCGACGGCCTCGGCGGTCGAGAGCGCCGAGAGCCACGACGAGGGCTTGCCGTCCTGCTCGCGCTCGGCGGGGGTCAGCTTCCCCTCGCGGACGCAGGCGTCGAGCTCGGCGTCGCGGGCGGCCTTCGCGCGGGCGGCCTCGTCGGCCTGCACCTTCGCGCGCAGGGACGAGAGCTCGGCGGCGTCGCGCTTCCACGCCTCGACGGCGCCGAGGGCCTCGGCGTGCGTCTTGGCGCCGGTGGCGGCGACGAGCGCGTCGCGCTC
>Ga0070749_10002603_pt1 | contig 12096 bp, 14 predicted proteins | sample VirMetDEL_Nov_18_FD_75180 | JGI IMG/M metagenome (GOLD analysis project Ga0070749, IMG submission 75180) | Aqueous microbial communities from the Delaware River and Bay under freshwater to marine salinity gradient to study organic matter... | ecosystem: Environmental > Aquatic > Marine >...
AAAAATAATATTATAGAAAGAAAATTGAATCAAAAAGATAGAAGGTCTAAGATATTAAGTATTAAAAAAGAAATAATAGATAAATTAAATAAATATTTATAAAAATAAGTATGCAAAATAAAAAAATTAATGATCTAATAAACTTTGTAAAAATTATAGATCAAAAGCTATTTAGAAATGTTAGAAATTTATCATCTTTAGATCAAGAAATTTTAAATAAATTTATTTCATTAAAAGAAAATTTAGAAAATTTAGAAAATTTAGAAAATTTTAAAATAATTATTGATACTGTTGCAAGAGAAACAAATAGAAGAAATGATGAAATTATAGAAAAATTAAATTATTTTAGAAAACTAGATATAATTTAATTATGAATATAATAAGATTTTTAAGTATCACTGTAATTGTTTTTATTTCATATGTTTTAATTCATCTTGTTCAAGTACAGGTTTATTCAGGCAATTTCTTAACCAGTGAATATGATACTATAGCTTATTCAATTTATATCCCTCATGGGTTGAGACTATTAATTTTTTTAATTTATGGTTATTGGGCAGTTCCAGGACTATTTCTTGCTCATGTGTATACAGGCTTTAATAATGATGGTTTTGTAACTTTTGATATTATATTTTTTGTTACAATATTAATTTCAACACTATGTGTTCCTTTAGGAGCATTAACAATAAAGAATATCTTTAAAAATCTAGATAATTTATTTCAACCAACTTATATAATTTCATTAACATTAGTCTCAGCTTTTATTAATGCTAGTTTAACAAATATTCTAAGATTATTAACAAGATCAGGTTATGAGGAGAGATTTTTGCCTGAGTTTTTAGGTTATATGACTGGAGATACTTTGGGAGTTGTTTTGATTGTGTTTGGTTATATTGGAATTAAACGTTTGTTTTTTTTATCTGTTTCAAAATAATTTATAAAATTGTTATATTTTTTAATTATCAAAGATTTTATAGAATATGTGCATCTGTCGCCATTAAAAATTAAAAATGATTTTGGGTCCCTTAAGTATTCAACTGTTGGTAAATACCCATCATATAATCTAAAGGTTAATATATTTAGACATATCGATTAATCGGACTCAGAGCTCATTTCAGAGTCATTTAGGACCCCTTTTGATGAGTGAGTCATGGTGAACTAAAATGATTAACAACGACCTCCTTAGGAGGTTTATCTTACAAAAGATCAAAAGTTAAAATTAGCATAAAGACTCAGTTTTTTATTTTTAGATTTAAATTTATTTAAAGAATCTTAATGTTGTGTTTGTTAATTTATTTAACTTTCATTTTTTAAAGTGTAGTGATTTTGTAGTGATAGAATGAAAGGTAACTTGACGAGACTCTAGAAGCTAGTAATATAAATGTTAATGAAAGGAAAAAGTTTTAACTAAATTGATTTGTAATCAATAGGTCCGCGGTTCGAATCCGTGCGGGGGCACCATCAAATACATTAAGTTATCTTACTTTTCCGATCATTAGAAAGAACATTTATGATTGGAACATTTGCATACAAAGAACATATAAAGGAAGAAAGTAGAACTCTTTGTAGTGATTTTGTAGTGATTAGAATTTATACGATCATGGCGTTCGTCGTCTGTTCACTTTCATTGTGTTTTTTCTTTTTGAAATTAAATCAATTGAAAAGGAATAAAACTAATGAATAAATCAAATGCAAAAAATCTTACTGATGCAATCTGTCGGAACTTACCAAGATTAGATAAAAGATATTATAAGAAAGGTGATTATCCTGGTTTAGAGTTTTGGATTCATCCATCAGGTAAAAAGAGTTGGTATTTTCAATACAGAAGCAAAAACTATAAATATCCACAAAGAAAATCTTTAGGAACATATCCTGTAGTTGGAGTAGTTGAAGCTTTAAAAAAAGCTAAACATCTATCACAACAAATATTTGATGGGATAGATCCAAGAGAACAAATCAAATCAGATATAATGAGTATGCAATTAGGTGAAGCGTTAAAAATCTATTACCAAAATGATTTAACTGAAACTAATCAGCATGAAACAAACACAATTAAATCAGTAAAAGCAACGTTTGGTCCTTGGGTCTTTAGAGATACTTACGATAAAAAGATCCTGGAATTAGTCAGTAGAGTTGAAGATCTACAATATAAAAAGCTTTCCTCTATTACTCCAAAAATGTTTAAAGATTTATTCCAAATTTGTGGATCTAAATCCCCCATAACTGCTAATAGATTACAAGAATATCTAAGAAAATTTTGGAATGATTTTGTAAAGGAAGAAGACAATCCTTTTATTTTAAAAAAGAAATTTAAACACGATGAAAAGATCTATTTAGATTTCTTAGATCCAACAGAATTAAAAAGAGTTATGAAAAACGCCATTGTTCTTGATGATGGAACGGGCAGATTTAATATGAGTCATTACTTTGGACATGATCGTCTTAGCGTTGTTTCTTGTGCCATGATTGCTTTTCTTTTAACCACCGGCAGAAGACCTGATGAAGTTAATAAACTCAGATGGGATCAATATATTCCAGGTGAACAACCTAGAATTAGTTTAGACAAAACAAAGTCATCAAAGAAAAATAAAAAACTTACGTTTAGACTAGGTAAAGAAGCTGTAAGAATTTTACAAATTATTCAAAAGGATAGACTAAATAATCCTAATTCAAAATTTTACTATTCAATTGATGATGACAGAAACAAATATATTTTTCCTAGTGCAAATAGTAATTTTAAACAAAATAAAATTCCTCATGTAATAGGTCCAAGATCTACTTGGCAAAAGCTTTTAAAAATTTCAGGTATAACAAGATCAATGAAAGTTTATGCAACAAGGCATACGTTTGCTACTAACTTTTGGATCAAAACTAAAGATCTTAAAGCACTTGCTGAAGCATTAGGAAACACTGAAGCCATGGCTGCAAAATATGCAAAACTTGTTAGTGAAACTTCAGTAAAAGGAATTGATAAAATTGAATTCTTTGAAACAGAAACTCCTAAATTAATTCAGGTTAAATAGTTGTTCCTGATTCATGTACAATGTATAAGTGTTTTGTATGGGCGAAGATAAATGGGCAGAAGTAATAGAGTATTTGAAAAACTCAAATCGCGATCCAAAGAAAGTCTTAAAACTTTTAAAAGGTAGCGATAAAGGAACTGAGTCTAATTATACAATAGCTAGATCATCTTATTCAATGAATGTTATTGCCACTATTACACAAAAAATACATGACCCCAAAAATAAAGGGAAAAATTTAACTCACATAATTAGAACTTGGGTGAACTCTAAAGATTTTGAAAATTTTTATAATTTAATTAGAGGACCCGAAAATAAAAAATATGATAAATCCCATAGAGAAAAATACGTTAAACAAATCAACGATCTTTGGACCAAACCTAATCAACAATTTTATAGAAAGTATTTTGAAGCTACTAAAGGCTTTATAATCTTGCAAACAGGATCAAAAACAAACAGAAAAACAATAAAACCAGAATTAAGAAATTTTACTAAAAAAGATATTGAAGAAGCTATCCCCAGACTCAAAAAGACTTTTAATTGGAAATAAATTTACGATGACAAGGGCTCATCGTAGGTTATCCCTTCTCCCCTATCCTGACATTCTAATCAATCCGATCTATATGATTGGAGATGAAAACAAAAACATTAAAAGAAATTTTTTCCAAAAGTGGAAACGTTGATAAAGTAATTACAGCTGATCCTAAAGCTAATGGAGAAACTAAAAACCAATTATTAAAACTTGCTTCTGAAACACCAGAAGAAGAGTTTGAATTAGATATTTCAACAATACTAAAAGAGTTCCCGAAATGGTCAAAAGAAAATCCAGGTAAAGATATAATGGATTTCTATGAAGAAAAAGGAATTGTAATTAAAAGGATTGAACTTGATAAAGGCGGTGTTGTTTTTCTAAGTGATTATTTAAAGCAAAAAGAAAAACCTAAAATCAAAAAAATTGATTTAGCACAAGGTGATTTCAATAAGACAGTCGCTGGTCTTTCAGATTCAGATAAAGATTTAATAAAAGATTTGCTTAGAAAATCTGGTGTGTTGGTGGGAAATTAATTATGAGTTACAACGATAATAACCCACTACATAGAAAACAAGTATTTGAATACTTAACCCGACCTAACAGAGTTTTTACATCAAATTCAAAAAATAAATCCAACACAGATCAACTTAGTGCGCCATTAAATAAATCTAATAACAAAAAACTTTCTAAAAAAGAGTTTGATGCTGCCGGTAAAGTAATGATGAACTCTTACCAATACGATGAAGCCAATAATGGAACAGAGAGAGAAATAAGAAATTATCTAATTAAAAAAATAGATTCTGGCCAGCAGCTCGACAGTGATGAAGTTAGATTCATGATGGATACAAAAGGATCAGATCATTCAGAACAGGCAACATTAAAACAAACGGACAATGTAAAAAATAAAGAACCTCAAAAACTATCTAAACAAACACAGAAATCCCTGAAGCCTGAGCTTATTAAGCCTGTTTCATATATTCCTGATCCAAGATTTAAGAAAATTGATGAAGATCTAAAGGCCCTGAATATTATTACAAAACCAGAGCCAACACTTGAAGAGATCATACGTGAGCAATCAAAGCAAAGATTGAAAAAGGAACAGGAAGAACACGATAAACAATTTGGACGTGGTGGGTTACCTGAACTAGTGAGGCCTGTTTAATGACTAAGGAACAAAAACAAAAATTAATTGAAAAAACAAAAGAAGCTTTGAAGCTTGCAATTCAATCATCAATTAAACATTCTAAAAATGTTGCTAAAAGTCAAAACCATATTTCAGATTTAATAAAATTTCACAAAGAAGACAGAGCAACAATCCAAAGATTGAACGCTGTAATAGATATGAAGCAGCGTGAAATCGATAAAGTGAATAAAGAGAACATCGACATACTTTGGAAAATGGCAAAGTTAGAAAAAGAAGTAATTGAATGTAAGCAATACAAACAAGTTGCTTCAGAAGTTGCAGAGTATGAAAAGAAAATGACTGAATATATGGATTCAAAAAAAGTGGATAACTAATGAGCATAAAAATTTATACAAAAACAAAACACCATAAATCTAAACAACATACCTATATCCAAAAAATGTATGGAGTAATTGAGGGACCTATTCATCAAATGATGAAACAGTTCCCAAATCAATTTTCATTTATGAGACACGAAACCAAACTCACTTTAAGGAAGAAGAAAACAGATGAATAAGAAATTCATTAGACCACGTGATGTTGAAGAAATTTATTCTATTAAAGTTTCAACATTATCAAAACAACGTCAGGGAAAATACGGCCTGCCCTTTCATGTTGTTGGTCGAAATAAGAACGCACAAAGAGGCGGTGTAATTTTATACAACGTAGATGAAATCAACGACTACTTAATCAAGAAAGGTCGCCTAACGCTGTATTAGTCATAACGGAAAGGAAATTATTATGGCAAAATTTAATAAAGACGTAGCAAAGAAAGTATCATTACAAACTGTTAGTGGTGGAGATGGTCCCTCAGACGGTCAAGGTATCGAAATAAAATCTCCAGGCAAAATGCATTGGTTCACAATTAAGGGGCAAAGTTATGAAGATTTGATAGAGGTTCAAACTGTAGCTTTACATGATCCAGATGGTGAGCTTTTGGATTATGTTGTCCAAACTGAAGATCCAGGTTTAAGAGAAAAAATTTTCAATAAAGCCGATGATAACAATAGTACAAAATTAATTCTAAGATGTTGTAATTGGTTTGGTACTGAATTCTTATGGACACCTTCAATTGCTACAAAACTATCAAAACAATCAATTTTTAAAGCACTTGAAAGAGGATTAGACGGCAATTGGATTAAATGTAAATGGAAATCTAATTCCGTAGGTTGGCAATCATGGAGCCACCCTTCTAATGATGATCCTGAAATAAAGAAACCAGAGTGGTCAAATATGACCGATGTAGAGATAGTAGATATGGTTTTTGATCAAAGAATAATTGAAAACCTGGACCATGAAGCATTGGTTAGAAATACGGGGGTAAAACACTAATGAGTAGAATTTGCGTTGGAGATTATGGAATACTTTGTGCACGTTACATTAGACAACTTCCTAAGGAACTTCATCAACCTTTAATCCACGTTTTTATAAGTGTGGTCAGCTGCGGAAACTATGATGCCGATGAACATTTAAGAAGGTTAATTGAAGTTAATATACCAAGAGGTAAGGAAAAATTTATTAAACGTGTTGAAAGAAAAACAATCAAACTATTACAAAAGCATGAAGAAGAAAATATTGATGTTGTTTGCGAAATTGGAATTCTTAAAGACCTTGTGTTTTGTAATGCGACGAGAAAGGAAAATATAGATGATCAACAACAAGAATATGAGTACGACTATAATGGAGAGACTAAGCACTAATGAAATTTTTGAACTATATAGAAAATCATTTCGAAAGAGTGTTAGTGGAAGATACAGAGTTTATTACAGATTCGACAGGAACGACCCCAGAGAGTGTACTTGCTCACGTTTACATTGATGTCTTTAGTGGCGAGAATTTTAAATTTTGGCTTCATGATAAAAAATCTACTCAACCGCCATTTGATTTTAATGATTGTTTATTGGTTAGTTATAATGCAATAGCTGAAGTGGGTTGCCATTTAAATTTATTACATGGAATACCTCCCAATATTTGGGATTCATATGTAGAAACAGCACGACTGCATAAACCAATGCGATCTGGTAAAGGTGCATTAACGCTTTTATCTACTGCTGAGCATTACGGTATCAAAGATAAAATGTCTGAAGCTGAAAAAGAAGATAACTTAGATCTAATTTTAAGAAAGAACAGATATAAAGATTTACCTTTTGAATATTCAAAGGACGAACAAAACCAAATATTAAATTATTGCAAAGCAGATACGGAATTACTTAGAGACGTGTTTATAAATCAAGTCTGTGAAATAGAACGTAAATTAAATTTAAAAACAGATGAAGATTTTGAAGGTGAATTGTGGCGTATTTTAAATCGGGGTTATGCAGTTGGTTGCGTGGCTCAAGTTGAAAAAAATGGTATTCCAATTGATGTAGAGTTGGTTGATAAATTTAATAAATATTGGCCGCTAGTTAAAAATAATTTAATTAAAGAAGTTAATAAAGAATTAGACGTATTTAAAGATGATCAAACGTTTAGTTTTGAAAAATTTAACAATCTAATCAAACGAAATAATCTGGACCGAAAATGGCCCAGAATGAAAACTGGAAACTTCACCACCAATAAAAAAGTAATTAAGCAGCACCTAGATAACGAAGATATTTCAAAATTTAATGAATTAAGAAATTTACAAAACATGACAAAACTCACCAGCTATCAACCTAGTAGAGATGGCAGAACAAGATGTAGTTTGAATATGTTTGGTACCGTTACAGGAAGAGCATCCCCTTCATCCTCTAAATATGTATTTAGTGCTTCTAAATGGGCAAGAAACTTTATCAAACCCCCTTCTGGTTCATATTTAGTCTATATTGATTATTCATCCCAAGAGCCAGGTATCATGGGGTATTTATCAAATGACCAAAACTTAATTAATGCATATCAATCAGGTGATATTTATATCCATACTGCAAAGCTATTTAACATGGTTCCTGAAAATGCAACCAAGCAATCTCATCCTGAAGAAAGAAAAATATTTAAAGTTTTATATTTGGCAAATTCGTATGGACAAGGACCGGTAGCAATTGCAGAAGCTTTAAAAATTTCTGTAAGTAAAGCAAAAGAATTTCAAAACAAGTATAAGACTGTTTATAAGAAATATTTTGATTGGAATGATGGAATTATAGAAGCAGGATTAAATCAAAAATTTTTAACTACAAATTACGGTTGGCAAAGACATATAGACTCTTTGTTCACAATTAAGAACGGCAAGAGAACTCATATTCATAGAAGCCTAATGAATTGGCCTATCCAATCACATGGTGCAGAAATTTTAAGAACAGCATTAATGGATTTAACTGATGAAAATTTTAAAGTTGTTGCATTGGTCCATGATGCTGTGATGCTTGAAATACCTATTCCAGAATTTAAGAAGCGTTTAGATCAAGCAAAACAAATTATGGTGGATGCTTCAATAAAAGTTGTAGGCGGCCCAATTAGAGTTGATCAAGAAATTATAAAATCAAATTATGAACAAGAACCAAAGGACCAAAAACTTTTTCAAAAAATTATGAATGAAATAGATAGGTACACCCAATCCGGGATAAACGTACACCCCGATCGAGAATACCGCCCTATATAATTAATAATATAATTTAAAAAATAATATATTAGTATGAGCGCTGTTGATAAAAAACATAATAACCCACCTGAAGATATTGAAGAAAATATTGAAGGTGTATATTTCACAAGGGGGCCAATGTATATAAATCACTTTTACGAAATATCTAAATGTGGAGTAAACGCTTTAAGATTGTATCAATACATAAGAACTGTCCAAGGTTTAAAATATCCTGGACTTAATGAGTCATCACACAAAGAAGTTAAAATTGATAATAAGAAACTTTATGAATGGTTTGGAGTTGGACCCAATAAAAAATGGGAAGCGATTTGTAAACTGGAAAAGAAAAAGATCATTGAAGTCAAACGTGGTGGTAGAGGAAGACTTCCAACAGTTAGAATAATTTTACCTAAAAAGAAATTAAACTAGATACACCCGATCCGGGGATTGTTAATTTTTGTTGGTTAAGTTATATTATTCATCATTAGTAATAATTTCCGCGGGACCTTGAAGCCCATTCAAGGTTCCGTTTTTATTTTAAAACAATCTCAAAAAGTTTTCAGGCCTTATCAGAGGCATTTAAAAGTATAATTTGTTGGTTTTAGTGTTGTTGAAAAACTTACCTTAAATTACCCTAAATATTCTTGGTTCTTGAGGCTTTATGCGATTTTTTAAAGGTAAATTTGCTTAATTCCCAATTCATTTTTCAAGCCAACTTATTCCTGACGCCTGAACCCTGATCCCTGGCCCAAGATCCATGGCTCAGGGCCCATGGACCAATATTTATGAAGCGAATTCCCTAAAATAGATCAGGGCAACATTGTTCTTTCATGAAAAAATTTAATGCTTTTGATGAGAATTAATTATGCAAGACTTAAATCTAAGTCTTTGTTAATATATTTTATGAAAAAAGTTTTCTTCTTATCTTTGTTATTCTTAATTTTAAATAATATAGCTTTTGGAAAAGAATTAAAAATAGAATGTATAGTTAAGCAAGTTGATGAAAAAGGTAACTTTTATAAAGAAGGAGATAAAACAATATGGACTTACAATTTAGACTCAAACAAATACTTAGTTACAGATGATTTTATAAGACACTATAACCTTGCAAAACTAGAAGGAAAATATTTTCTCCAGTATGTTAGAATTTTTAGATATACGGGAGAGTTTATTCAAAGATCTGCTGAAATACCTGAAGATCAATTAAAAGATTTAATCGACTTGGATTACAAAAACCAAACCCCTGAATCATTTGATAAAATATTTTCATTAGTTAATGAATTTTTTATAAAAAATAAAGCTTCAAAACAAAATATATATTGGCAAGAGTATATAATGGATTGTATTAAAGCCCAAAAAAGATTTTAAAACTCTTTTCTATATTTCAATTGTACACTTGGTCTACTGATGTTCGTTGCATCTGAAATACCAATTTTTAAATTTTCAAAATTTAAACCAATATAGCCCGAGTAATGTTTATCGTTATCTTTAATATGATTAAGTTCATCTGTAACAGTTCCTTTTAATGATAACGTAAAGTTTTCAGAAATATCTTTTGTATATGCAAAAGACGTATCAATCTGTCTTCCGGATGGTTCCAGATCAACTTCAGTTTCTCTAATATTAATATTTCCGTCTTGATCTGCTAAATCTGATAATCTTAAAGTTAATGATCCATCTCTTACTCTGTTTGGTTGAGAAATTGAAATTGCAAAGTTATCATTTCCAAACAAGTCTGCTTTGTTCAATGTCAATGAGTATGATTCTGATAGGATATTATCTGCGGATTTTAACAATGAAGTGCTATCTCCTTCAAAATCTGAGTAAGCTAAAGTTCCTGTAAGTGTTAACGCTAAATCGTCTTTAATATTTTTCTGAATTTTTAATGAATTAAATTTACTTAAATTTGATGAATTATCTAAAGTAAATGCTTCATTTCCCTCTAAACCTAAGAAACCTTCTCTTTCCTCAACGAAACCTGACAACAATCCTAATGCCAAATCTTCATTAAATGTATACTCCATAGTGCTCAATAAAGAAGTTGTACTTCCCATATAAGACGCGTCTTCTCCATCAGATTGCTTTATCGGTGTTGTTGAGGATATTGAGAATTTAAACTTGTCTCCACCAATTAGAGTATTTAAACTTAAACCTCTATCTTCTTGATCTAGGAAAGGTAAATTGTAGCTTGTAATTCCATTAAGTGCCATTTGTTCAAAATTAAAGAAACTTTGAACCGGTAGTGCAGAATAACCTAATGTTAAAGCTAATTGTTTTTCTATATTTTCTTCATCTGAGAAAGATTTTTTATATAAAACATTTTTGTAATTTGTCTTACCTATATTTAGATGATGATTTAATGTTGAGGCACTTTTCATTCCATTCATTTCTGCCTCAAGGTTAATGACTGGTTTAGTATTTGAATGAGGAATCACATGTCCATCCATTTTATAAGCAAAACCTCCATTTAAAGCATCATAGAAATAGTTCACCTCATTAGATAAAGCTCTTTTTATCGAATCTCCAAATGATTGTGATGGCCCTAAAGTACTACTATTTAAATTTTGGGACTCAGATAAACTCCCAACTGTAGTTTGCGAAGTGTAAATACTTTGTCCTAAACTTGATGATGTGATTGGATTTAAAGCAGCATATATATCCATCATTCCATGTCCAAATTCATCATTATAACCGTGCTGAATTCCATTTCCAAAAGTTACTGTTCCATCCCTTGTTAAAAAACTATTATCTGCTGACGCTAACAATCTATCTACCAATTGTTCTGGAGAGTGGTTGGGAAAGTGTTCTGCTAATAGAGCCACTGCACCAGCAATTTGAGGTGCTACAAAAGATGTACCTGATGTATTTACAAAGGTAGAACCATATCCTGAAGTGTATGCAGGTAATGTAATATTCCATCCATCAGCGCCCAAACAATATTCTGCCGTTTGCCCACATTTACCAGATTTTCTTGTGTAACTATAATTTCCTGAAGATCCTGTTTTATCTATATTAACTGCTGTTATCCAAGCTTCTTCTAACTGAGAAAAATATACTGGCATTGCAGCTACAAAATCTGCGTCATCTGCACTTGTTAGGTTTGACAAAGATTGAATTATTACACCAGAATTCTGAAAATTGTTCATAGCAGTCACCCAGGTATTCACAGATGATGAATTTGCAGTTAGTGATAAACTGTTAGTCAAATGATATGCTACTGAATATGCAGCATCAACACTATTATCTGACATGTAATTTTGAATATCGTCTGCTAGAACTGTGTTAGATCCCCAGCTCATATTTAATGCTACAGCATTAGACGTTCTTGCACTATCCGTTGCGTTAGCCCAATGGTCAGGATAATAGGTTTGTGTTCCTTTGTTGCTAAAACTACTTAAATGAACATCTGCCAATCCAGCAACACCCATTATTCCAGCATTTGTTTGTCCTGCTGCAGCGGCTGCTACAACTTGGTCTCCATGAGCATTTGTGCTATTAGCACAATTAGACCAATAACCATAAGCAGCATCATCTTGATATGCTACACCTCCTGTAGCTTTACCTGATATATCAGAATGTGTATACGACGAACCTAAAACAGTACAATTGAAACTGAAGTTATCATCCATGATAGCAATTGTTTCACCATTTCCATATTTACCGTATCCCCACGCCTTATGAAGATTTATGCTTTCCCATGGACTTGGGTCACTACTAGCTGAAGATGAAAGTGCCTCAATATTAGAAAACTCTGTGTTTGACTGCCATGCAGATGCTAGACTTGAATTATAAGTTGCTTGTGTACCAGAGT
>Ga0070749_10002605_pt1 | contig 12085 bp, 18 predicted proteins | sample VirMetDEL_Nov_18_FD_75180 | JGI IMG/M metagenome (GOLD analysis project Ga0070749, IMG submission 75180) | Aqueous microbial communities from the Delaware River and Bay under freshwater to marine salinity gradient to study organic matter... | ecosystem: Environmental > Aquatic > Marine >...
ATCTCCGGTACTTTAGGTTCACGTACTACCTCAGTGAACCATACTGGTTTATGATTATAGGCAAAGGCTCTCAGTCCCCGCCCTCCATTAGCGTCAGCGTAGCACCGTTGCTTGAAGGGACAGTAACTACAACTGATAGGCAGTGCCATGTTACCTGACTTCCCGTACGGCTCAGGTGAATAGCCTCTGACTACTAGTGTGTCACGCTCCTGACTGACGGCATCAGATATAGTCTCGACTCGTTCAATGATGTCCTCCTTACTTGGCATCTGATCAGTACACACCGTAGTTGCGACGTGTCCATTCTGCTTGTCAATCCACACAAAGCCACTAGACTTAGGGGCTGGTTCGATTTCATTAAAGTGTGTATAAAACCCGACTTGCCACAGGTATCCGAACGAATCGTTAGCATCAGTTATGCCCTCCTTATATCGTTGGAATCCGTAGCTACTCGTTGTCTTAACGTCACACAGCACCCCGTCAATGACGGCATCAATCCTGCCAGAGACCGTCCAGTCAGCCATAGTAACTTCAATACGTTCCTGTTCACATGTAACGTGGTGACCGGACTCTTTGGCAAGCCAAAGTACGACATCCTCCAACACATTCCCGTAGAGGAACTTGAACATCGTATGTCCACCTAGTTTCTCCCCGTCTTCAGGCGCATTGAAATTGTACCAGTGCTGTCGCATACATGGTTTACCCAGATCAGACGCCCAGAGTTTGCCCACTTCTCTGCCCTTAGTCCTAACGTCTGTTGCGCTAGAAAGTTGAGACGCAAGACTGCTTGCAACAGAGTCAACGTCACCGAGTTTATGCTCCTCGTTCTGATCAAGAACATGGTATATGTCCTCCGTTAATGTATCGAATGTCTTAGTCATTACACGTACTCCACGTAAGACCACTCACCTTTAGCATACATAGCTACCATATTCTCAACAGTACCAGTTTTACTCGTGCCACTGACATCGGGCACTACCTCGGTTACAACAAGAGTACCATCGGGACCTAGCCCCGCCTTCTTATCAAGATGCTCATGTACTTCATTCTCTACTGGGTTACCATCAGCATCCCAAGTATACGAATTGATATGTACTATTACTTTGTTACCCATTGACTGCCTCCAATGCTGCTCGTTTTATTGCCCGTTCTTCTGCTGCCTTAACCTCACGCTGACCAGTACCGAAGTCAGTGAACTCATAGGCAAGTTCCCAGATCTTGTTCATCAACTGATCCTCAGTTGACAGCTCACCCTTGTCATAGAGCAGGGAGGCTACCTCTACTGCCCTGTTCAGGGACGACTGGCGGATGATAGACACCTGCTGGTCAGTAGCATCAAGGGGAAAGCTCTTTGCCTTATATGTGCTGCCAGTATCCTTCTTCGGAGGGACTGATTTACCACCCGCCGCTTTGGCCCCACGCGCAACTTGAAGCTCACCGTACTTCTCCTCTACATTAACAACTACGTACTCACCCTCTTCCCAGAGAGCCTTGAATCCCATGTTGATGGTCGTGCCATCATCGATGTCAGCGTACCAGATAACCTTATCGCCAGCACGGGTTGACTTAGTCTTGCTGTATACGTTCTGTACTGTACCTTTTACTTGCATTGTAGTCTCCTTTATTAAGACCAGTGTGTGTTCCACTCAAAGTTAAGATTGAGTGGCATATCAATGTCATGTTCCTCTCGGAACATTTCCAGTGAGGTGGTGATTGTATTTTGTACATTTCTGAGTTCATTCTTGGGGAACATGATTAAGATACTATCGTGCACTGTCATAAGAAAACGCACCTCATCAAAAGCGCAACTTCCCCACAGTCTACGTAAGTATTGTAGCACTATGGCCCATCCTGCGTATCCTTGGATCGGGTAATTGTACACCTGATTAGGATTGAACGAGTAGGATCTGCCCATCTTAGCACGTAACCACCGAGGGGACGGTGTTTCAAAGAACGTGTAAGTTCTCCCGCCCTGTTCCACGGTACTCTTATACATCTGCTCACCATCTGCATCATGTCCATTAGGTTTCAGGTTCTCAACCACGTCCTCATAGAAGGACCGTTGCCACGTAGCAATGCCGGGATACCTGTGGTACAGGTGGTTGATCAGCTTCTGTACTGTACCCTTGTCAATGCCTGTCTGATAGGACAGACCCGGTGCCTTGCCACCGTAGATAGCTCCGAAGTTTACGTTCTTAACCTTACGCCTTGTCTCCTTGTCCATATCATCGGGTGTCCTCCACCCCATTACCATCTTACCTGTGTTGAAGTGGATGTCCTCACCATTATTGATGTCCTCAATTAACTGCTTGTCCTTGCATAACATGGCTAGTGCCACCACCTCTAGTTGTGAGAAGTCTATCTCACCAATAAACCAGTCCTCTGGTGCCTGTATCAATTCCCTAGCTTCCTTCGGCATGTTCTGTCCATTGGGACGGGAGCTAGATAGCCTGCCTGTAGCAGTGGCAGTGGTGTTCAACTTAGGGTGCACACACCCAGTGAACTGTGACATATTAATGAATGGCAGATAGTACGTGTTCAATAACTTGTCGTGCTTACGCCACTCAGGTATCATGGTAGCCCAGTGCTTGGGTAGTGTAGTGCACAACTTATCAACGTGCTTCTCATCCATAGAGTAGCCCAAATGATTAGGCTTGTCTGGCCAGATGCTGCTTATTATTGATGGTATAACAACTGTCTTGCCACCCTGCTTAAACTGTAGTGTCCACTTGTCACTGGTGGTCTTCAACTTCTCAGGCTCACCTGTAATAAGGAACGACAGTGTCCTATTAGCAGTGGGCTTGATCTTCTTCTCAAAGTCTGCGTCAGTAACAGGGCTACCATCTACCCACTCACAGGTGACCTTAATCTTGTTCTTCATGTACTGAATGAAGGTATCACACACACCATGTGCTACTGATGCTTCATACTTTAGCTTCTCGTCATTAACAGGCAGACCATTCAACTCCATCTCAGCTAACGGATAGATGTAATCCATGTCATACTTGTGCTTGTCTTTAAGCTGGCTTATGAACAATTGCCACAGTAGTTCAACGTCCATCTTAAGGTACTCTTCTAGCTGGTCCTTAGGCATAGTCTCTACTGTACCACCAGCCTCAATGTAGGCTGACAAGTCGAACGTCTTCTTACCCACGATGCCCCGCTTATCACAGGCATCCTCTAATGATATGAACTTGTGTTCGTGCCCTGATACAAGGTACTCATGTGTCATAGTACACCACAGATTATTGTAACCAAGGCTATTAGGATAATCACAATTACGCATAATATATTTAAGATCGAACTTAAGATTGTGCGCTACCAAATACTGATAGTCGTCAGTAATCTCAAGCATGAGATCATCTAGTGTACCAGTCTCAATGGGTGATACTACCCCACCATCAAAGGTACACCACCCTGCCATTACTACCTCATTGATAGGCCAGTGTGCCTCGGGGCTGTCATTATCAGGGCCGCCCTTATGTGTTGTTTCTAAATCAAATATCAGTGCTCGTATAGACATGGCCTTTACCTCTACTGTGCTTCTTAAAGTTGACGGATTCAAAACGTCCGGTATCTATATCAAACTTCACCTCACTCTTGATGTGCTTCTGTCTCACATCAGTACAAGCAGAGGGTGGTATCTTGTTCTTAGCTACGTGGATGTAACGTCGGTGATCTACTATGTCCTCATCCGTACCTATCATAATCAGTACGTCTGACTCTCCTTGCAACGCAGTCTTACTCTTATATATTCTATCTTGTGGTATAAATTTCTCTCCTTCTGCGGAAGGATCAGCCTGTACAATAGCAACCATTGGGGCATATAGTCCGGCGAAGACCCTAAAGCGTTCACCCAACTCCTGAAATTTGTCATGGTCCTCTGTCTTGCCCGTCCCTCCTACTTTGAGTAGCACGTTGACACCAACGACATCGGGTTTCTCCTTCTCTAGCTTGGCTCGGATGGAAGCAACGGTCATGTTGGTATCGTGTACTAGCTTGAACTCACGCTTACCTAACCACTTCTCCCACTCTTCATTGTACTTCTTAGGGTGTGCTATGATGGAACGGTAGTCAACGCCTAGTGCTGTACTAATGATACGTCCCTTGACCTTCCAGTCCTCCTCCTCATTGTTAAAGACAATGACCTTGCCACCCTCAGGTAGCTGCTCAAGCATGTGTGTAAGCTCGGAGCACAGGAAGCTAGTGCCCCCTACCTCTGGCCTCTTGCCTACTACAATGAAGTCACCCCTACTGATAGGACCAATGGATCTATTCAGATCCTCTAGTCTCCAGTATAAACCACCATGTCTAGCGTGATCAGCTAGGTCGGTGACAGAGATATCCTCACTGTGAGTTGACACTGCCTCGGGCCTAGTTCCCTCAAGCCGGGATGTGATGCCTTCCATTGAAATACTTCCTTTCCTCCACTGCTCCACGAGCTGGTCAAGTAGGATTCCATCTTTGAGTCGTTGGACAGTTGCTTTGAAAGGTCCACTGTCAGGCATCTCAGTGCTGAACACGTTGTCGATGATGTTGCTGTATAGTTCATGTGCTTCTCTCTTCAACTCCGGGTGTTTGCTAATCCTGAACCAAGTCTTAAAGTCTTTAGGATCTATAATATCAACATCAAACTCTGAGTAGTAATCTTTCATAGCACCAAGGAGTAACCAAGACTCCTTGATGCACATACTCTTGTCAACAGTAGAACCTATAGCCTCATAGTTCTTACGCTCAGTGCAGTACTTCAATAGGTCTAGGTCTACCGTATCCATCCTAATATCCTTTGTATATTCTCATGTGTCTGGTTCTTAGGGTCATCATAATCTTCTATGGTCCACACTGTGTTCTTAAGAATCAGTACTGCTGTACGAGATAGACGCTCTGCTTGCTTAAGCACATGCTCGTTGTCGTTATCAAACCATATAAATGTTCTACCTTTAGGTAGCCTGTTGATGGCCTCGACGTTAATCTTAGTACCATAGTTTACTAGTATATTGACATCATGTACTGTCCTCATCTTGCTAGCTGCTTCTATAATCTTGAGCCCTGATAACAGGTCCTCTACTATTACATTGGTTGGTGTTTCTTTAACCTTAGCCGCAGCCGCGAAGAACGTCAACTTAGTTGACATGTCTTGATTTTTGTCAACCATACTAGTGATGTATTTATTACCAGAGGCATTGAGCCTCCTTAATTGATAGCCTCTATACACTGGAACCCCTATCTTAGAGAGTGTAGTGTTGAACCCCATGTGCTGATAGATAGGGTAGCATAGTCTATTAGTGTGTGCATCATAGCCTATACCATACTCACGGATGGTATTACTAGCTAGGCCCACATTACTGTACACGGACACAGCTACTGGTGGCCACAGCATGGGGTCATACTCTAGTGTCTCACGTATATCCTTGAACTCCCGCTCTTCTATTACCTCCTCTATGTTGAACTCCTCAGTCCTGTACGATTCAGCGTGGAATCTGCCACCCATCTGACAGTTATGGCAGTACCCTAGTACTGCACCACCAGCAGCAGGCTTGGTGAAGTACAACCTACGTCTAGTATCCTCACCAGCAGTACACCGTTCGTGGTTAATGCGTGTTGTAGTGCCCGGTTCCATGCCATCAATAATCTCTTGCCACCCACTCTCATACTCCAGTCTATCCATCATCATTGTCTCTCTCCTTCATATACTGTGCTATCTCTTCGTCAGTATACACCTTCACTGGTCCGGGTCTGTAGTCAGGCAGGTTTCTCTTTCTCCACTTGGGAGTAACGTGTGTGTCAGGATTGAATTGAAACTCACGCCACGTAGCCACAATCTCACTTGCATTGGGGATTGCCAGATCCTCAATCGGGTAGTCTCCGGGTAAGTATACGATTTCGTCCTGCTTAGCATTTGGTTTATCCCTAGTTCTGTGTCTGTTTAATCTATCGAGTACCTTCTTAGACATTATTCATCCTCAAAAGTTCCATCTAAATTCTCATTAGAATCAATGACTTTCGTTTGCTCCATAATAGACACCAGATTATCAGTTACAAATTGGGTGATAACCCGTTCTCTTTCTGCGCTATTCCAGAGAGCTACCAACGTGATATCGTACAGGTTCATAACATAAAACGTAAGGCCCAATAGCAACCAAGGCAGCACATTATACTCACCGCCTGTTACGTACCCACCATAGCCACCCGCTACTAGCAGGGCATAGATCAGACCTTGCCACACACCACCAAACCTACGATATGCCCAGTTACCATTAGCAATAGCCTCATCATACCCATCCATCCCGGTAATATCAAAGTCCTTCAAGTCAATCTTTCTCATCGTGCTGTCCTCCAGTCTTCGTAGCCATGCTTAACAATAGCGAATAGCTTAGTGTTGATATCATGTGGGTCCCAGATTACCTCGTTCAATTTGTAGTACCGTTGCACTGACTCGGAACAGATACCCAATCCCCAAAGCTCTATCTTCTGTCGCCTATCACCTTGGATGTGCTTCACTACATGCAGTAGGTTAGCATCAGCATGGCCGTAACCCCATGCATCAGTGGGTGCCCCATCACTGAGCACTATTAGTACCCGTCGTGACTCATTACGTCTAAGCAACCTACGATATGCTACCATCAGTGCATCAGCATCGTTGTTACCTGAGCTGTACTTGTAGAACGCAGAGAACCTACGTGCTATCTCCTCAGGTGGGAGGCCACGTTCCTTGAACTCCTTAAGTACACCCACATCACACCGTGTCTTGCCAGTAGTGAAGGCAAGGATCTCTACTGGTATACCAATCTGCTTATTCAGTACAGTAGCCAGCCTGCCTGCTGCATCAGCGGCCAGTGTCATCTTAGTACCGTGCATTGAACCGGACCAATCAACTAGGATAGACACAGCAGTATCAACTACACTACGCTTCTCTTGATCATAGAATATCTTACGATTGTACTCACCACCATCAATGGGTGGCAGTGCCAACTTAACTAGGCTAGCCTTGTCCAACCTACCATGTCTCTTGTGCCTAGATATTTGTGACCTAGCACGAGACTGGATGTACCTGCGGATCTGATTGCCCAATGCTCGGGCCTCTTGGTCCTGTACCATGAAGGAACTAGGTGCACCAACACCACCCCAATGGCTACGTCGTTCTTCCTTAGCCTTACTCAGGTCCACTATATTGATCTCACTAGGTGGCATCAACTGTACACTACCACCGGAGTAGTCTTCCCAAGTAATACCGACACCACCATGTGGATCATCAGGGTTAGTCTCTTTAAACCCATCATGCTCACTGAGTACGGCATCCTTCCAAGATATATTGTATCCCTGTTCAATGGGTGCCTTCTCACCACCTTCACCCTCACCTGCTGTAGCTGTGGCTGGTGCACTACCAGTACCATCACCCGTACCCTCACGGGGTACGCCAGTATTAACTGCGCTTTCACACTCAGTTATCTCATCGTCCCGATCAGGGTACAGGCGACGGGCCAGATCACAAGCTAAGTCCCACGTTGAACGCACAGTACTGGTGGCTTGCATCTTAGTGTGCCACCCCTCATCCATTAGAGTATCAAGGAGTTTCCTAGGAGCAGTAGGCATGTCCCTAATAATACCGGCTAGTGTTACCTCACCCTGTGTATCCCATTCAGTACGTGCTACCTGCTGCAATAGCAGGGAAGCGAAGGGTCCGTTGTCATTCTCTTCCCAAGGTACGGGAGGATTAACAAACATATCCCTCCACACATGGGCACACTCATCAATGATGATAGCGTTAGCGTTGGACAGAGCAGTATGATCACCCCGCCAAATACGTGCAGTAGCACGTTCCATTGCATTATCCTCAATGATATTAAACAAGGCGCCCAAGTATTCGGGTGGCTTGGCTAGCTTAAGTATATCGAATACCTCTGACCTAGTGTGGTGACCACACTCATGGATGATGAAACCATACAGCTTATCCATTGCTGCCTGTGTGACAGGCTGGTTAATAGCAGGCAATGTAATCTCATGCCCATTAGTACTCGCTGTCTCAGCATAAGGATCGAACCTAACTGATACACCGTAGTCGTCACACCTACGCTTGATGATACCAAGCATACGGTCTGTGTCTACTACTGATGAGATGTTAGTCATTAGTCTCCACCTTCTCGTTAATCTTACGACCGAACACCTGATGGAAGATGTCCTCCACTTGCTTCTGATCATCAAGACTGAGCTTATTATACAGGCTCATCTGAAGTGCGAAGCCAATGCTCTTGGTCAATTCAATCTTCTCACCCCATGCTAGCAGTCCACGTACTGACATGGTGTTCATCATGTGTCCCTTACGGAACGCTACTCGGATCTGCTTGGCTACGTCGAGCATACCGTTAATGATATCCTCATTGAGCGCAGTGTGCTTCTGCAATAGACGCCTTTCCTCAGGCTTGCCGAGGTAGGGTACTTCAATCGCCATGTCAATCCGGTCAGTGGTCGAGGCGTCTTGCACCTCAGCGTCAAAGATCCCTGTCTCATCACCACTCCCACAAGTATTGTCAGTCAGGACGTACCACCACCTGCCACTCGGAGCCTTAAGCTTACGCTCTTCACTCGTCCGTCCCGGTGCATCTGGGAGAACGACACTCCTGTTGCTCTTTTCACGGAGAGCTTGTAATACCAGAGCGGAGTTATGGCGGAATGCCTCGTCTTCACAGAACACACCACCATATTTGAGGCTATCCGTGAGGATGGTCGGCTCTTGCTTAATGTACTGTCGTCCTTCATCATCATACTCCAAGCTAGGTGCACCAAGGAAGTGCTGCTCCCTAGTCTCACGGTTACAGTTCATACGCCAGAAGGGTATGCGTAGTGTAGCACACCACTGTTCTATAGTACAGCTCTTACCTGTACCCTGCAATCCCCACAACAGGGTGGTATCATTGCAGTACATGGCAACAGCCAACTGCTCAAGTACCTTCTTGTTCCACACCCAGTTAGGGTCAACATCAGGGATGTACATACGTGCTTCCTCTGCCCAGTCCTCGTCCTTAAACACACGGACTGGTACATCAGGAATCAGTTGGGGTTTATAGAACACCTCACTGTAAGGCTTGAAGCCCTTACCATAGGTGAACTCAGGATCACTGATCGCATCCAGTTTAGATTCCATCTCTTGAATCTGCTCCTCACTGGCTGACTTAGTGATACTCTCAATTACTTTGGGATCATACAGGTCTGATAACTTAGCCATTATACTTATGCTCCTTACTTCTCAGTGGATGTACGACGTGCCTCACCTGACCTAGTCTCAACACCATCAATAGACTTGATGATAAGATCGAACTTGATAACAGATGTAGTCCCATCACTACCAACTAGCGTCAGCTCTAGCTCTGACTCATCGTTGTCATTCTCAAACATTTGACCAACGATAGCTCTGAACGCATCATCAGCAGTGATCTCATCACTCTTGCCTAACTCTCTTACATCATAGTTCTCATCACTCACTGTCATACTCCTATCATTACTTCAGAACCAAGGCTTATGTTCTGTGCTCTAACTACATTTAAATCAGGGTGATTCCTTGTCATTATATCATAGGCCATTGTCCATGATTCAGCTATGATATACAAATCAAGACCACATTCAGTGGTCAGCTTGTATATATTAGGTTTCATATTCTTCATCCTCAAATTCAAGATCCCCTTCGGGATCAAACTTAGACCACCTATCTCCATCTTCAAAGGTATAGGTATCATCGTCGTTCCAACCGACGACGTTGATTAACTCTATCACCTTTGCTATAAGATCAAAGGTTTCCATTTCTAACTCTTTGATATAGCTATCCTTTCTACTCATCAGTACAGCTCCACTTCAATGTAGTCCCAGCCAGCCGGGGATGCAGCTTCTGTACTGGGTTCGTTTCTTGTGTCCTCACTGTCCACTGGCAGCACTTCAAGGGCGGCGCCATCATCCACCAATACATCGTCATCATCTTCGGGTGATGTGATCGGTGTGTCAATCGTAGCTTCATGGTTCTCATTCATCATGTACCTCACTCTGTTAATCAGGTCTGTTACTTGTGCCTCTTTGTATCGTACTCCAACATTACTCATATTAAACCATCCACTAGCTACGATTGGTTGCCCATGTGGACAATCGCACCCATTATTGGGCCATGATTGTGTTGGCATTGTCTTCAATGTTATCATATCAACTCCCGTCGTCGGTGTCTGCCTTTCGCGTGAGGGCGGAGCCCTGCGTGCGTGGACGTGCGCACGAACCCCGAACCTCCTCCCATGTAGGCAGGTCACAGTCAGGTATCACTGGTCGTGTGTCCTTAGGTGGGTCACTCACCACTGGTTCATAGCTCTCCGCTGTAGTGATGATAGCATATGCCATCAGTACAAACAACATCATCAACGCACCGAACGTAGCTAGTTCATCTAGTTTCATAGTTACTTGCTCCTCTTTTCATAGCACCCAAACCATACCACATCTTCATGTGGCCTCAGTTTCATAGCACTCGCTTCACCCTTAGTGAATCGAATGACATCGGACAGATCCAGTACACCAGTGCTGTCCTCACTAGTCCATCCATCGTACGTCTTGAAGGCGTACTTATTATCCTTGGTCCTGCGTCTGATTATGTACATGCTTAGGCTTCCTCTTGTACTTGGTCTTAACTGGATGTCCACTACCCTTCCTTAATAGGTCAGGTAGTGGACCCTTACGTGGCTTCACTTGCCTTTTATCTTTCGCCATGTTACGCCCTCGTCCTCGTAGAAATAGAACCGAGTGTGCTTAGTATACAAGGGACGACAAGTGAACTGTTTAGCTAGCGGATCTAGTACCTTAGCTTCAGCCCACTCCTCATCTCCTGCTATTAGCACCACCTTCTCACCTTTCTTAACAGGTGTGCTACCCCGGTATTTGTACTGGATGCCATCTAACATGATCCAATCTCCTTAAGCGCATACATAGTATCACTTCTCCATACTAAGGTAGTGTCCAATGTTTCGTGGGCACAATAAGGACACGACAATGGGGTACTCTCATCATCACTAATAGCTTGCGGATAATGTGACCACGAACCACAATTAGTGCACTCATAACTATCTAATCTATCTAACATAGCTCGTTCTTCCAACATGACGGGCATATGCCCGTGATAAGACGCTCCCTATCATCAGCACTAAGCGTAGGCATAGCGTTCTGTATTAGCTCGCCGTTCTGCCATGCTATATAGCCAGACAAGGGCACATATAATACATGTGCTTCCATGCACACAGGACACTGCGTTTCGACTCTATAATCTGCTGCCATTGGTTTGTCCTCAATACGTGTCCACACAGACACACAATAAGACGCACTGACCTGAGCCAGTGCGCCTGATGTGTACCCGTCAGCTAGCGTTGAACTGGGCGACTGCCCCGATCAAGCCCTTATCACGCAGGCTAGTCCAGCGCGACTTGAGGCAGTACGCAAGCTTCTGTTCCCCGGCCAGATTAACACGGGCATAAAGCACTACGTCCTCGCCTTTAGCATTGGCGTGGTCCTGTGCCTTAATACGCATGTGCCTCATGTAATCCGCAGGCACCCGCACCTTTGACGGCACATCTCGGGTAACTTCCGGTTCCTCGACCGTAACTACGGGCGTGTCAGCCACTAGTTCCGCCTTGGTTCCGCCACTAATTGCGGACGCAAGCGCCATGATAGCGGCGGTCTGCTCGTTGATAGCTTCGAGAATCTGCTTATTGCTTGTACGTGATGCGGTCATGTTCCTATGCTCCTATGCTCGGATGTGATGTGATCGGACCGGGAAACTCCGGCCCTCGAAGCCTCGCGTGAGGTCGAAGACCGGCGCACCCGGAAGCGTGTATCACGCGATTGTCACGACGTTGACCGAAATCCAGTCGGCCTCGTCGAACGGCTTGCCAATACGCGAAGCAGCGCGCTTAGCTTTGCGCAGCTTGGCACGTTGGCGCTTAGTAAGCCGGGACTTCGGCGTCCTATTGGTCCAGTCATAGTCGAAGTTTACTACGTCACGGCCCGGACCGTCGAGTTTCCCGATCTGGTCGTCCGTATAATACCTGCGCCCCAGATAGATGTC
>Ga0070749_10002611_pt1 | contig 12061 bp, 7 predicted proteins | sample VirMetDEL_Nov_18_FD_75180 | JGI IMG/M metagenome (GOLD analysis project Ga0070749, IMG submission 75180) | Aqueous microbial communities from the Delaware River and Bay under freshwater to marine salinity gradient to study organic matter... | ecosystem: Environmental > Aquatic > Marine > Coastal...
ATGAGTTTCTTGAGGTAGGCCAATGGTTGTACAACAAGTTCGACAAGATAAGTGGAGTATCGTTCCTACCTTATTCCGAACATACGTACCAACAGGCCCCTTATGAACCCATAGACTTAGAGACCTATGAGAAGCTGAAGAAGGAGTTTCCTGAGTCCATCGACTGGACAATCTCAGAAAACTCCGACATGACGGAAGGGTCTCAGCAGTTAGCCTGCACCGGCAACAACTGCGAGTTGTAACTTACGGGGGCCTTAGCGCCCCCTTTCTTCTTCTTCTACTGCTAAATTCCCCAACAACAAACCACCACCGGCAGACCTCATCTGTTCTGCTCTCAGCGCTTCCTTGCTTGGCTCCAAAGCAGCCAGTTCCTGTAGCATTCCTTTGGCTGTCTTTCCGGAGTCAGTACCAACGCCTACGTTAGGGTTTTTAGCTTGTGAAATACCAGCGACTCCTCTCGCTTTGGACTTCATTACGTCTAAGTTTCTGACGTTTTGAGTCATCGGAGGCGTCACAGCTACCAAACGATGCGGTATAATTTTCTTCATCATGTCCAAAGCAGGAACAACGCCTCCAGTACCTCTTTGTATTTTAGAAGCAAGGTTCTCGTATAAATTATGTTCATCAGACATGACGCCTGTCATAGTGCCGTTTGGTTTTACTTTGACTAAGTAATTGATCCCGCCTTCAGTAATCGCAGAACCCGCACGAGAACCAGTTATCCACAAGCCGTTTTCTTTGCTTGTAGCGTCAGCGACCCTGAATATAGCCCGTTGTGCTGCTAAAGCTGCGTTTTTGTCTTCAGCTGTTGCACCCTTAGCTTTTGCTTTGTCTGCTAATTTACTGGCCTTTTCAATACTTTTCTCAGAGAGTTTACGCATTTCCCTCTCTAGCTCTTCATAAGGAACTTCTGTTCTGTCTCTGAATAGCTTCTTGAGCGGAGCAACATAGGGCGCGTTGTACATCACGTCATTGTAGTGTTTACCCGTGACTGACGCACCTCCAGCACCGGGTGCTTTTATGACTAGCTTAGTGTCCTTACCTTTTGCAAAAGGGACCTGAGCGCCTGTTGCGTCAGGCTCTTTCCAGACTCTGCCAAAGTGTTCCTCAAATATCTCTAGGTCTTTGTCAGACACATTGACTCTACGGCCTGTGCCTGTTTTTGTAGCCGTGATGTCCTTGTCTTTTATCTGACGTTTATAGTCTCCGACTTTGTAAGAAGAAGCAGGCACAAAATCAGACAATTCTTCCATGTTCAGAAGTACGTCTGCTACTTTACCCTCTCTACCTCCTTGTGCCCTGATCCTAGATAGGTACTGTCCTGTGTTGGCTATACCTACGTGCATGGGGTTGGGGCCTCTTTCGTCAGGCTTTCGGGGTCTTTCGGCTTCTTTAAGCTGGTTACGTGCTAATTCTTGAGACCGTCGTGTAGCCCCTGTTTCTCTGTAGAGCGCTCTTGACGCAGGGTTCATAAGATCTCTAAGAGTAGCAGCAGTGTTCTTTGGTAGATAAGCCGCTGTAGCCAAGCCCGGAGTTGTGCCGTAGAATCCGGGAATTACATTGTCTGCGCTGGACAAGGCCATTCCTCTACCAGACAAAGGTCCGGTCATGGCGTCCATGGCTTGTGACCCCTTTTTAAGTAAACCAGCGCCTACGAGATTTGCAGGGGTCCTCAACTCGTTTAAAGCAAAGTTAGGAACAGCTAAAGCGTCAACTTGTGTTTTACGAGGGGCAGTCATAGGTATGCCTTCCGACCCAGCATAAACAGGAACAGGAAGAGACCCTAAAACATCAGCACCACCAACAGGACTGAACAAAGACCCTACAGCTTGTCCTAGTCTTTCAGTACGTCGTTGTTCAGCCTCGCGTTGTTCTGTGCTTCGGCCTTCTCTTAGCGCCCTGTTTAACTCAAGGATATCACTGCTCATTCTCAGGCTCCTGATTGATGTCCGCAAGCATCTGAGCCAACATAACTTTGTCAGCCCGTAGTGTAGCTAGAGTTTCTGCTGTTACGTTACCGCTGTTTATCATCTTGTCCGTAGCCCGAATTAGTTCTCTGACGACTTCCCTTCTTCTTCTTTTACGACCCATTCGGGCAAGACCCATGCCTACACCAGCGCCGCCTATGATCTGCCCAAGTATTGGGAAGCCAGCCAAGGCCGAACCCGCAGCACCCGCTGTAGCGGCGATAGCGAGAGGAGTAGTAGGAAAACGTAGACCAGACACGTCTTCAATGCCTTTCATCGTACGTCCAACCATTGTCTGGTTTATGGCTTTACCTGCCTTGACATCGAGCAGGTTCTTGGCTCTGAACAACATGGACATGCCGTTGATAAGTCGGTAGGCTTCATCATCAGGCATCAACTTAAGGAACGCTTGGTTCAATTCGTCCCGTACGTACTTACCTGCTACTTCTTTCGCGTTAGCTAAGTCAGGGTTCTCAAGTCCTGCCGTAGGCTTCTTACGGAATATCTGCTTGTCAAGGGCGCGTCGGACTTCAAGAATGTCTCTGGCTGTAATGTTGCCCTTCTTGCTCGTTCTTGAAGTCTTTTGACAGCCGTGTCAATAAACAGGTCCACCTTTTTTTGTGCATCTGGCATCAACTCAACGTAGTCATCAAGGTCGTGAAAGCCAGCCTTGAGTTCTTCCAAAGAGTCAGTTAGGTCTTGTACCTGAGTCACGGGGTTTTTAGACCTTTTAATGTAGCTCTGTAGATCAGCCTCGTGTTTAGCTAGTTGACCATCTACGACCTTTGCGTTTACCGCTGGGTTACGGTCACCTTTGTAGTCCGGAAGCGTCTGTAGGTAGTCAATCACAGTTTCTTCAGACGGAGAGTGCATGTACACGTTCCGATTCAATGCCCCTACAGGCTCTACAGTGCCCGGTGCTTTAACGTAGTCCTCAGGCAACAGGCTGTCTGCAATGGCTTTACGTTCTTCTTCCAGACGCGCTTCTGTAGCCTCTCTGGTGGCCTGAACACGGGCGGATCTTGGAACACCGGGAACCCTTGGAGTCGGTGTCTTACCTAAGGTTCCTATGTTCAGGAGCATTTCAGCAGTAGTAGCCTCCTCTGGATACGCCTGAGCCAACTCACCTATCTTCTCTACGCCACGCTTGATGTCAGAGGCTTCGTACGACTCTGAGACAAACTCTTGGAGAGCCTCAGGAGCGTACCTTTTGTAGGCTTCTCCTGCTACTGCTCCTGCTGTCTCTCCAGCAGCGCCGACACCAGCAGCAATATCAGCTGCCACTCTAAACTTTCCGGGAGGTCTTTCCATAAGCCCCCTGTAACGCTCACGGGTTTCCCTGAAACGCTCAGGTGTTTCTGCAATCATTCCCCGCATACTCTCAGGTTCGCGAGGAGTAGGAGGAGTTACAGTAAAGGTTTCTCCGTTAACAATACCAATGACTTCTCCTGTCTGTTTGTTAGTGGCAGTCTTGAGCGGCAACCATTGTTCACCGTCCCAGTATATTTTCTGTCCTGTCTGTGGATTAGTCGCTGTCTTCATGTCTTAGTCCAATTCAAAACCTTCGGGAAGTACTTCTTCTGCTTCTTCTGCTTCTTCCGGCATAGTTATGCTTGGGAAGCTGGTCATGTTTTGTTCACCCACTCGTTTTGCAGTGGCGGTCCTAACTTTGTTAAAGTTCTGTACAGTTTCAACCATAGCGCGTCTTCGGATTTTTAACAGGCTAAACAAAGCTTCTTGCTGTGTTGTAATGTCAGCAGCAGCAATCAACTTAGCGTACTCTCTATCCGCATCTGACAAACCAGTGCCCGAACCAAAGTCTTTAATCTGGTCAGCAACAATCTTACCCGCTTCTGAAATAAATGTTTCAGCGTTGGTGATTGCGGGATCGTAAGGCATGCCAATAAGCTCACCAAATCGTCTGAGGTTTAACTCTACGTTAGCCGCAAGACCCGTAGGCATACCGCCTTCTAAACGTCCGGTTTGTCTGTCGATCAACTCAATCATGTCACGAGCATCTTGGGCCTTAGTGTTTAACTCAACAAAGTTGTTGACATTGGCTTCTGCCATTGCTTTAACCCCAACTTCTTGTCCTGTGTCGATAATTTCTTGAACCTGTGGAGCCTTGCGTACCAACCCTAGCTCACTGGCTTTAACGTACTTGTTAGTCTGGTCATTGTAGACTAAACCAAAGTCATTTACGTTTACAGGCTTGATGTTGCCTTCTGCGTCCTGCCAAGCTTCTAGCTTACCTGTGCGACCTTTGAGCAAAGCGTCTGCTTCTTCGGCTGAAACAGGACCCATAGCAGTAATCTGAGCAGGAGTAAACCCAGCCATCTTTAGACGTGCCGAAATTACCTGAGGATTGTCCAAAGGCAGTTGCTCAATCTGAAACTCTCGTATGTCCTTGCTTATAGCCCGTAGCTCGTCCATGTCTGTAGTTGATCTTGCGGTCGCTGCTTGGTCCGGAAGACCTGCTGTTTCTGCTGCTACTGCTACTTGCTCTTGGAAAGCACTAAGTTGGGTCTGTGCTGCCCCCTGTGCCTGCAACTCACGCGCTGCTTTTGCGTACTTTACGGCGTTCTCCATGTCACCTTGGCTCTGATAAAACTTAGCTAACTCCATCAAACCCTGAGGAGTGTTGGTGTCAATCTGAGCCAGCTGTTGTTTTTGTGCTTGAGCCTGTTGTTGCTGCCTAAGTTGTTGTGGCAGTGTAGCAGCGCCGCCTACAGCAGACAACAGCCCACCTTGGACAGAACCCATGGGGCTTGCCATTTGTCTTAAAAATTCTTGTGAGAACTTAGCCACGATTAGTCTCCTTAATCAATATGTTTTCGAAGCTTTACGGGAAAAGCCGTTGCCACCAGCGTCCGTCATTGTTACTATCTGTAATACCCAAGAAGTCAAACAAACCTCTGCCTCCGCTGACAACGTCTTCAAATATGTTGCCACCTGATCCGCCGTCTGCAGGTACAGTAAACGCCTTGTCCAACATACGACCACCTACTTGACCCAAAAGGTTAGCCCTAGCACGTTCTTGCAACAGACGCGCTTCAAGGCCTGACATAGCTGTTTCACCAAAGAGGCCAGCACCGTACTGCTGAAGTCCTGATTGAAACTCAGCCAATTGTTGAGACGGTTGAGTAGCAGCAAGTAGCTGTGCCTGAGGCAAGTAACTAGCGCCTAAGTACTGTTGACCCAGTTGAGCCTGTTGCATCTGCTCTGCTTGCGCCTGTTGCATTGCCTGCATAGCCGCCATATTCTGAGCTTCTTCCTGAGCCTTCGCCATTGCAAGTTGCTCTGGGGTTCCCCCGTACTGCGCTGTTTGTACACCAAGACGGCCCTGAGCCGCTAGACGCTCTTCCAACGCTAAACGCTGTCTCTGTTCTTCTGGAGACTGTACGGCACGTATCCGGTCAAATATTTCCTGCTCTCTGGTGGTTCTAGGAGCCTGTGCTTGCTCAAAGAATTGACCAGCGCCTCCAAACAACTGTTGTTGCATCGCTTGTTCTTGAGGGGACAAGCCTAAAGTTGTTGTAAATTGTCCAGTAGTAGGATCAACTTGGGTTCCAAATTGTCCTCCAGTAGCAGTAGTGACTGTAAAGGGCCTAAACTGGGTTTGCTCTAGGCCCATCTGGGCAATGTCTAAGGCTCCCGGAACTTCCCTTCCACGGACAGTTGTACCAACTAGGGCTTCTTCACCTACGTCGGACAAGCGGTCGTACTCTTCTTTGGTCAACAAACCACCAAGCAATCCCGGCACAGCGACCTCTGGTTGAAGCAAATAGTCTAAAATGCTCATTCTTTTCTCCTAGTTAAAGCAACTTACCTATTAAGGCCATTACGTTAATCTCCTGTAGCGACAAAGGTGATCCGTCAATTTCTGACTCTAGACCTACCTGTACACTTGTTCCGTATCCGGTGGTGTTGAGGCTACGTTGGTTTGTTAGCTGTCCACCTGTAAATTCTACCGTTGTGTACTCACTTTCACCAAAAAAGCCAGTAATCTGAGTACCTACCGTAAACTCTGTTGTTGCGTATGTTGTGTCGAAGTCATACGCCCACTTCATAAATACTGTTGCGTTGTTTGCACCAACCAGTGTTGGCTTCAACTTCTTCAAAATCTTGACTCTAGAGCTATCACCGAATGTCAGGCTTGGGCTGTAGTACTTAAAACGGTAGCCCAGTCCGTTGTCACTGTAACCGGTGTACGTACTAATACCGCTGGTTGTTCCTATATGAAGCGTACCGTTTTCTAGTCGTGTAAACGATGTAAACTTAGTTGACGGCCAGCGTGTTACACGGTACGACCCATTCTCTAGTGTGCCTCTAACGTCAAAACAGTACGTTACGTCCTGACCAGTAAAGGTTAGAAGGTAGAAGCCCTCCTCAGGACTGTACACAGACCTAAAAAACTCTGTCTCATTCTGTAGTGCAGCAATGATGTCCTTAGTAATGTTGCCGGACAAACTGCTGATAGGCATTGACTTTTCTTGTATTGTCCTGCCAAAGCTCTTAAGTCCCGTATGCGACAAGAACAACACGTCTGTACCAGTGTACTGCACAGTGTCCCTGTTGACGCAACCAATGCCTGCTACGGTATCTGATAACGTCATAGAGGCAGGAGAAGTAGCACCGTCATATACAATAATGCTGTGCTTACCAAAAATAATCAACAGGCCGTTGTGTGCCGCCAAAGCTACAATTTCGTCGTAACCGTCAGGCCACACTTTAGATACATCAATGTTGCCGCTAGAGCCTCCTGACCATGCTGCTCCGTCTAACAGGTCTGACCAATAGATAGTAGACTTGTTAGTACTAAAGTCCGCAGTCCATAAACGTCCATACGCTGCTAACACTTCATGACCGTACATAGTACTAGCAACGCCAGTAGCGTGAGGATGACTTGACAGTGCTTCTACAGATCCTACATGGTTTGAGTAAATCAAAGGCTCATAGCCACGTTGGAAGAAAAACATGTGGTCATTAAAGTTAACAATTTTCCAGTCGTTAGCAGTAATTGTGTAGCTACCGGGAGTCTCATCTGCCAGTGTAGTTGTGCCACTCATAATCTTGTTGTTACCAACAGAGAATATCTTGGTGTTTCCTGCGTCGTCCCTATATTCTTTAATGCTGTACAAAGAGTCAGTACCTAGGACAGTCTTGTTTGTTGTTACAACAGTGTGGCCCTTACGTGCAGCAATACGACCACGTTTGTCGATCACGGCGTTGTCTGCAATTTCTGCAAACGACGGGTCTTGAGCCAACGGCGAGTCTTCGGTGTTAACACCTTTGAACGCCGGAGCTACAAGATTGATACTTTGCAGTTGTTCAGCCATATTAAATAGTCCTAAATACCATCTCTTCAGGGTGCTTTGCGGCGTCTATAGCAATAGCGTCAGACAAAAACTTATCAGCAATGCTAAAGTACTCAGCAACTGACGTGCCTCCTGTCTCACCACGCTCACGGGCCAACAAAGCTACGGCGTAATGAATTACAGGTTGCGAAGGTACAAGCAGTGAGTCCGTGTTAGCACTCAAGTCAGCCTGTCGCTTAATTACGTCAAACCGAAGGCTGTACACAGCGTCTGGTGTTGGGCCTACAAGTACTTCTGTGTCGCCACTAGAGTCCAACCCGTTGTACGTGTAGTACCGTGGTGCGCCTTCTGCTGCACTGCTAATGTACAGCTGCTCATTGAACCAGTCTTTTGTCTGGTAGTCCATGAACAGGTTGCTGGTGTCGTTTAGGACACACATGACTTTTACATTGTCGCCGCCACCGGTCAATGAGTAACTGTTGTCGGAAGCAGTAGTAGTTACAACAATGGTTTCACGCAAAGCGGACCAATCTGTTGCTTCTTCTACTAGCTTCTTAGCGTCGTTGATGAAGTCACCCACCATTTTGACATAGGTTGTACTTGTGACTGACGTGGTCTCTTCTTCACGCAACCGACGTAGTACACTGTTCATTAGGTTTAAATATGTCATGTTAATTTCCTATTAGGATCGCTAGTAAACATGCCTTGGTTTATTGGTTGCACCTGTGGCGTAGTCGTTTGTCTATCAATAAACTGATTAAGTTGTTGTAAAGCCGTTGGTTGTTGTTGTACGGACCTAGCTTGAACAACTTGCTGTACTTGTCTAGGCTTCATTTGCTCTTCAAAAGGTTTAAACTCAAACTTGTCTTGGGCCATTGCAATTTCTTGCGCAGTCGGTTGTTTAGCTCCAAGACCAAACAAGCCTAGTGTTGCTAACCCAAGTTGTTGCCCAAGCTGTCCAAAGCCTGACTCCAGTTGACCACCAATGCCTTCAAAACCCGTGCCTAGCTGTTCTGTAAGCGTATCAGACAAGTCCTGTACGTTCTCGCCTAGTCCTGTACCAACACCAGTAATGGAATCTACTATTGTTTCAACATCAGTTCCAAAAGAGTCTGCAAGACCTGTCAAACCCAAAAGAACATTAGTTTCTAGATCAGTAAGCTCTCCACCAAGGCCAGAACCCAAAGTAACAATAGCGGCTTCAATGTCGTCAGTCTGTACGCCTAATGCGGCGGCAAGGTCTTCTACACCTTCAGTTACTGCTGTGGTTACTCCTCCTACTGCTTCTTCAACACCAGTAAGTTGGTCGCTAAGGTCAGCAATGTTTTCTGTAAAGTCGGTTCCAAGGTCCGTAACGGAAGTAACAACTTCGCTAATATCTAAACCTAAGTTTTCAGCTAAAGTTTCTAATCCTGTTAAAACAGAGGTTTCAAGTCCAGTAAGGCCCTCGCCAGTAGCAGTACCAAGGTTTGAAATAGCAAGAATAAGGGCGTCTGTAGACAAGCCTAAGTCTTCAGCTAAGTCGTCAATACCCTCCTGAACTCCTCCAATGCCTTCTCCTATTCCTGTTAATTGCTCACCCAAGCCTTCAATGCCTTCAGCAACATCAGTTCCAAGATCAGTAACAGACGTTACTACATCACCGATATCTACGCCTAGATTAGTAGAAAGATCTCCTAGACCTTTAAGAATATTTGTTTGTAGTTCAGTAAGGTCTTCTCCGGTTGCGGTACCAAGGTTTGATATAGCAAGGATTAAAGCGTCCGTAGACAAACCCAAGTCTTCAGCAAGATCGTCGATGCCTTCTTGCACCCCTCCGATCCCTTCTCCAATACCCGTAAGCTGTTCGCCTAGACCCTCAATTCCATCAGCAACATCGGTTCCAAGGTCAGTAACAGAAGTTACTACGTCACTTATTTCTAAGCCTAAGTCCTCAGAAAGATCCCCTAGACCTTTAAGAATATCGGTCTGTAAATCAGTTAACCCTTCCCCAGTAGTAGTACCAAGGTTTGATATAGCAGTAAGAAGACCATCAGTAGATAAGCCCAAGCTTTCGGCTAGTTCATCAATCCCGCTTTGAACCCCAGCAATGCCTTTGGTAAGTCCTTCAAAGTCTTCGCTTAACTGTGTAGCTACCTGCTCTGCTGTCAATCCTGCAGGAATACCGTCAACAATCGTCTGTACGTCTTGAATAGTCGCAGAAGGTGGTATAGTGACAGCACCTGCGATCTGTTCTAACTGAGCGTCAGTAAACCCGTAGTTAGCTAGGATGTCACGAACATCTTGAGGACTAGCAATCTTTAAACCGCCGATAGCTTCTGTAATAGTAGTAACAGCGGCATCTAAGTCTTCACCGACAACAATACCCTCTAAAGCAGTTGCTAAGTCGCTATTGCTAATGTTTTCAGGTAAGGCGTTAATTATCTGGTTGATTTGTGATTCGCTAAACTCAAACTCAGACAGCGCGTCTCTTACATCCTGTGGGCTTGCAATAGCTAAACCACCAAGCGTATCCGTAAATAGCTTTTGTATTTCGTCTAACGACGGCCCTGCTTCAGGTATCTGCTCTGCTAGTCGATCTAGAGCAGTCTGAATTTGGTCCATAGAAGCAGTTGAAGGGAAAACAATGCTGTCTTTAATTTGCTTAATTTGAGCTTCAGTGAATGTCTCAGGGAAAACAAAGTTTTCAAAAGCTTCGTCCAGCATGGTTTGGAAGTCTGACTTAGTTGCAATGTTAGACTCCAACATCAAGTCAATAACTTCTTGTGCAGTAAGCTCTTCAGGCAGGTTATCCAGTTCTTGCCTAAGTTCTGCCAAAGTAACTGATTCAGGTATGTTTACAGCCTGACTTATCTGTTGTAGCTGTGCGTCAGTAAATCCATATTCACTTAGCAGTGTTCGAATGTCTTCTGTGCTTGCTATCTTTAGATCACCAATTAAATCTGTAATGGTGGTAACAGCAGCGTCTAGGTCTTCTCCTACTACTATGCCTTCCAAAGCATCAGCTAAGTCTACTTTGTTTAAGCCTTCAGGAAGTGCGTTGATTATTTGAGCAATTTGGGCTTCACTAAAGTTAAACTCAGCCAGAGCAGTTCTAACGTCTTCCGGACTAGCAATGTCCAAACCATCTAAAGCGTTGTTGAACAAAGTACTCATTTCTTCCAAAGTGGGTGCTTCTGCTGGAATTTGGTCTGCTAGTCTGTTTAAGGCTTCCTGAATCTGCTCCATAGAAGCGCCTTCAGGAATTACAATAGTTTCTCTTAGCTGTTCTATTTGAGCTTCGGTAAACGTCTCAGGGAACGGGAAGTCCTCAAGAGCTTCGTCTAGCAACGTACCTACGTCACCTACTACGTCTTCCCTGAACTGTTCCATGTAAGTACTAAAGTCTTCATTGCTCATTAAGTCTGCATTGTTTAAAGCAGTAGCAACATCTTCAGGCGTAGCATAACCAGCGTTAGCAACGGCATCAATAAAGTCTTCAGCATCTCCATAAGGCAAGTTAGCCAAAGCAGTAGCAAGTTGTTCCGGTGTTAGTACACCAGCCATAGCGTCAGTAAACTCTTCTGCGGTTAACAAATCTGCGTCAGACAACAGAGTAGAAATAGTGTTACCAATTTCAGTTAACGAGGGCGCTTGAAGCTCAGGGAAGGCTTCTTGTATTTGAGCAAGAGTTGGTAGATCAGCAATACCAAGAGCATTTATAGCGTCAATAATTTCTTGAGTCTGTACTACTCCGTCTTCTCTAACTTGGTCTACAACATCTTGGAACATAGCCTCAGTAATGCCGGGTTCGTCTACTTCAAGTCCTGTGGCTTCTTGAGTCGTATCAGCAAGTATGTCTTCTTCTGGCAATTCTTCATAACGACTTAACTCTTGCTCTAAAGACTCTCTAACTTCTGGATCTTCTTCTCTTTCGATTGCCTCGCGTAACTGATCTATAAAACTAACATCAGACGGTTCAAAGTTTAAGTTTCCAGTAGCACTAGCTCCTATACCGCTTCTTGTTGAATTAAAAACAGAATCTACGGCGTTTACCGTTGCCTGAGTAGCATCATATAACCAGTCAGGAACTTCAGGCATAACGGAAGCTATTTGTGAAACTATAGTTTGTCCTTCTTGTATTATTGCTCCTGTCTCAGAAGATAATGCAAACCAAACGCTAGAATCTACTCCGGTTGACTCAATAATATTTCCGGCAGCGTCTCTAACAACTTGACCAAGAACATCTCCGTTAGCACTTACAAGTTGATCTGTTGTAGTGCTATTAACAGCATCTCCAATTTGACCAAATACTTCACTTTCTCTTAAAGAATTCATTGCTGTGTTGCTTAAGAAAGAAGTTGCAGCAGCCCGTAAAGCACCTTCAGGATCTATTTGTCCTGTTGTTAACAACTGTGTTGCTGCATTTACAATGGAAGAGGCAGCAGCATTTGCAGATAGTGCAGCAGCAGAACCAGCAACGGCATTGGGAGCTATTGCACTAGCAATTGCAGGAGTTGCTACTACACTAAGAGCAATTGCAAAACCTAATTTAGCAATGTCTCCTATGTTAACACTATCATCTATCTTATTAGTTTTAACGTAGGCAGATCCGTTCCATTTAAAACTATCTCCATCGCTATTATACATTGTACCTTCTACGCCATACTTAGCTAGAAGAGCTTGGTTGGCTTCAGAGTTAACCCAACGGTCATACGCAGATGATTGCTCCTGCATTTGCTGACCATACAACTCTGTGTAGTCAGACTGAGCATCATCACCGTATTGAGTAAGATC
>Ga0070749_10002612_pt1 | contig 12058 bp, 13 predicted proteins | sample VirMetDEL_Nov_18_FD_75180 | JGI IMG/M metagenome (GOLD analysis project Ga0070749, IMG submission 75180) | Aqueous microbial communities from the Delaware River and Bay under freshwater to marine salinity gradient to study organic matter... | ecosystem: Environmental > Aquatic > Marine >...
AACCAGCAGCGTAACTTGTGTCAATTAAGGCAGCAGTTGCGGTAGCGGTTGGGATACTGGCTCCGTAACTTGCTAAGTCCATAATGTAGAATGTATCTTGTCTGTCTTCACAAATGTCAATTGCGTATTGGCAGACATATGGATGTTGTTCGTAGTTAACACCGGGGATGACCAGTAAGTTCATATCATAGGCTTCTGGATTCTTGAGTGAGTCAAGAGCTTTCTTGAACGCTCTTCCACCTTCTGCCTGTGAAGTACTGATATCAAACCCTTGGGTGTTTGTTGATGAAATGTCAGCACCCATCTTTCTTTCTCTGTTAGGTTCAAACCCATCAAATCCACCTTGCATTGGTACGGTGAACTTACGATATGTAATGTGAGCACTAGCAGTTATACTTAAGTTAACATTTTCAACTTCACCACTAGCAACATCTTCTAATGAGAACTCTGTTGAATTCGTATTTGAACCACTGGTCGCGACATATCCTACTGTAGCGGCTCCATCTGGTAATGGGTTTAAGAAACCCCAGTTTGTATAGTTTGTTTCAGTATAGTCAAATCCGTAGAACTTTCTAGCGTCTCTGACCGCACCTGTTTTGTATCCACTGATAACTGAACCAGATGTCCAAGCTGTAGTTACAACTTGTGCTCTGACTGAAGTTTCGGTATCTTCAATCTTGAATGGCGCGTAGACAGCGGCGAATCCATATGGCAATGTTGTTTCTGGAACAGTTCCGGCAACAAGGTCATCACTTAGTTCAACTCTAATGAACTGACTCTTATTTGGGAAGTCACCGACATATAGGTATTCTTCAGAAACAGAATCATATGTTGAAACACTGTTACCGATTCTTCTTCCAATGTAGTCTGAACTATCTGGATCTAATGTTAGGTTATCAAACTGTTCAAGAATCTCTGACTTTGTATCTGTATCGGTTGCTTTTCTGACCAATAGTGAGAATGTTCCGAACTGACCTTCAATTGTTCTATACTTAATACCTTGAATTGAAATCTTGATATCACGGTTACTATTTGACCCATCAGCTAGAGTATGGACTTTGAATAGGTCATATTTTGAACCACCGATTGTTTGTGAACGAATCCAAGGAGTTGAAGCATTTGAATATTCTTTAGTAGCGGCTGTGCTAAAATCTAGGAATCCAGAAGAAGTTACTAATCTAATTTCTTCTGCAACAACACCACCCTTGTCTGGGTCAATAGCAGATGGAAAATAAGCGTAGGTGTATGCTGGAGCAGATCCACTTGTTAATGCGGAAGTTCCAATACTATTGATAATATTATCGGAACTAGATCCACTTGGTGAAACTGAAGAATATGACACACTTCCGTTAGATCCGGTTAAACCAATCGTTAATGAATTTGTTCCACTAACATTGGCACCAGTTAATTTAACACCAGCAACAGTTGGGTGGAAAATAGCAAGAACCTTTTCTCCTTCAGAACCACTAGCGACTAATCTAGCTGAAGTAAAGGTTCCACCACTATATCCGTCTAAACCAAGAACACGAACAACGGTTGCTGAACCAGCTTCTTGTAAGTAATTCTGGACTGTATATCCTAAGTAGCTGTATTCGTCCGCGGTTCCAAATCTGTTCTCAAACTCTTGTTGACTACTGACCATCACTGGAACGAACGCTGGTCCCTTCTGGGCTACTCCAACAAACGCACCACCAATGTCAGCCACACCCTGAGCTAAGAAAGATTGATCTCTTTCACGGGTAAATACGCCTGGGCTAACTACACGCTCTGCCATACTCTATTCTCCATTAGGTAGTTTTTATTTCACCTGTTTCAATATCAAGTAACCCTTCACCATATTTGGTATTCAAACTTTGTAAATAATTTGATTCTGTGTTGACCGACTCTAAGAATGTTTTTTTAGCGTCACCAACCAAACTTTCCAAAACTGTTTGTTGTAAAACCAAATCACTTAATTGTTGTGAGTTTGTGAGAACCTGTTCACGATTTTGTTTTACTTTTTGTAATTCTTCATCACTAATTTTTGTCATAACCTAACCTATATACTAAGGTCCTTTGTATTATAAATATATGATAAATTTCTCAAAATCATTTCTATTCAATGAATTTTTCTTGGATAACCAACTTCCGATTTGTAAATCTAGTTTGATTCATATTCATTGGTCTTCCGTATCTATCTACAGTATTTTCTGGTAAGAGATATGCTTTAACTGTCATAGAAAATTCTGACCTGACCAATCTGTCTTTTCTTTCTGGTAATTCTACTGTATTTTTATATTCTTTTATTGATGTCTTAAATTTGTATTTGTCTTTTTCACCCCAATAACTTTCGGCCTCAAACGAAATCTGTTCTATTAAGTGATTCATTTGTGCCATATATTCGGTCCAAACTACACATTGATATGTTAAATCATAATAATCTGGATACATAACTGATACATATTTATTACTTTCTTCTATACCATTTAACACAGCAAACCTATCGTACTTGTTTCGTGGGTTCCATTGTGTAGAATAAAAATCTAATTCTTGATATTTTTTGACAGGACTATTCATTGTATTTTTGACCAATCCTGTTCTGGTAACCACAAGCAAAGGTATTTGTAATTTGCCACGAACATCTCGTAAGACACCATCTTGTCTTATGTTCTTCCAACGTTCTGGATTACCATACATAATAGGAACTTCTATCTTGTCGCCATCTTGAACAACGTGTGGTTTGATGACTTGTTGCATATATTCAATAATAGTAGTATCAATATCAATAAGACCGACCGAGATTTGGTTTGATTCTTCGGTTTTGGTATCAAGACCACGATTTTGATACTGCCCATCGTTCTGTGCATTCTTAACTAAATTGGTTACCTTACTCATACTTGTCTAGACTCAATTTGAATGTTACTACGTCTTGTTAGATGCGTAGAACATATTATTGATTGATTATAACCTACTCTACCTGCTATAAGTTGAACTTCTTGGGTATTATCAATTTCAAAAAACGCGTCATCAAATCCTATGACATCACCAATCTCTGGATATACGTGTCTTTCTTGTAATATTCTACGAACAAATCTAAATTCAACTTCCTGTGTAGAATCAATACCAAATCCACTGTCAGTGATGACCTCATTTCCTTTATAATCTACAAATGCAGTCAATTCTACACCATCGTATGCAACTTTCTCCACAGATTCACCATAAATGTTTGTATTTACATAGTTTAAATTTAGTTTATACAAAATTACGGGAGTATCTACGATTTCCGCACTTAATTCACGATTTACGTGTTGAAAAAATTCAAAATCACGATTTCCTACGAACTTTGCCATATTACTTTACATATATTGGAAGGGGAACCTTGTTCATTATTGTTACTTGGTGTTCTACTGACTCTGCTTGTAGTTTCATTTGTTCGTGATAACCAGCTTTGGTCAATGTTTCTTGTAATTCTTTGACCAATATCTCTTTTTCTTGTTGTGCTTCTCGTCTTAATACCTCACCATCCATCTTAATATCACTATTTGGGATTGGAACTCTTTCATATTTGGAACGGATGGTTCCTAACAACTCTTTAGCGAGTGCCAATGTATATTTGTAAATCCAAACCTTACCAATTGAGTTGATATTGTTGTATGGTAAATGTTCTAATGGAACATTTGATAGGTCACTCACAAATTGATTTTGACTTCCTGACTGAATTAATGTTCCTGACTTTTCACTGGTGACATAATAATCAAAATACATCTTAAATGACGTTGTTGGAACAGGTGAAATTCTTAAAATATTATTAGAAATCGTAAATGTATGAATACTCTTTCTAATTTGGTCATTGATTTCAATAGCTTGAACCCTCAACATATCCTCATAAGCAGGCATCATAACAAAGGTGATGGCTGGTGAGTATCCGTCAAACCCAAACTCTGCGAATAAATTGGTAATACCAAGTCCAGTAGCAGCAAATGGGTCGTAATATCTAGCAAGAGCAGGTGTTGCTTCGTGATAAATCTTTCTAATCTCTAAACTTTCACCACTTTCACTAACATCACCCCATAATGATTTGATATCATATGTAGCCACACTACTGGTTGTAATAATATGTCCACGTTTTAACTCAACATCACCACCAGCAAGAGCTTCTGTTCCATAGTCTTTTGCTAATTTTACGATTTGTGTTAGTGGAGAACCAATAATATTCTTTTGTGTAATATCAGTAGATGTAGAACTACCAAGAATATTATACATATAATCTCTAGCTCTAAACTGATTGACTTGTTTTCCATACTCAATTGTAGCTTCTTCAAAACAAGCATAGATTTGTAGATCTTGAAGTTCTACATCAAGGATTGGATAACCCAATCTGGTAGCAACAAAGTTAGCTACTTTTGGCCCATCGGTCTGAAATGTTGATTCTGTATCAAAAATACCGAACGGGGTGAGTCCATTTGGGTTTGCTGGGTTGCCATCATAGGAAAAATATTCGGGTGTTGTTGCCATTAATATTCTCAGTAGAGTTTATCCTGAATATAAATAGTAAAGATAAATAGTAGACCACCTATTTATTAGTATAATTTCAACCGGAGAATATAATGTATCAGTATCGTGCTATAGTTTTAAAGGTTATTGATGGAGATACTGTTGATGTTGACCTAGATTTGGGTTTTGATGTTTGGTTAAGAAACCAACGCATTAGATTATATGGAATAGACACACCAGAAAGTAGAACCAGAGACAAGGAAGAAAAAAAGTTTGGTTTATTAGCAAAACATTTCGTGCAGGAACATTGTCCAGAAGGTAGTGAAATTATTGTCCAAACTCACAAAGATGATGCTCGTGGAAAGTTCGGTCGTATTCTTGGTGAGTTATTAGTTTCCAACGGTGAATTGAATTTGAACGAATATATGATTTTTAAACATATGGCAGTCAGGTATTTTGGACAAAGTAAAGATGATATCCAAAAAGAACACCTTAAGAATCGTCAAATTTTATTAGAAGAAGGAGTTATTCTTTAACAACGTGTGTGGTCATCTACAGTGGTTATGTTATCCACTGATTTCTATTGGCCGACCTATCGGATCTGGTGCTATAATCAATTGAACTCCGTCCGTTGTACCAATTTCTATTGGAGAACGATAACCACTGGCCGCGGCCGCTGAAGCGACCGATACAGCGATAGCCACTTTCACCCCAACCGCTGAGCTCAACGTCCACAATGGAGGGGCCTCTGACCCATTGGCTCCATTCAAGAATCCGGTCAGTGCGCGGGCAGTCGTAGCGAAATCCGCCTCTTGATCAACAACAGTGACCGATGAATATGCGGGGCTTGTGAAAGGGTTTCCGGCAAAGCTCGCGATAAACGCGCCGGTTGAAACAAAACCAGAATCCCACGACCCACCACCGATGTCGGCACTCGTTCCGGCAGCCTCAGAGATAGCGGCGTAAGCTTCAGGAGCGCCGCTCGCTACGCCCGTCAGGCTCTCTATGTACATATATGATGGGGCACCACCTGCCCAACTACCGGCCACGGTGTACGAGCCCGCGCCCTCCGACGCTTCGTAGTAGTAAAGCCACATACCGCCCCCTGCCTGAGTCGTGTCCGATGCCAGCAACGTCATGTTGTTGCCATTGAACGTGGCGGCAGCCGATGGTGCGGTATTGTTCTCACGGAAAAACCACGCAAGTACAAGGGCGTTGGCGCTGATCGTGTGCGTGACTGACGGGGAGGTAACAGAGCCGTTCTGTTGCACGGACGGAGTGTCACGGGAAATAGCTGTCGCTACACCCTTCACCGCAATTGTGACCGTGCGATTGATCGTACTGGTGTCGCAGGTCCATGTGCCGGGGTCGTCGGCGGTGGACGTTGTTTCTCTCCACGCGACCGCACACGAACCGATGCCCGTTGTCGCGCCGTTCTGTGCGAACCCGTTGGTGGTGTCAATCGTGTAATTGTTGGGTGCAGTGGGCGCCGCAGACTGCGAGCTATTCATCACCAATGCAGTCACATACACCGTAGGAACAGTAGTCCCCCACGCGTGTATGTCCGAGCTAGGGGGTTCGGGGTTGGATGTACTCGCGCTGTCGTAGACCCACTCTGTCGGTAAATCAACGTCCGTGCCAAGGGTGCCGCCCCACTCAGTTGCCGGTATCTTCATACAAACCGCACCGAAGTCCTCCACACCACCAGTGTGCACAATCGTCAACGAACCTCCACCCTCGTCGCCGTCTGCTGTCTTGCAGAACACCGCTGCCGAGGCGTTTGGCCCGTTGGAGATAAGTTCTGTGGTCCAAGCATCCGAAGTAGAATCAGTCGGGCTGGACGCGATGCCCGCGTTCGTGTCGATGCCCACGAACACCATAAGCAGATCGCCAGCCGCTACCGTGGTGGGGAGGGTGACTATCGCTTGGTTGGTGTCCGATCCACCAGTGCCGTTGAATACCGGAGTCGCGCCCATTTTCAGTTACCTTTGTAATGTAGATATTGTTTCATGGGACATATAAAATTTTCAGTTTGTGTTATAAGACTTACATAAATAGTATTATATTCTAAATTACTATTTATATAATATTACCCTTGTATACTCTACGAACGTTGGGAACAAGAAGCTATTCTTTAACAACGTGTGTGTGGTCATCTACAGTTTGGATTAATCTATCTACTAATCTAGATATTGCTTCTGGTTTTTCGTCGGCTTTAAATACTACTCGTATCTTAGCCATACCATTTGAATTTTTGCTGATTGTTCCTGAGTCTATTTGTAGGTTTTTAATGGAATGTTCTTTTACTTGTTCACCATTTGATTCCTTTCGTCTCAGGAAAGATAACAAACCACGTTTTAATTTGGATGGTTCGTTATCACCAATAGCGAGTTTTGTTTTAAACTCCATTTCTAATTCGGATAGACCAATAGAAGAATGGTCTGCTAAAACAAATAATGGGACGACCATCTCATTACCATTGATATTAAACGTGGTGGTGAGTGGCGTCCCATCTTTGTCAAAATAATTTGAAAGATTGTTGATATGTTGTCGTTCTGAAATACCGTTTGCTATCATAGCGGCTTCTTGAATACCGCCTAGTAACTCTTCTAAATTAAATTTTGCCATTATCGTAACCCGTATTGTTTTTTAATCTTGTTTATCTGATTTGTAACTTCTCTGTATTCCTTTTTTAATTCTGGACTTACATTGAAGCTCATAATAATGTTACAATGTGGACATTGTGATGTTGGATTCTTAACGATAAAGTCTAAATCTAACCCAATATCCTGACCACAGGATAAACAAGGCATTGCCATATTAATGTAACCCTTTTGTTAAATGATATCAACTAGCTGGTGTAGGAACTATTGCTGGTTCCATCATCATTTGCATCATGTCTGATAGTTTCAACATTCCTTCTGTTGGTGGTAGCTGTTCTGCATGAATTTTAACGTCATACTTTGCAGAATTGTCTGTGCTACGAGTATTTTCTTTGTGTGTAGCAACTTTTCCTGACATCTTGACCGAATACTTAGCACCCCAGAATCCACCCGAAACTGATGCGTCTACTTGAGTGGCGGTATCAACCGAACTCTTAGACATCTCAGAACTCTTAACTTCCATAGTAAACTGAATGTCAGCCGATGTGATTGATAAAGCTGGGATAGGAACGAGTGGTAGAAGGGGGACCATAGAATTAATTTGTTGTAATTCAAGTTCTTGTGTTTCAGGATTTTGAACGTATCTGTTTAATTGAACGTCAATCTTTCTAGCTGAACTCTTGTCACCTTCTTTTGGTTCAAATGCAACCTCTTGAATATACTTCCAAGTGATATCATTTAATTGTGCTTGACCTTTAGCCATTCCAACGAGTGGTTGTACAATCAAATCCTCAATAGGAAGTCCTGCGAATTGTTCTGCAACATTTGGCATAACTATTCTCCGTTAATGTGTTTTTATAAATAGGTTATATAGTAGTTAAAAAAATCGGGGTGGGTCCGAAGACCCACCCCTCTTTTTTATCCATCAACTTCAGATATTATCTTAGACTAGTTCTAGTCCGTCAATAACGATCTTACCGAAGAACTCTGGGCGAACGACCTTCTTAGCATAGCGGGTCATTACACCTCTTCTTGGTGTGAAGTTATCTGGATCGTACACTAGAGGTGTCATTAGGAGCGGAATGTACGGAGCGTACACAGCACCTGTCTCTAGGAAGTTTGCTCCACGGAATCCCATGAGGACGATGTTCTCTGTCATGTATGGGTTCTTGTAGATTGTGAAGCGGTTCTGGAATGAACCAACCTGTGAAACACCAGCGGCAAACTCCATCTTGTCACCATTTGTTCCAGCCATGAAGCCTGGGATGGTTTCAAGAATTGTAGCAACTGTTGGGGAAACAACTGCGAAGTTTGCACCACCACGGAGTGTGAGTTGGTGAATCTTGTTGGAAACCTTCTGCATCTTTTGACCAAGAGTTTGGAACCATGTCATGTTTGTCCATGCGGTTCCGTTTGTTTGTGCGGAAAAAGAAGAACCATTCCAAACATTTCCAATTTGTGTTGACCAGTAGTCAGTTGTTGTAGCATTGACGATAAGCATATCAAGAATCTCAAGGTCAATCTCAAGAGAAATATGATCACTTAACATTGCTGTCAACTCAGCCTCAGCATCAATGCTGTGGTAAGCATTAAGATCCTGAGCAAGTTCTGGTGACCAGACAGCCTTCAACTTACGTGTCTTAGCTGCGATTGTCTCGCTACGTAGTTGAATGTTGATCTCTGGGATGTTGAGGTTTGTTGAACCATCTTGATCTTCGAAATCACCGCGGTTTTCTTGAACTGGTTGTGTTGTGTATGTGACTGTTTGTAATGTTCCACCAAGTGGTGCAACGAATACGATGTTTGCACCATCAACAACGGTGAATTGTGGTAGGAATGTTGCACCGAAATCAATTCCAGATCCAGATGGAATGAACGAACGAACAGCAGACAAGTCGGCTGGACGAGCTGAAGCGGCTAAATCACTAGCTGCAAAGCTGTATGTTCCATAAACAGTTCCAGAAGATGTTGCTTCATAATTCAAATCACCTGCGGAAGCTGTTGCTTCTGTAACTGAACCCAAGCTTGTTTCTGTAACTGGTGCGGATGAATATGCGAAACGTCCGACGCCGTAGAAACCATCTCTTGGAAGAGTACCACTACCACTTGTGACACCATAGATGGACTCACCAACAGCACGATCAGCTTGTGCTGTACCATACTGGAAGTCCATGAAGAAGACTAGTCCAGCTGGTAGATTCATTGGTTGTACAGAAACAAAGTTCTTAGCAGCAATCTGACCAAGAACCTTACGAACTAATGGAAGAGCAACACCAGCCCAACTCTCAAGTCCGGCGGTTGTTTGTGTTGCTGATACTTCGTTAAGAAGTTGACCTGCTTGGTTCTCAAGAAGAACAGCCATGCTGTTTCTCTCATGACCCTCAAGGCCTTCTAGAAGACCACTCTTTTCCCACTTATCAGCCATTCTACGTGCTTCTTGTGATAGCTTTTGGTGAGCAGATGCGGCTTCGTTTAGTAAACTTGATACATCACTCATGTTTCAATCTCCGAAATTAAATGTTAAATTAAAGTACTTTGACACCGGCCAACTGTTGCATTCTTCTGCGGAAGTCGGCGTTTGTGTCTTCTGTGATAACTTCTTTCTTTGGAGCAGTTGACCCAACAACTCCAGATGCGATACTTTCAGTAACTACCTGTTGTGTTGACACCTGCTTCTTAGCTGTCTTGCCTGGAATTGTTGCTTCACTTAGTGTAGCATAAAGCAACTTGACCTCACGAAGAGTAGTAGCAAGATCAAATGTCTCAACGACATGAATCTTCTGTTCTTTTGTGAGTTCACGGTTCTTGAACAGCTTGTTTGTAAAGAGTAACTTAGCATTAAGAAGATTGACTTCATTGAGCTTACCACGAAGTATTTCAACAGCCTCACGATACTGGCTTAGCTCAGATTGTAGTCTTGCATTTTCCTCAGCCATTGTGTTATCTTCCTCTTCAGAAAGTTCGGCTTCGATCTCGCGAAGAATTTCCTCAATATCAAGGTCATCTTCTTCGTCCTCTTCATCGTCCATGTCCATTTTTGGCTCATCGTCATCCATGTCCATGTCCATCTCTTCATCATCATCCTCATCATCCATATCCATGTCTAGTTCATCATCTTCCTCATCAAGAGCACCACCAGCAAGTTCTTCAACTTCTGCTTGTAGTTCACGGATGATAGCTTCTAGGTCTAGGATACCTTCGTTGACTTCTTCTGCATCCTCGTCAACTTGTTCTTCTTCTGGCATCAATTGTGGTGTTTCACCTTCACCGTTGCCAGACTCACCACTAGCACCAACACCTGAAGACTTACTTGATGCTGGTGATGGAGCCTTGTTGTCACTACTTCCGATACCGGATGTAGCGTCGTTTGCGATTTCTTCAACCGCTTCACCTTCTGGTTCAACCGATTCACCAACTTCAGCATATCCATGAGCATCCGCAGCTTTGTGTGGGTCATGTGCTTCATTAAGAGCTTTTGTAATCTCTTTTTTGATAGCTGGTGCGATTGACTCTTCTAATTGAATCTTTGCATTTGCAATAGCGGTTTCACGAACACGTTCTGCGTCAGCAATTGCTTCCTTTAGAAGATCATTAGTAATACTAGCCATATCGACCTCTCGTATTGAAAGATTATTAGAATCTTTAATGGGTATACAATAAAAAAATGTCACCTAAAAATAGGTGTAATCTTATAATAAGTATTACGTTAAATGTGAAAACGTTAATTATTATTGTATTTTCTTCGGTTCTGTTCTTTCTTGTCTTCACGAATACGGCGGCGGATTGCCTCTTCCTTCTTTAGTTTCTTTTTGACCGAAGGTTTTACGTACTCACGGCGGTCATAAATTTCTTGGATGATTCCGGCTTCTTTTACTTTCTTGTTAAAAATACGAATGGCTCTTTGCACATCCATGTCTGTGTTTCCTGTAACTTTTACATACATAACTTATTCCTTTACCAAGGTGGATTCATTCTTCCAGTTGTGGGGTTTAGTTGATTATATAGTGAACTACTCAAATTTGTAATAATATTATCATATTGTTCTTGACCCATAGATTCAGTTACCCAACCAAATACTTGATCGTGTGTTAGACTATCATAATCTGCGAACGAAGCAGAATCTGCGGTACCCATTGCTTGTCTTCCAATGTTTCTTACACTCCAAGAACCACTAACACCAAGACTTGATGTAGCTTCTGTTGTAGCACTTACTTGCCAATGAACACTGGTTACAATATTTTGTAAACTTGCTGACTCATAGGTCACATCTAATGGATTAAAAGTCCAAGTATATGTAATTGACATAATTTTTCCTTGTGATTAACTAATCACTATTTATCCCCTCAGCCGCCTTGTTTCTTTTTGGCTTCACTGAGTTGTTTGTCTGTTGATTTTATAAGTAAGTCATTCATTTTGTCTAATAACTCCGTTCTACGTAGAACTTTGAATGCTAAATTTTCTGTTGAGAACTCACCATCTTTTTGTAAACCACTGGTTCTCATCTTTTGTATTTTTTGTTTTGTTTTTTCTATACCTTGGATGACCTCACTATACTCACCCTTGTTAAATTTACTGAGTAGGATTTTGTATAGGTCAAAAAAGTATTTAGCCTTGACCATAATGTCTTTTTCATCATAGTCGGCGTCAGTTGGTTTTGGCTCTTTTAACCACTTGTTGTCTTTTACACTAAAAAGACCAGTTGCTGTGTGGTCTTCCGTTTCGTCTTCTACATATACTTCTATTTCGTATGGACCAACTTTAATATCGTGTTGTTTGTTCCAATTATATTTGGCAAACGAAAAAAACCTATCCACTAAATCTGTATCTTTATTCACTTCGTCAAAATCTACGATAACATGGAGGTCAATGTCTGAGAATTTTGACCAGTTATAGTTAGCAAGACTTCCTGTAAATCTAATGTCTTTGATTTTAGGTGGGTTTTTAAGTTTCCAACCTTCTATAAAATTAGCAGCGACACGCAT
>Ga0070749_10002614_pt1 | contig 12057 bp, 11 predicted proteins | sample VirMetDEL_Nov_18_FD_75180 | JGI IMG/M metagenome (GOLD analysis project Ga0070749, IMG submission 75180) | Aqueous microbial communities from the Delaware River and Bay under freshwater to marine salinity gradient to study organic matter... | ecosystem: Environmental > Aquatic > Marine >...
AGGCAGATGCACTCGCCGCAGCAGCGGCGGAGGCTGAAAGAATTGCTGCAGAAGAAGCAGCAGCATCAGCAAAATCATCTGCTCTTGCTAAACTTACCACCCTTGGTCTTACGGAAGAAGAAGCATTAGCAATTATTGGTCAATAGTCTATAATTAGTATATGTCCTATTCTAATTTAGTTTTAGCAGACCGCCCATTAGGATATTGGGGCGGTCCTGCAATTTCTAGAAAAAATTTATTAAGTGATAATCAATACTCTATAGAATCATCTACTGCTGGATGGACGGCATTAGATAATACTACTATTTCTAGGACAACCTCAGATTCATGGACTGGTTCTGCAAGTTTATTAGTGACTCCCGCAGATTCATCTGAGGCTGGATTTAAAATATCTTCTGGCTCTAGGCCACAACTATCATATGGAATTACATATACCATGGTTGCGCGGGTTAAGAATATTTCAGGATCTAGAACAGCAAAATTTAGAATAGAGTATCTAACTACTCAGAGTGGATCTACTCTATCTCAGGCGGTAAGTTTCAGCCAGGAGTTCCAGATTTCTGATACAGAGTGGACCACTATATATCATACTGAAACTGTTCCAACAGGGGTGTCTGCAAACTACTTTGCATCATGGGGAATTGTTTCGGGCGCTGGATCATCATCAGACTCCGTACTATTTGACGGAATTCAATTTTTTGAAGGCCCACCATACTCTATGTATGATCAACAATATGAAAATGATGCAACATTAAGATATATTGATTATCAAAAAAGCAAGCCAATTATTTTTAACGGATCAGAGTCAGTAAGACTAAATAATGATGCAATATTAGAAATACCAAATACATATAAATTATTCATAAAAGGTGCAGAAAGCAAGACGGCATCGATAGATTTCTGGTTTACTTTAGAAAGACCACCATCCTACAAACATAAACTTTTACAAATTGGTGCATTTATAAGTTGCTATATTGAAAATGATAAAGTATATATAGATTATCTAGGCACTAGAAATTTTATTCAAATAAATGACTGGAGTATGCAGCACTATGTAAATATTGTTTATTCTGAAAAGAATATACTTTTACACATGGATAATAATTTATCTACTTCTATCGATCTCGGACAAGGGTTTCAGTTTAGTAATGTCATAGAAGGAATTACTCCAACAATTATAGTTGGCCCCGCATCTAGACCATTGAATCTTTTAAATAATTCGTCATTTGAGGATTCAGAGTTTGGCTGGCAAGCGATAGATTCATCTATTGACTATATATCTTCTGATAAATTTTCTGGATCTAAATGTCTTAAGATTACAAAAAATGCGACAACTAACTCGGGGTTTGAGTCATCAGACTTTATTCCAGTAATCCCATATAATAAATATTATTTATCAGCATATGTAAAAATACCATCATCCAATGAACTATCAACATTAAGGTTGGTATGCGAGGAATATGATTCGTATTCCTCTGAAACATTACTCAAAACTACAACTCAAGATATAGTCATGGACGGAAATTCCTGGCAGCGGGTAAGTTTAAACTTTACTCCAGATATTACAACTTCAATAGTTAAAGTGAAAATTATTCAACCTAATTCTGGAACTAGCGGAGAGGTTTTTCTATGTGATTCAATTCTTCTAGAAAAATCAGATTCACTATCTACCTGGGCAGAAAATTTAAATGACTCTGATCCAATTTTTATATCAGATATTGGATTATATTCATACGATATTGGTAGCGAAAAAAGATTAAGTAGGTATTTCTATGGCACAGTAGATAATAAGGACGAACTTGCCGTAGAATATGGAGCAGATATATTAGCAATTAATTATTCAAGTGACTTATCTGAAACAGAAATAAATATTATTTCTCCAGAAAATATTATAAATTCTGATTTAGATAATATTACTTATAATGAAACATCACTTTTAATGTCTACTTTATCAACTGAATCGATATCAATTGGAAGTGACGGCGGAGAGGCAACTTTAAATAATAATGGAATTAAGTTTTCTCTATCTGCATTCCTACCGCTATCACAGATAGATGGATATTTTAACCCCATCTCATCTACTATAAGAATGCAGACGTTATTTGATACTAATAGTGGGGACGGCACAGCCCTATTAATAGGTGGAGTTTTAGACTCGTATGGTTTATCACTAAGGAAAAGATCTAATAAACTGCAACTAGTTTTAATAGAAGATATATCTGATGAGCCGGAACTTCTTTGTGAAACATCAACTCTATCTGACGGACTTGTTAATATTGCTATAAATTTGGAAAACCAAATAGTGTCAATAAAATTAGGGTCAGATGAATTTACTTCTATAGCAATACCAGCAATTACATCTAATGCAACCATATCAATAGGAAACATTCCAGAATCTTTAGATGCATACCCAGACTATATTAGAAACTTTGCTATAGATAATTTAACTAATTTTAATAATATAGACTGGATTGAAACTGGAAGATATATGCTTAGACTTAATGATTCCTTAAATGTTTCTCAAAAATCTATTTTTTCTTATTCTAGTCCGACATTGCTTCAAGCAAATAACAGTATAGTTACATTTAATACATCTTCTCAGAATAGGGTAAGAATAAACAATGTATATATCAAAGATATAACATATATTCCAAATTTTAATTATTCAAGCCCAGAACCAGTAGACATAGAAGTAACATTAATTAGTGAAAATTCATCAACAGACAGAAAAGTATTGAATAATTTTTATATATCATCATATAATTCTGAGTCTATTTTATCTTCTACATCTAAATTTAGTTTAAATAGCAACGATGGACAGAATTCTCCATATATAATGAATGTTATTTCTTCAAATATTCTTTCTCATGACGACAACCTTGGACTTAGATTTGATAAATTAAATTCTTCTGGATGCAAGATTGTTTGTAATGATGATAATTCATATGAGGCAATTGAATTAGTATTTAAAATAAACTTAACGCCAAACTCTGAGGAAATATACACAATAATAGATATTTCTGGAGAAAGCAGCATAAATCTTAAATATGATAACTCTGGTTTAATAAAAAATGGTGTGTATGATCTATATATAGATGGAGAGGTAGTTTCTGACACATCTTTGATTGATATATATCCTGGAGAAATATATCATGCTATATTACATTTTCCTACACAATTATCTGCCGACGCACACATTGGATCTAATAAAACTTTGCAAGAAAAACTAGATGGGACTATTGGTAAAATAAATATATATTCAACTGCCCCATCTGATCTAAATTCATTTTCTTTAGAAAAATATTTAGATTTAATTGGAACCAATACTAAAACCATTGTTGGTGGGTCAGCATCTATAACAGACTCATCATTAACACAAGAATATCTTAGAGACTCTCTAGGAGAATATTATCAAATGATTAATCTGCCAAAGGTCAGAATAGTCTCTGAAATATAAAAATATGGTTATTAGTAGTACCATATTTTCATATTTATAGTAAAAATGATACTATATAGGTATGCCAAAAGTAAAAATAGTAGAAGAAACTGACTACGGACTGTACCTCTGGGAAATGCCAGACGGTAGCATTGTCGCAGATGATGAAAAGAATTATCTTAATATTCCTGCCCGTCGTGGCGATAAAGAAAAATTAAAGTTGCTTAAAGATGCTGTGATATCTTTCGGAATTGAAGAGGGGCGTCCAGTATTTTTAGCAGGGCACCGTAGAGTAACTGATGAAGAATATGAATACCAAAAACAGCGCCTTGAATGGGGTCTAATCCCAGATGAATTAGACTATGGTGCAGCGAGGGATGAACTCATGAATCACAAGAAGGGTCTTATTAAATAATGGCATTTGAGTATGTAGAAGATGATAATTCTCAGGAAGTACACATTACTTCCTCTGCAGATATGTTTAAGTTTAGTACATCTCATAGTGAATATGTAGATCCATTCATGCTACCCGCTGAAGAATTAAAGTCATATAGAGGTCTTTCTCCTAATTTTAAGAGAAAAACAACTAGAACTCTTCAAAAGTATCATCAGGGTGTAAGCGGTGTTCGCTCTAAGAAAATTGAAGATCCAGACGTTACTGGATATGTTATGTTTGAGGCAGTTGAGCCTCCATATAACATGGACTATTTGGCTAAAGTTTATGAAGTTTCTTCACCCCACCATGCCGCAGTAGATGCCAAAGTCTCTAACATAGTTGGTCTTGGATATGACTTAATTGAAACAGATGAAACAAAAGACAGGATAGAAGAAATCGATGACAATGATATCGATAGATTAAGTTTTCTAAGAAGAAAAATATCTAGGGCTAAGACTAGGCTTAAAAAAGATATTGACGATCTAAATGAAGATGAATCGTTTACTGAAACGATGAAGAAAATCCTTACAGATTATGACGCAACTGGAAACGGATATATGGAAATAGGCCGTAAAGTAGACGGCACTATCGGATATATAGGACATATTCCATCCTCAAATATGAGGGTGAGAAGAAATCGTGATGGATTTATCCAAATTGTAAATAATAAAATTGTATTTTTTAGAAACTATGGAGATACTTCTACGCCAGATCCACTAGGAAATGATCCTAGGCCAAACGAAGTTGTGCATTTTAAAAAATACACTCCCACTAACAATTATTATGGAGTCCCAGATATCATCCCAGCCCTGCAAGCCTTGGCCGGAGATGAATTTGCCTCAAAGTTCAACCTTGATTACTTTGAGAATAAGGCAGTTCCTAGGTATATAATTGTGGTTAAGGGTGCCAGACTTAGCGATGACTCCCAAAGGAAACTACTTGAATTTTTCCAGACTGGACTTAAGGGTAAGAATCATAGATCACTATACATCCCTCTTCCAGCAGATGATGGAAATACTAAGGTAGAGTTTAAGATGGAGCCAGTTGAGGCTGGCGTACAAGATTCGTCATTTAGAAACTACCGCCTTGAGAACCGTGACGAAATACTTATGGCACATAGAGTTCCAGTTACAAAGGTAAGCATGGGTTCAGGTATTTCTCTCGCAGCAGCGAGGGACGCAGATAAGAATTTCCGCGAGCAGGTAACAAAGCCCACCCAGGACTATTTTGAGAAGAAAATAAACAAGATTGTCCGTGAGTTTACAGACATGTTTTTACTCAAGTTTAATGAACTTAGCCTTACAGATGAAGATACTCAGTCTAAGATTGATGAAAGATATTTGAGAATGCAAGTCATTGTTCCTAACGAAATTCGTGCTAAGAAAGGCCTCCCAGCCCTTGATGGTGGGGATTCTCCAGTAGTTCTTAATGCTAGGGCCGCTGCAGAACAAACTACCCAGGCTACGGGAAATAGAAGAAGAGATCAGGAGCGTCAAGGAAATCAGCCTGATATAAGTGGAGAAGCAAGAAATCCACAGGGCGACGGCAGATCTGTGCAATAGTTGTGTATAAAATTTTGTATTAATCTGCGTACTTGATAGAATTTATTTGAGATGGAAATAACTAAATCCTATTGGCATAGTGACGGCGACCGAATTAGCCTGTCCGTACCGTTCTTCAAAGTTGACGAGGAACGCAGAATTGTTTCTGGATTTGCCACATTAGATAACGTAGATCGACACAACGATATTGTTGATGCAGATGCATCTATCAAGGCATTCGATACATTTCGGGGCAACCTCCGCGAAATGCATCAGCCAATTGCTGTTGGAAAAGTCACAAACTTTAGAGAAGAGCAATTTTTTGATAAGTCAACTGGACAATCATATCGCGGTGTTTTCGTAGATACATATGTCTCTAAGGGTGCCCAAGATACCTGGGAAAAGGTACTTGATGGCACCCTATCTGGATTTTCCATCGGCGGGAATATCACAAAGGTAGATCAAGTTCAAAAGGGTGACGATATGGTTCGTGTTATTAAAGAATACGAACTTGTAGAACTTTCATTAGTAGATAGCCCAGCAAATCAACTTGCTAATGTATTTTCCATCCAGAAGGTAAATGATGAATTTGTAGCAACAGGCATCGCTACAGAAATAAAGATGGATAATATTTTCTGGTGCGAGACTGATCAAATTGCAGTAGCAAAAGATACTGATTCCTCAACCTGCCTTGTTTGCGATAAAGATATGGCTAACATAGGTTGGGTAGAGTCAAATGATACTGCTAAGAATCAAGAAATTGGTAAAGCAATTGATCGTCACACTAATAAAAATAGTCTTTCTGGAGAAAATCCAGAAGAGATGCCTGAACCAACAGTAACAAAGCAGGCAGACAATGAAACCAATATTGAAGGAGGTGCAGTAGAAAATATGGAAATTGAAAAGAGTGAAGAAGTTACAGAAGTTGAAGAAACAACTGAAGAGGTTGTGGAAAAGGCAGCCGTAGTTGCAGAGGAAGCGACAGAGGCTGAAGAAACTGTAGCAGAAGAGGCCCCTGAAGAAGAGGCCGGAGAAGACTTAGAAAAGGCTGCAAACTCCGATGTTGAGGTTGAAGAACCCGACTTTGTTAAAATGTTGGAAGACCTCAAGACATTCTTCGGAGAAAACATAAATAAGAGCGCAGAAGAAACAAAGGTTACAGTTGAAGAACTTACCAAGACTATAGACGCTCAAATCACAGAATTGGCTGAGAAGCACGATTCACTCAGCAAAGCAGTTGAGAATATCAAAAGCGCCATTGACACAATCGAAAAGCGTGTCGATATGGTGGAAGGCGAAACTGCTGTTAAGAAGTCCCAAGATCTGGATGGATCAAAGGAAGAAACAATAATAAGAAAAGGTATCTGGTCTGGCTCATTCCTCGGTGTCCGTGACCTATAAATACAAAAACTGAAAGGTAGGTGAAAAGCAGATATGAGTAACGAACTTTTACAAAAAGTAATCGACACGACTACAGTCGGTGCTGACGGTGGTGGCCTTTTAAAGCCAGAGCAATCAAACCGCTTCATTGACTACATGTTCGATGCTACAATCTTGACAAGAGTCGCACGCACAATTCGTATGCGTTCCGATACAACAGAAATTGACAAGGTTGGAGTTGGCGAGAAGTTAATGGTTCTCGCTACAGAAGGTGCAAGCACAGGTCAGACAGACCGTGGAGCAACATTCACAAAGGTTTCTTTGACAACAAAGAAACTGCGCTTGGACTGGGAACTCTCAAGCGAGTCACTTGAGGATAATATTGAAGGTGCCGATCTTGAAGATCACATTGCTCGCCTGATGGCAACACAGGCTGGTAACGATATTGAAGATCTCGCTATCAATGGTGACACAACACTCACATCAGACAATCTTTACAAGGCATTTGATGGCTTCCGCAAGTTAGCCCTCAATGGTGGACAGGTTGTTGATGCGGCTGGTGCATCCATCAGCAAGGCTACATTCAATAGCGCACTCAAGGCAATGCCTCGCAAGTACAAGCAACGTCGTAACCAGTTGCGCTTCTTCACCGGAAGCAACTTGGTTCAAGACTACTTGTACAACCTCACAACAGTTGGATCAACTCCAGAAGATATTGCTTCAAGCATTCTTCGTGGAAATCCAGCCGCACCAGAGGGTAATCCAGGTGGTGTGATTCCATTCGCATTCGGTATTCCTGTCGTTGAGGTTCCCCTCATCGATGAGACCCGTACTGGAACATACTCTGGAGCCTCAGGGCAACATGGTGAGGTTCACTTGACATTCCCACAAAACTTCATCGTCGGCATCAAGCGTGACGTTACAGTTTACCGTGAATTCAAGCCAAAGAAGGATACAATCGAATACACCCTCTACATCCGTGTAGGTGTGGCTGTTGAGAATCTTGACTCTTTCGTAGTTGTCAAGAACGTCAAGGTTGCTTCCTGATCATAATTTAATAAAATTATAGTGCGTCTGGGAGGGATTAAAATCCCTCCCTTTCGCCTTTTCTGATATAATTAACTATAAGAGATAGGAGAATTATGTCTTTTTCTACAATGAAAATTACACAACTCAAAGAAGTTGCAGAGTACTTTGCCGTTGACCTTGATGGCTCAAAAACTAAGAATGAAATAGTTGCCGCCCTAGAGGAAGAAGGCGTCACGTTCGAAATGTATACAAAGTTCGCGGAAGCAGAAGTAGAGGCTGTAGATCTTCCAGAAAAGAAGTCTAAGAAGGCTCCAGTTGGAGAAACAGTACTTATAAAAATGGACCGCGAGAACGCTAGATTTGAAATTAATGGATTTACCTTCACCAGAGAGCACCCATTTGTTGCTATGTCAGAAGAAGATGCAGAGTTCATTTTCTCCATAGAGCAAGGTTTTAGAATGGCTACTCCGCGAGAGGTGCAGGAATACTATAACTAAGAGGTGCATTTGATTGATAGAAGTATATGCTGGCAGTAGTACAAAAATAAACGTTACAACTTATTATAATGGAGAACCTACTGAGCCAGTAGAAGCGCCTCAGGCGGTGGTCAGAGATGCCTCTACAGACAATATTCTTCTAGTTGAATATTCCGAACAGACTGAGGACGCCTATGTTGGTGAATACGAACTTCTTCTTCCAGCAAACGTTACTAGTCTAGAAAGAATATTAAAGGTAGAGTGGGAGTACCAAATTGGTGAAGAATACTTCAATTCTATTGAATATATCTATGTCACCACACCATATCTTACTGTTGACGAAATCATATTAGAGTTAGGGTTTTCCCCATATCCAGAAGGTCCAAATTACCAGCCATTTGAAAAAATACATTCTGCTGCTAGAGCGGCGAGAATGTTAATAAATAATTATTTAGGATTTTCATTAACACAAAATACAAATCCTGTAGTTACATATGGTAATAATACTGATGTTCTTTCTTTTACAGAAAGAATTATAGAATTTAAAAAATTATATGAAAATGATCAATTAATTATTGACATTGATGCTGGTGTAAATAATTGGGGTGTAGATTTAGAAATAACTGAAACAAATAGCGGTCTTAGAGTAATTCCAAGCACAGCAGGAGAAGATATACAAGAAAGTGAAGTTTCTCGCGTTCTAAATATAAATAATTCAAGATTTAAAAATGGATATAGATATAAAATAGAGGGCACATTCGGGTATAAGGTTATTCCTTTAGAAGTAAGACAGGCTATGCTTTTAATTGTTAATGACTTACTATGCAATGACAGCATTTGGCGGTCGAAGTATGTTAAGAAAATAGATACTGGGCAAATGTCCGTAGAACTATCATCCCTTGCCTTTTCAGGAACAGGGAATGCAGTTGCAGACGCAATACTTCAAAAGTTTAAAATGATACAGTTGGTGATTATTTAGTGTATGGTTGCCTACAAAGTTCCATTCTTACAATGAATGCTGATATATATAAACAAATATCTGATCAGGATGAAAACACAAATGCCATAACTAGAAGATGGGTATTGTTAAAAAATATACAATGTTCAATAATGCCGATTAGAGAAAGCGGCGGCAGCGCAACGTCTGATAATAAAACATTCAATAAAGACTATATAGAAGAATTAGAAATCAAAATGTATACCTTAGAAAAATTAAGTAAAAGATGGAGAGTATCTTCAATTAAAAATTTAAAAAGCGAGGACTTGTATACAGAAATAGATAGAATATCAGAGCCCAGCACCATCTTTGAAGTATATGCATCGCACCCGATATTTGATATATTTGGAAATATTCAATATTATGAGAACCATCTTAAGAGAACACAGGTACAGTCAAATGATTAATATTTCTGTATCTCCATCTTCATCAAAAAGGCTTTATGCTGAAATAAATAAAAAAATAGATGGAATGAAAGAATTAAAAACTGTTAGATCTAAAAATGAAATAATGTCTGCTGAATATTCTATGTCTGCAATAAAATTTGTTAAAACTACAAATTTATTAGCAAGATCTGCCAAGCAATCTTTTCATCATGTTTATGAATGGCAGGAGTCTGGCAGAGAGTCCTCCAGGCTTTTTAGAATAATCAAAAAACAAGAGGGCGGCGGGAATATATCTATTTATTATAAATTTAATAATTCAAAAAAGAAATCACCGATTGCAAGGGCGCTTACAGTACCTGGATATAGTGGTAAAACTGTAACTAAAAGTGGAATATTTAAAAGAAAAGCAGAGGTTATGGAAAATAATCAAACTGTATCATTTACAACTTCTAGATATATTGCATTTAGCCCAAAGAAGGGTGGAATAGTATTTATTCCTCCTGGTAAAACCATTACTATAAGAAATCCTGGTGGCAAAAAAACATCCGGCTCGTTTGAGAAACACTTTAGAAGTTGGTGGACGGTTAACTTCGGCAAAGCCCTGCCTGCGGCTGGAGTATATGCTAAATTAGAAAAAAATATAGCCCGTGCGCTAACTAAAAAGGGAGCGGGTAGAGAAGCCGTTAGAAAGACAGTAAGATCGACACTTGGACCATATCAAAATATAGGAAGTATCATATAATGGCAGACTATAAATTAAATGCTAGATCAATACTTAACTCCTTTCTCTGGGATGAATTAAAAAATTCTGGCATTTTGATAGAAGATCAGTACAGGCCAGATAATTTTACAAAATCTGTTGTTCCCATAATACCATCACAAGAACTCCCAGAATTTAATAATTTAATGCCAGAATTACCATATATAGTTTATGACTATGAGGTAGAAGGATATGGAGATCAATGGTGGGTTTGTGAAGAAAGAATGCTATATACTATTATTGCTAATGAAGTTTCTAAGGTTGTAGAAATTATAGAATTAATGATAGATCTATTCAGAAGAGTAGATGAGTCTGGACAAGATGTTCAAAATTTTAACCCTAAAGACGATAAAGTAATTTTTTATACAGTATCTTTAGAAAATGCATCTGGCCCCGCACCCGTTGAATTAGAGGGCGGAAGAGTAGCCGGAACAGTAGAAATTTCTTATAAATATTCAAGATACTTAGATTCTTCAGGTAGATTCGCGTAACCTTTGATTCTTGCCTAATCCATGTTATTATAATAATGAGGAATGACCAATCTAGATATTTAATAATATCTGAAAGGTAGGTGTAAAGTATAAATGGCAGGTTCAGTTAGCAATATTATCGTTGGTGCCGCCCAGGTCTTCATTTCAAAAAATGATTCAACTGTTTCAGGTGGTCAGCCACAAAACATGCCAGTATTCGGCACAACTGCTTCCGCAGCAACGTACTTGGGTACTGGTGCAGGAGCAACTGACTGGAGAGATGTTGGATTCACATCTGAAGGCTTCGAAATTTCATATGAGCCAACTTATGGTGAGGTTGAGGTCGATCAGTTGCTTGACTCCGCTCGCATCTTCAAGACTCAGTTGAGAGTTATGCTTCGTACTTCTATGAATGAAGGAACACTTGAAAATGTTCGCGTAGCCTTCGGTCAATCAAATGCTACACAGTTGAATAGTGTTTACTCTTCAACATCAACAAGAGCATCAGCATCAACATACGGTGCTTCAACAACAGGATCAAACGTTCTTGGTCTTGCAGCAGGTGCCCTTGGCGAGAAGCCAGTCGAAAGATCATTGATCGCTGTAGGCCCAGGCCCAGCAGTCGCAGGATCAAACACAGAGAGAGTGTACCTTGCTCGTCGCGTTCTTTCTATGGAAACTGTTTCCCACGCTCTACGCAGAAATGAATCAACTGTTTACCCAGTTACATTCCGCTGCCTCCCAGCAGATGGTTATTCAAATGCAGAGTACGGCGAAATCTTGGATAGAGTTTACTCATAATCCTAATAACTAAATAGTTTGAAAGGTGAATCCCCGTCAGAAATGGCGGGGTTCATCTTTATGTTTTTCCCCTCAAATTTGGTATACTTTTAATAAGTTATTAGGAGGAAAGTTGTCAACTAACATATACGATACTGCCGAATTAGAGTTGGAAGATGGAACCATTATTTTCATCAAGCCGCTCCCAATTAAACAATTAAAAAAGTTTATGCTAGTAATTAGAGAATTAGATTCAGAAAACATATCAACAGAAGAAGAAGCAATGGATATATTTGTCAAAGCAGCAATGGTCTGCATAGAAAAGGCATATCCAGAAATAGGATTAAACAGAGAGTCCTTTGAAGA
>Ga0070749_10002615_pt1 | contig 12052 bp, 6 predicted proteins | sample VirMetDEL_Nov_18_FD_75180 | JGI IMG/M metagenome (GOLD analysis project Ga0070749, IMG submission 75180) | Aqueous microbial communities from the Delaware River and Bay under freshwater to marine salinity gradient to study organic matter... | ecosystem: Environmental > Aquatic > Marine > Coastal...
TAGGTTCAATAGTATCCGGTGCTCTCAATATATCAGGTACTATATCTTCTCCAACATATATTGATTTCGTAGTAGATCCTGGTACTCCTGCTCATCAAGAAGGTAGAGTACATTGGAATGTTGATAGAAAAACACTTCAGGTAGATACTGAGGTAAATAACTTTATGATTCCTGTAGGACATATAAATGTTCTTAGAGGAAGAAATACTACAGGAGCTCCTCTAACAGCAGGAACAGTAGTCTATATAAACGGCAACTCAGGCCAATTTGCTACTTTTGCAACAGCAAGTTGGGAAAACGATCCTAATTCAGCTTATACTATTGGTCTTATAGCTCAAACTATAAATAATAACAATAGTGGATACGCAGTAATACAAGGAGAATTATTAAATATAAATACAAATGCTTACGCTCCTGGAACTTTAATATACTTATCCTCTTCAGGTCAGTTTACTGATCAAAAACCAATAGCTCCAAGACATGCTGTAAGATTAGGCCAAGTAGTAGTTCAATCCACTAACGGTTCAATTCAAGTTAAAGTAGATAATGGTTACGAAACAGATGAATTACATGATGTATTATTATCTGTAACTTCTTCTTATGGAGATTTGTTTGTAAGAAGTGGAAGTTTATGGATAAATTCTAAACAACTTACTGGTTCTTACGGATTAACAGGGAGTTTAACTATAAGTGGTTCTCTTAATGCTACTGCTTCATATGCGTTAACTGCTTCTTATGCTTTAAATGGAGGAGGGGGAGGAGGAACAGCTAATATAACAGGATCCTCAAATTATATAGCTACATTCTCAGGCAGTAATACTTTAGTAACTAGTTCAATATTTCAATCAGGGTCTTTTACTTCTATTAGAAACGCTAATGCCCCTGTAGACCCAACTAATCCTGATATTCTATATGTAAATGGAGATGATGTAAACACCTATAATCTTATATCGGCTCATAGTAATATAGATAATTACATCCAAATAAACATACAAAATTATAATAACTCTAATAGCGCTTCTTCTGATATAGTAGCTACGGCAGATAATGGAACTGAGAGTTCTAACTACATTGATATGGGTATCAATAGTAGTAATTATAATTTAGGGGGTGTAGGAAACCAAAATGACGCTTATCTTTACTCAACTGGGCAAAATCTTATAATAGGTAATGCATCTCCTGGTAAAAAAGTAATAATTTTTAACGGTGGGCTTGACTCAGAAACAAATGCTCGAATATACGTCCATGACCAAGGTACAGTTGGTATAAATACAAACACATACCCTATATTAAATCCTCCTGCTCTCTATGTTAACGCCCTAGGTCAGGCCTCATTTAATTTAATAAGCGCTTATGCAAATGTAGATGGATTCGTAGAAACCAATATAATAAATGCAAACTCTGGAGCTACGGCATCTGCCGATTTCGTAGCATATAATGATATTGATCCTGGTAATTTAGAATCGGGTTATATAGATATGGGTATAAACTCAACTGTATATAACTCTCCAGACTATCCTGGGTTAGCAGGAGATGCTTATCTATATACTGACTCTCATCATCTTATTTTAGGAAGTATATCACAAAGTTTATCTTCAAAAGTAACAATATTTGCCGGAGGTATAAATGAATCTGAAAATGCAAAATTAATACTTTTAGGAAGTAACCAACATCAAATGTCTGGTTCTTTAAATGTAAGTGGAAGTATTAAAGCTCTAAACTTTACAGGCAGTTTATTTGGTACTGCTTCTTGGGCTAATAATTCAACTAATGCCATTACTGCTTCCTATATTCAAAATGCAGCTTCTGCTTCATATACATTAACTGCTTCTTATGCTTTATCAGCTTCTAACTTATTAGGGACAGCATCATGGAGTACAAATGCAGTATCTGCTTTAACAGCATCTTGGGCTACAAATGTTAATACGGCATCTTGGGCTAACAATGCTACTACAGCATCCCATGCTATAAATGCAGTTACAGCTTCAAGAGCGCTAAACGCTAATACAGCATCTTATGTTTTAAATGCTGCCTCCTCTTCTTATGCTATAAGTGGTTCATATGCTTTAACTTCATCTTATGGATTTAGAGCATTAACAGCATCTTTTTTAACTCCTCTTACTCAAAGTGTAGTTATATCTGGTTCAATAAATGTAATTGGAAGTATAACAGGATCAAGAGCTTACCTCTCTTCATCAGATGGAACCATTTCAGGATCTACTCTAATAATATACGGCTCAGGCTCAACTCAACCAGTATTTACAGTTCAAGGTTCTCAAGGTGAATTATTCTCTGTAAGTGATTCTCTTTCAGGATCTTTATTCTCTGTCAATGACATTTCAGGTTTACCTGTAATAGAGGCTTTCTCTGATAACAGAATTTTATTAGGTAGTTATCAAGCCCCCGCTTTATTTACTACAGTAAGAGTAACTTCAATTTTAGGTAGTAATGTTATTTATCAAAACATACCTACAGCTTCGTATGATGGGGCTTTCTTCGAGTACACTCTTAGAAGTGGCAGCAATGCAAGAGCAGGCCAAATAATGGCAATATGGAGCGGCAGCTCAGTAAACTATACAGAAACTGTAACTACAGATTTTGGAAATACTAATGGAGTAAATTTTATGGTGATGATAACAGGTTCTAATATGGCATTAACTGGTTCTTTCCCTTCTGCTTCTTGGACAGTAAAAACTATAATTAGAAGTATATAAGTTATGGCGTTCAATTTTTCACCGAAGGTAGTTACAGATGGATTAGTGTTAGCATTAGATGCTGCTAATCCTAAGTCTTATGTTAGTGGGAGTAGTACTTGGTATGATTTGAGCGGAAATAATAATAACTTTAATTTATTAAATTCTCCTTCATATGATGGAGTTAAACTTTCATTTAATGGTACAACTCAATACGGTTCTTGTGTGAATACTACATTTGGAAATTTTGGAACAGGTAGTTTTACTTTAGAATACGTTTTTTATACAGATGGAACAGGATCCAATACCTTTGCTTCTCCTATAATGAAAAGGCTAGCAGTAACTACAATTGGGGGGCTTACTGGTGAAGGATGGGTTGATAGAATTTTTGCGAGCATCTTCTTTGCACAAGATAATAATCCAACTGCTGTTAGAGCAAACGCGCTTGAAATAAATTACTCAACTCCATACAACAAAATAAATCATGTGGTTCAAGTTATATCAAAGGATTCTACTGGTTTAATTGTAACAGGAAGTACATACATAAACAATTTAGTTACAGCGACGGCTACGAGAACTTGGATAGGAAACGGAAGCGTGGATAATAATTTTAACACTCAAATAATGCATTCTAACGGAGAAAATGGATATTTAAGTGGTAGTATGTATATAGTTCGAGCATACAATCGAGCACTATCCCAATCAGAAATCCTCCAAAACTACAACGCAACAAAAGGTCGCTTTGGCTTAACTTAATATGGGTAGAGGAACAGTAAGCGGCAACGGGATTGTAACTGACGGATTGGTATTAGCGTTGGATGCTGCTAATCCGAAATCTTATGTTAGCGGGAGTGGGACTTGGTACGATTTAAGTGGAAACGGAAATCATGGAACTTTAGTTGGAGGCACAGGATTTGATACATCATCAATTAGAGCATTAACATTCGATGGTGCAAGCAATTATGTGACAATGAATTCCACACCTACTCTAACAATTGCAAGACCTACCGTTATAGTTTGTTGTACTACACCTACCAATAGCCTTCAAACTGTTTTATCAAAAGGTGGATATGGTTCTTATTGGAACTATGGATTGACCAAAATAACCTCCACTACTTTTCAGGCGAGAAATAATAATAATGATGCAATTAGCTCTACTTATGATTCTACTCAATCAATATATAATGTTTATGCATTAGTATGGAATGGAACATCAGTAGAGTATTATAGAAATGGAATTTACGGGGGTAATAATAGTAACTTTTATAGTCCCGTGACGAACAATTCCTTATTCCTCAGAATAGGATGTGCATGGAGTCAAACCTCACTAGCTAACTTTGAATTTTTTAACGGAAAAATAACCACTGTTCAAATATATAATAGAACCCTCTCCGCCACAGAAATCCTCCAAAACTACAACGCAACCAAAACCCGATTCGGACTATGAGCGCAAACGTCGGAGCAAAAGAAATAGTAACAGAGGGACTGGTGCTCTACTTGGACGCTGCCAATTACAAGAGCTACACCAGCGGGAGCACTGTGTGGAACGATCTGAGTGGTAATAGAAACAGCGGCAGTTTGACAAACGGACCCACTTTTAGTTCTGCTAACGGGGGGAGTATTCAGTTTGATGGTATAGACGATAGAATTGATCTAAACTCTACTGCTCAATTTGGACCAGATACATTATATTTTACAATTCAAACTGTTTATAAAAGTAATATCAATTCCTCTAGATTGAATAGATCTACTATCTACGGAAGATATAGGTATTATATTGATCACGACTATTTTGATAATAGCGCCAAATTTGATTACATAAAAAAAGAATGGGAAAGCACAGGAACATTTGTTACAAATAGATTGACTTTTAGTGGCTTAAATCCAAAGGGATCTTGGAATTGTATAACCACAGTTTATATTAAAGATGGTGAAAATGGAACGCTGTACGGGTATGTGAATGGAGTTTACAATGGATCTTCATTAGCATCGAGAATGAGCAGTTATCCATTAACCGCAGAATATGTTGGAAACTCTAACCACTCAGGATTAAATTATTATGCTTTCGATGGTGAAGTAGCGTCTGTACATATCTACAATCGCGCTTTAACTGCAACAGAAATCCTTCAAAACTACAATGCAACCAAGGCCAGATTCGGTCTTTCCTAATATTTATTACGGATATCTTTGGGATAGTGAACAAAGAAGCATATGGCAAACGAATTTAAAATTAAAAATGGCCTCATTGTAAATGAGGGTGGTGCACAAATTACAGGTTCTTTAAATGCTCCTATTATAACAGGTAGCTTATTTGGAACAGCCTCATGGGCAACAAATGCTTTAAATTTTAGTGGTTCAATTAGTAATGCTGTAAGTGCATCTTACGCAGGAACTGCTTCAGTTCTTTTAGGTTCAATTACATCTGCTTCTTATGCCGCTACAGCTTCAGTAGTACTAGGATCAATAACTTCTGCATCATATGCTTTAAGTGCTTCTTATGCAATGAGTTCCTCATATGCTTTAGTAGCAGGAAGTGTTTTAGGATCTATTACATCTGCTTCAAATGCTCAAACAGCTTCATTTGCCTTTACAGCATTAACCTCATCTTGGGCAACAAACGTTAATACGGCATCCTGGGCTAATAATGCTACTAATACTTCTACATCATCCTGGGCAACAAATATTAACACAGCCTCTTGGGCGAACAACTCTACTACAGCTTCTCATGCTGTGAACGCAGTTACTGCTTCAAGAGCACTTCAAGCTAATACTGCGTCTTATATTTTAAACGCAGTAAGTTCTTCTTATTCATTGTCGGCGTCATATGCTCAAACTTCTTCTTATGTTTTAAATGCTATAAGTGCTTCATACATTCAAACAGCTTCTTATGCTTTAAATATACCCCCTACTTTTATAGATAACTTTATAACTGTAGGTTTATCCGGTAGCAATACACAATTTAATTCAATTAAAACAGCGGTTGACAGTATTATAGATGCTTCAGTCAATAACACATATACTGTAAAAGTATATCCTGGACTTTATATTGAAAATACTATTACAGTACCCTCTTATGTAGCAATAAAAGGCGAAAACTCGACTTCAACTATTGTATCAGCTTCTAATCCAAGCCAGAGTATATTTGTACTATCAGACCAAACTATGGTTATAGATATGCAAATACAAGGATCTACATATACAGGATCCTCAGCTATATATTATTCTTCAGCCACTACACCACAAACAAATGCTATTGCGTACGCTGAGAATATTCGTTTTGGCACTAACTACACAAATGCAACTTGTGCTGGTTCTGGAAGCGGAAACTGTATATTACAATGCTCTAATGTTAAATATGGTGGATACACAGATTCAAGTTTAAAATCTTTTGATATTGGTTTCCGCGTAACTGGTAGTGGAGGTAGTATTGGTAGAATGCAATTACGTAACGTAACTTCTACTAATGGAGGTGTAGCAGGAACTGATGATAACCAAATATTTGCTTTAGCAGATGCTCCTGGTTGTACGTTTATTGTTAACGGATGTTTATTAACAAGAGCTACCGGTACCGCTAGAGGTACTGGATTTAAAGTATATAATGGAGGTCAATTACGCTTAACAGCAGTTAACTTTCAGAGATGGATAAATGGTATTTGGGCTCCACAAACGGGATCTGCTCCAAGTATTGATGCTATCGCTCTTAACTTTGAGAACTGTACGTACGATGTATTAATTGAACACACAGGCTCAATAGGTAAAGTACAGGGTACAGATACTTTTTTGAAAACTATTATTCCTACTACTGCTTCACTTTATGAAGTAGGACAAGATCCAAGAAGATTAACTGTAGCTAAAAAAGGAGGTGACTTTACTTCTATTAGTGCTTCTGTAGCTTGGATTACAGGTTCAAACGAAAATAATCGTTATGTAGTTGAAATTGGACCTGGTGAGTTTATAGAAAAGCAGATAGATATGACGGGCAAACCGTATGTTGCTTTACTTGGCTCTGATATTCAAACTACAGTTATAGTTCCTTCAGGCAGTGGTACATATGATCAACTTATAATTGGACCTACAAACGAAGTTTCCTTTTTGAGTTTAAAAGGAAATAACGTAGCCGGATATTCTGCTATAACTGCTCAAAATTTAGGATCAGATTTCTCACAAGCTCATAAGATTTCTATATATGATTATGATTATGGAGTAAAAGTATTAGCTAATACTAATAACGCTACTTTTTATGGTGAATATATTGATATAAACGGGTCTTTTAGTTATGGAACTTATGTTTCCTCTATTGGTGGATATTCCGCTTTAGCTAGTATGGAAAACTATTACTTATTTCCCTCTAATAGCGCAGCAATAGGTAACTATGCAGTAGGTCCTAGTTCTAGCCTAGCATTATATACCGCTTTATTACAAGGAGACGGAACAGCAGGATCTACAGCTATAAAAATAGAAAGAGGTGTAGATTTAGAAGCAAACGGTTTAGATATACAAATGTGGGATTATGGAGTTCAAGTTCCTAACACATCTCCTGCTCCTGATTTTAAGATCGTAGGTAGTATGATACATGACTCTAATACCTATGATTTTGAAATCTTAAATGCATCTACTCAAGGTCGTTTTCAGGGTATTGCTACTCATACTAAAATAAATAATACGAGTCAAGATTTTTATTGGAATTTCTTGGATGATATAGATGGTGAAAATGATATCACACGTAACTTAGCTGTAACCTTTGCTGATGGTACTCATACAGACGCTTCTACTCTTATCTTTAACGGTTCACCAATGGGTGTTATGTCTGGAGGAACAATTACAATATCGAGCGGATTAACTATTACTACTGCTGCTGGTTTTGGATATTGTGAAGATCCCTTGGATACAGGAGTTTACAAGAGGATTGATTGGAATAATAGTAATATAACTCTTACAGCTAATACAAATAATTACATATATATTAACTACAACGGGATATTATCCGCAGCAGGAACAGCACCTAGTAGTTTATCAAACATTATATTAGGTAGAGTAGTAACTAATAATACTGGAGTAGAATTAATAGATCAAACTCCATATGATGGTGCTCATATGTCTAATAAAATATCTCTATTTAATAGAGAAGCTCTTGGACCCGTATTTGCTGATGGATCTATTGTAACAGAAGACTCTGTACCATTCCAACTTGATGTTACACAGGGTACATATTTCTTTTCAGAAAATAAATTCACACCTTCTGGTACATCTTCAATTAATTTAACTCAATATTACCAGAGCGCTTCTGTTTGGGCTAGATATACCTCTTCAGTAGTACCTAGTAAGGTATATGCTTCTGGAAGTGCATTAATTGCAATGTCTGCTTCTTACTATACTAAACACATACTGTATCTAGTAGGAGATGGAGTAGATGAAGAATATTTTCTTGTAGTAAACAATAATCAATACTCAACTTTAGTAGAAAGTGAAAATGCTAATCTACCAACAATACCAACATATTTTAACGATGGAGTAGTTGCATTAGCAGCAGTATACGTACAGTCAGGATCTGCTAATATAACTCAAATACAGGATATTAGACCTACAATTGGTTTTAGAGCAGCTGGAGTTAACGCTTCTTCTGTTCATGGTAATCTTTTAGGATTAACAGCTGATGATCACCTACAGTATCTAAGAGTCGATGGGCTTAGAGAAATGACTGGAGATTTTGGTTTAGGAGGAAATGACATATACAACGTAGGATATATTAGCGCTAGTGAATTTAAAGGACCATTAGCTAATATTACTACAATAAATGCTACTAATGTAACTGCAAGTTTTAATGGTGATTTAACAGGTACTGCTACTACAGCATCTTATGTTTTAAATGCAATAAGTTCTTCTTATGCATTATCAGCATCATATGCTTTAACAGCCTCAAGAGCACTTCAAGCAAACACTGCTTCTTATGTTCAAAATGCTGCCTCTGCGTCATATGCCTTAAGTGCATCATATGCTTTAGCCGCTTCAAGTTTATTAGGCACAGCGTCTTGGGCAACAAATGCAGTATCCGCTTTAACGGCATCCTGGGCAACAAATGTTAACACTGCTTCTTGGGCAAATAATGCTACTACAGCTTCTCATGCTATAAATGCAGTTACAGCTTCAAGAGCACTTCAAGCTAATACTGCCTCATATATCCAAAATGCAGTTAGTGCTTCTTATGCCTTATCAGCATCATATGCTCTAGCTGCTTCTAGTTTATTAGGAACAGCTTCATGGGCCACTAACGCAGTATCTGCTTTAACATCTTCTTGGGCTACAAATGTTAATACGGCTTCTTGGGCAAATAACGTAACTAATGCAGTAACAGCATCTTATGTTTTAAATGCCATCTCAGCATCGTATTCTTTAAGTTCATCATATGCTTTAGTAGCAGGAAGTGTTTTAGGTTCAATTACATCAGCATCATACGCTACAACCTCTTCTTTTGGTTTTACTGCTTTAACAGCATCTTGGGCAACTAACGTTAATACGGCTTCATGGGCGAACAATGTTACAAATGCTATAAGTAGCTCATACGCTCTATCAGCATCATACGCTTTAACATCTTCAAATTTATTAGGTACAGCATCATGGGCTTCAAATGCAGTATCTGCAATGACTGCTTCTTGGGCTACTAATGTTAATACAGCTTCTTGGGCAAATAATGTTCTAAATGCTGTAACAGCATCTTATGTTCAAAATGCTGCTTCTGCGTCATACGCATTAAGTGCATCATATGCTTTAGCAGCTTCGAGCTTATTAGGTACAGCATCATGGGCTACTAACGCAGTATCCGCCTTAACAGCATCATGGGCAACAAATATTAATACAGCATCTTGGGCAAGCAATGTAGTTACCGCTTCAAGAGCACTACAGGCAAACACATCCTCATATGTTCAACTTGCAGCAAGTAGTTCATATGCTGTAAGTTCTTCTTATGCATTAACTGCTTCTGTAGTTTTAGGATCTATAACTTCTGCCTCATATGCATTAACTTCTTCATATGCTGTTACCTCATCGTTTGCAGTATCTGCCTCTTGGGCACCAGGAGGAACAGGAGGAGGGGGATTAACTACTAAAGCAGGATCTGTTGCAAACACTTCATTTACAGGAAATCCTAAAAAAGCAACTGTAACTTTTGGAACAGCGTTTGCTGACACCAATTACGCGATAGTTATAACCGGAGAAGATGCAAGATCTTGGACAATAGAAAGTAAAGTGGCAGGAAGTTTTGTGATAAATGCAAACGCAAATACTGCTTTAGCTGGAACTACTTATTGGGTAGCAACCGCTTATGGAGAAACAATTTAAAATATTTATAGAATATGGCTATATTTTACACAGATAGTGGTAGTATAAGCGATTTGGTTGTGACTAATAATTTAGGGGCAACTGGTTCTTTATATGGTACCGCTTCTTATGGACTAAGTGTTTCTTACGCAGAATCAGGAAAAATAAATATTAGTGCTGGAGCTTCTTCTAACAATGTATCCCAATTAGTATTTTCAAACGCTAATAATATTAGTTTTGGACTAAACGGAAGTACTATAACAGCTACAGCTGATATGGGTGGAGCTTTTACTTATCCTTATTTTAACCCTAATGATGCTTATCTTCAAACAGTTACTACAATGGGTTCTAATACACTGATGTTTCAACCTTTTCAAACACCTAATGTACAATTTGATAGACTTGTTATACCTGTTTATTTAACATATTCAACAGCAAATGCTTCGGCTACAGTATCTTTTTATTGGGGAGCTTACACTAGGAATGGATCAACTTTAAGCTTATTAACAGACGTTAGTACAGTCTTAACAGGTCAATTTAGTTTTTCTACTGCTAATTCTACTATTTATAGAGGAATTAGACTATGGACAACAGGTATTACTAATACTTTAACAGAAGGTCAATATTATGTAGGTATGATGAGTAGAATAACCACAGCCGGATCCTCAATTAGCTTTAGCAATCTGGTAGTATCTCAACAAAACTCAGCATTCTCAGGCATTTTTGGCCAAGTAACCAATGCGACTGACCAGTATACTCGAGGATTAGGTAGATTTTCTACAACTACAGCCAATCTACCTTCTTCAGTAGCAATTAGTGATATACAAGGAGCTCAGGCTGCTTATATAAGACCTCCTTTGTTTTATGTAGTAAGTCAAACATTCTAAATTATGGCTGTATTTTATACAGATAGTGGTAGTATAAGTGATTTAGTGGTATCTAACAGATTAGATGCTACTGGTTCTTTATTCGGTACGGCTTCTATGGTTAAAGGAGCATCATATGTTGAACAAGTAAATATAGCTGCTAGTGCTGGAGCTTCTTCTAACAATGTATCCCAATTAGTATTTTCAAATTCTAATGGTATTGATTTTGGACTAAACGGAAGTACTGTAACGGCAGATGCTGTAGGTGGAGCTTTTACTTATCCCTATTTTAACCCCAAAGACGTCTACCTCCAAACATTAGGAACATGGGGATCAGCTACAGTTTTTATACAACCAATTCAAGTAGAAAATGTGCAATTTGATAGAATTGCATTACCTATCTATATATCTAAACCGGGTAACAACAACAGTAACTTGTCTTTAACCCTTTCTATAGAATTTGGATTATATACTAGGAATGGTAGTACATTAAGTTTGATGACAGATAATTTTAAAATGTCTTCTATACAAACTACAGTATCAAATACTAATAACTCTATATATGATGGTATTCGTTTATTTACATTAGGATTAACTAATACCTTAACGAAAGGTCAGTATTACGCGGCAATATTAAGCAACATAACTACAGGAGGACAAGGCAGTATAAGTAACATAGTCCAATCCCAGCTAGCTTCAACTTTTATTGGGTTTTTGGGTGAAGCTCCTAACAGAACCGTTCAATATACGAGAGGATTAGGTGTATATTCTGCTACCGTAAGTGATTTACCTTCATCTATAGCTATTAGTCAAATATATGGAGCCGCTTCTGCTCTCAATGATGCCGCTGCTACTATTTATTTAAGACCTCCTTTATTTTATTTCGTAAGTCAAACATTTTAATTTGGCAGCCTAGAAAAAAATTATTATATTTATAACAGTATGATACCAGGATTCTCTTCTACTTTATCTATATGCACAGCAGTAAATGAAGATTTAATATATTCTAACATGCCTGTTTCTAAATCATTTTTTAACGGGTCAACTAGATATATTACTATTGTTAGTTTAATAGCAACCGATTGGATAAGATTAATAGTAAATAAACAATCTGTAGCTGGTAATATAGGAGCAAAATTAACATTAAAATACTCTGAGATATATAGTGTAAATCCTGAA
>Ga0070749_10002617_pt1 | contig 12047 bp, 24 predicted proteins | sample VirMetDEL_Nov_18_FD_75180 | JGI IMG/M metagenome (GOLD analysis project Ga0070749, IMG submission 75180) | Aqueous microbial communities from the Delaware River and Bay under freshwater to marine salinity gradient to study organic matter... | ecosystem: Environmental > Aquatic > Marine >...
GCCGTTTGTGGAGTGTGGCGGTTGTCATGTGCATTTGTCGCCGACTGACCGGCGGGATGATCCTCCGCAGCCTGACGAACTGATGGCGTGATGTTTGATCGTTCACGGGCTGTGTGGGAGCAGCCGGGTTTCACTGTTGCTGGGCACACGACCAGTCCGCCGGTTGCACCTGCGATGATCGACAGCGTGGTGATTCATTATCCCGGCCATGACGGTGTGGGTGATGACACTGCACGCGATCTCGCAAACTCGCAACGCTATTACGCGGAGAACCGTGGCTACAGTTTGGGTTATAACGCGGTGGTGGATCGTGCTGGTGTGTTGTGGCAGGTGCGTGGGTTGGAGTACCGCAACGCTGCGAACAAAGGTGCGAACAACACGAGCGTGTCTGTGCAACTGCGTGTGAACCTTGACGAGCCGGGATCGGCAGCAGCAGTGACCCGTGTGCGTCGTTTCGTCGCTGATATGGAACGCTGGTGCGGACACCCACTCACTGTGTTGGGGCATCGTGATGTGGGTGCGACAGCCTGCCCCGGTGACGCAATCTATAATCAGATCACGACAGGCGAATTTGACCCTTCAGCCGACAAGGATTTGACCATGAAACTCATCGACCCGCCACAACGCGTATACGACACACGGAAACAGACAGGGCGTTTCAACGACGGAGAGACACGCAAAATCAGTGTCGGACAACCCAACGCCAAAGCAGTGTTCGTGAACGTGACCGCTGTGAATCCGAACAACACAGGGTTCATCACGATGTGGGGAGCCGGTCCGCAACCTGACGTATCGAACGTGAATTACAAGTTGGGTGACATCGTGTGCAACACATCGTGGGTGCCGGTCGCAGGTGACGGCACCATCCAAATCTATTCGTATGCAGCAACTGATCTGCTGGTTGATGTGCAGGCGGTCGCAGCATGAACGCAGCTACAGCGAACAGGATTGTGCGACGGTTGATCGGCACGTTTGTAGCTGCAGCGATCCCAAACACGCTCGTCGGATCCATGCTTGATGTCGAGCTCGCAAAATCTGCTGTGATGTCAGGTGCGATCGCGGTGCTCAGCGTTGTGCAGCTGCTCGCTGTCGGGCTTCGCGATGACGGTCAACTTGATGCCGACGAGATCGACACGGCGTTCGGAGAATGAACGATGCCTACATGGTTAATTCTAGTGCTCGCAGTGTTGGCTCCCGGTGGGATCATCACCGCGCTGATTGAACGATCACGTCGAGAGAACAATCGGGATCATCAAAAGAACGCTGATCTGCTGCAGACGATCGACCGGAAAGTTGATGGTGTGACGGAACGGATGGATGATCATATCAGTTGGCATCTGGACAGAACCGATCGTTTCCAATAGTCTGTCCATCGGGAGGCGCATCATGGGAACAATTGACATGTCTGAGTTTGAGCAAGAGAACAATCATGTTCAACGGCTGAAAGTTGATCGGATTTTTGACGAGCTGGACGATGACCGTCGTGAACAGCTGCAGGTCGCTTTACAGGACATCCAGTATTCCGCTGGCGCGATCGCACGTGTGTTGTCTGGCTGGGGTCACGAATGCAGCGCTGATGCGGTGTTGGCGTGGCGTAGGAAACATCGGTGAACGATTTCGATCTTGCTGCGGAGGTTGAGGAGCTCCGACGGGCTCTGGCTCGTCAGCAGCGTGCAACCCGACGTGCAAAATCTAAAACCGCGATGCTTGTCGACGCTGTGTATCGGGCTGCGACTGACGCGCAGCTAGCGGTCGGTCGACCATCGAAGGTGTCTGCTCCGGCTCGGGATCGTCGTCGAGCTGGAGGCGAGGTCGCGTTGGTGCACGCTACTGACTGGCAGCTGGGGAAACACACAAGCGATTATTCGATTGAGGTGTGTGAGGAACGGATCCGCAAGTTTGCGTACAAGGTGTTAACGTTGACAGAGATCCAACGTGCTGATCACCCGGTTCGTGAGGCTCATGTCATGTTCGGTGGCGACATGGTCGAAGGTGTCGGCATCTTTCCGGGTCAACCGTTCGAGGTTGAGGCACATCTATTTGAGCAGCTGTTCCGCTGCTCGGCGCTGCTTGAGGAGTTTGTGCGGATCTTGTTGACTGGGTTTGAGCGGGTGTCGGTGACGTGCGAGTACGGGAACCACGGCAGGTTGGGTCGTAAGGGTGAGATGCCGGGTGGGGACAATGTGGACAGGATGGCGTACAGGATTGCTGGCGACCGGTTCGCTGCCGAGAAGCGAGTGTCGTGGCACACCTCTGGTGACTGGTATCAGATCGTTGAGACAGGTAATTATCGTGCTCTGCTGGTGCACGGAGATGAGATTAAAAGCTTTGGAGGTAACACTCCAGCGTTCGGTATTCTCCGGAAATGTAATCAGTGGGCTGCTGGTGTGATCGATGATTTCTCTGACGTGTATATGGGGCATTTTCATACTCCGATGACGTTGACGATGGCGAACGGCTGTCAGATTTATGTGTCGGGTTCTCCGGAGTCGGAGAACACGTATGCGAAGGAGTTTATGGCTGCGACGGGTCGTCCTTCGCAGCGTCTGCATTTTGTGGATCCGGATGAGGGTCAGGTGACTGCCGGGTATTTGGTGTGGTTGGACTAATCTTTTGGTGGGTGCCGGTTGACGGGCTTGCCTCCGGTCGCGGTTGACCGGCACCCACCCTCCAAAAGAAATGTGAGAAAGTTCTGGACTTCTGTGTAAGGCAGAGGTAGAACAAACACATGGAAACAACCACTGCCTACATCGATGAACTCATCGACACCCTCTCCACCATCCCTGCCACCGTGCAACGATTGGCTCTCACCATCGCATGGAACGACGGCGACCCACACCCTCACCCCGAGGACTACGAACGTGCAGAGGATCGCGTGGCCACCATCCTCGCGACTTGCAAGGAATACGGCGCGAGCCTCGCGGACATCACCAACCTCGCTGACAAATGCTGGGGAGCGAACCGATGAGCAGGCGACCACGGTTCACACAGCAAAGATGGGCGACGCTACGCACCGCGCTCGCTTATCTTGAAGCACACGCAGAGGATATGGAAATCAGCGGTGATCTAGCATCTGCGAGAGAACTACAACGCCAAATCGACTCAGCATCAGACTGGGTGAACGCGATGGCACAGCTGTCCGAATTAGAGAGCTGATCGGCGGTGGCAAGTAGTGTGCTGACTGTGGATCAAGCGGTCGCTAAAACAAGACGGTTCCTCAGACGGCAAGATGTTGGCGAGCTCGTCGCAGCGCTCCGAGCGTTGCATCGCAACGAGGAAGCAACCAGTCGGGAACTGGAGTATCTGATCATTGACGAGTTGTATCGTCGCGACCGGGTGCTGCTCAGTGTCGTCGACGACTGGTGTACGGCTGTGGATGATGATCGTCCGCAGGTACAGGTCGTGCTCGACTACTACGACGCTGCTGGCTGATGGCTGCTGTTCGTTGTCTGCGCTGCGGTGCGTTGTTCCTTAGCGGGAGCGCCTATCTGCATCCCGGTCACAGCTGTGTGCACAGTAGCGAGCTACACGGCACAACCGGCTGCGATACACTTGAGGCTTCGTTGATTGTGAGGAGGCTTCGTGCAGTACCTGTATGTGAAGAACAGTTCACCGTCGCAGACGCGTGCGGTGGTGAAGAACTTGTTGGAGGCGATGCGTCAAGCCGATCTTGACGTGCTGCACCGGGAGACGTTGGAGCAGATCGTCGCGGAATGTGATCGTGCGTTGCCGAGGTCGCAACGATGAAACCGGCTTCGATCAAAGCGAAGGGTCGGAACGCGGAGAATCTGTTCGTCGAGTTTTTGCGTTCGCGGTGGCCTATGGCGGAGCGTCGCAGGTTGAACGGCAGTTACGACCGTGGTGACGTGTCTGGTGTTCCTGACACGGTCGTTGAGGTGAAGTCTGGTGCCCGAATGGATTTGGCTGGTTGGCTGCGTGAGCTCGAAGTTGAGATCGTGAACGATGATGCTCGTTATGGATGTGTGGCGATCAAACCGAATGGTGTGACTGATGGTGCACGGTTTTATTGTGTGATGACGGGTGAGCAGTTCGCAGAGCTGTTGGCTGACGCTTTACACGGTCGCAAAGAAATCTGAGAAAGTTCTGGACTTCTGCAGAAAGCAGAGGTAGAACAAACACATGGAAACAACCACTGCCACCACCGCTCAGGTCACAAAGCTTGTTGACCGATACATCCGCATCCGCAAGGTGCAGCTCGCAGCTCGCGATTCACGCAAGGTGCGCAACTGCCAGTTCAGCCTCGACACGATCGTGCTGGAGGCGCTGGAAATGGGTTGCATCGCTGAGTTCCACGGAATCCTCCGGGACGCAAAGTGATGAGCGCTCGCACTTACTTCAATTTCGAGATCGACACGATCTACGACGATGACGGCACGACTGTTATCGGGTACGACGTGCGCGAACCGCACACCACGGTTGACGACCCTCCGATTGCCGAGATGCGTCGCACTCTCGCTGAGTGTCGCGAGTTCATCCGCGAAGAGGTTCGTTACCGTCGCGCATTCCGACGCATCGCTGGCAAGACGGTGAAGTGATGGGCGCTCGCACCCACACCAGCGTCTGGCGCGAGTTTGTCGAGGCTCGTGTCCCCGGTTATCTGCGTCCAACAATCCCAAAGAAATCTGAGAAAGTTCTGGACTTCTGCAGAAAGCAGAGGTAGAACAAACACATGGAAACAACCACTGCCCAGCCCACCCTCATCTCCAGCAACGAAACCTACGAACTGTGGGACTGGAGCCAAAGCCACACACGGCTCATCGAACTGTCGGACCGAGAGGTCGACGCGATCTGCACGGTCGTCAACGAGGACATCAGCTTCTCTACGACGACCGGCAGCGGTATCGATGGAGCGCAGATCTCCTGCTTCCGGGTACTGAGCCACGAGCCGGTGCTGGATGGCGACTGGCGCGAATCACTGCCGGGAGATGGCGCGGTCGTAGCGGACAGGATCGAAGCGAAGCGGTTCGGGCTCGCGATGGGATACCTGCTCGAATATCGGCGCATGAACACGCGCTGATCCGCTACCCACACGACCCACAAAAGAATCTCAGAAAGTTCTGGACTTCTGAGGTGAGCAGAGGTACAACTTTGACATGAACACAACCGCAGCCCACACACCCAAAATCCGGAAAATCATGACCGGGCTCTACGGCACCGGCATCTACCGGGAGCGCTACCCACGCGAAACCATCGACCACTGCTGCGACTGCCAGACCGTGGAGCTCGTACTCGACATGTACACCACACCGAACGACGGCTGCTGGGAGCGGTACATCTGCGGATGCGGAAACCTGACCGAAACGCTCGGTGAATGGTATCGGACGCTTCGCGACGCGAAAGCACACATTCTCAACACAGCCGGGTGAGAACCGGCATCAACCAGAAAGGAAACACTGCCCATGACATTCAACCCTTCACGATTGGAGAAGCAGCCTGCCTCCAGCATCGCACGCCAACTCATCTTCACCCACGGAGCACAAGGCGCTGGACGTAAATGGCTAGACATGATGAACGGTGCGACCGTCATCGTTCACGACTGCGACGGCAACGAATATCGTGCAGCGAACTTCACCGCTGACGACCTCAGTTTGATCCGGCATTATCTGGAGAAGCAAGAGCTGCGGGTCGCGAAATATCTTGGTGTGAAAGTGACGGTCGGATGATCGGCAGAATCACCGTGCTCACGGTGCTCACTGGCGGTCTGATCGCAGGCAGCGTGTGGTTGGGTGGTGACGCACAGTATGCGGAACCGTTCGTCGCGCCGAGCCTGCCACCGGTCGAACGAGCGATCACTCTTACCGAGCAGGTGAAGATACGCGACGAGCTGACAGCAGCAGCACCGTCAACGTCGTCGAGCTCAACGAGCAGCAGCACAACGACGACGACGACGTTGGTGCCGAGCGATGCTCGCTGCCCGGAATGGTGGGTGGTGGCGGTTGGAGCAGGCTGGCCAACAGATCCAGCGATCCTCCGCACCCTCGACTGGATCGTGTGGCGTGAATCCCGCTGCCAACCCGACGCGGTCGGTGACGGCAGCTACGGGCTCACACAGCTTCAATGGAACGTCCATGACGACTGGATCCGCGACCTCGGCTTTGACCGGGACGAACTGTTACACCCATCTGTGAACCTTGCGCTCGCGTGGCATCTGTACCGGCTCGTTGACACCGACCCGAACTATCGGTGCGGGTTCTCACCGTGGTACCCATCACAGCCCGGTAAACACTGGTGCACAATTATGGAGGAAATGACGTGAGTCAGACAGTGATAGAGATACCTGACGACGAAGGACACGGGTCGATACGGCTGCTGCTAATCGGTCACCGCGTCGAAGTGAAACATATTGTGGTGGATCGCAGGTACAGCTTGTTCGGACGGTGGGAACCGTTACAACGTGCCGAGTATCGGCATCGGATAGAAGGGAACGAAGATGATTGGAGACGTGATGGTCGTTGCAGGTGTTGCGATCGGCTGCTGGCTGCTGCTGATAGCGATCAAACGGATGCCAGCTCGGAAACCGGTGACGGTGAAGTGTCAGAGCCACACATGTCCGCGCTGCATTCCTCCTGCTATCAAACGGAAATGATGTTGGCTCGACTGGTGGACGACGCTCGGTTACAACGTGATCGTGCGGAGCAGCAGATCGTCGAGCTACGCGCCGAGGTTGCACGCTTACAAGGAGGCGAACATGGGTGTTGACAGGTTCAACCGGTTCATGGCGATCCTGCTTGTGTTCGCACCGATCGTCTATATGACGGTGCATCGCTGGTGGCTCGGAATCATTTGGTGTGTGCTCACGCTGTGCTGGATGCTGTCATCGGAGCTCGACCGATGAGACACCCATCTGTCTACATATGTGACGCATGCGGGAACACGATCACTTTGCTGATCACACCAACACACGCACCGACCTGTTCACAACACACTCGCGGAGGGAAACTGATGCGACGCAAGGAGGAAAACCATGAAAGCGATCCCTGTAAACAAGATGCTTGACCGGCTGCGTGCCGTGCACCACTCAAGATCGTGGGGCGACCCGGACGCGTCCACTATCTACCGGGACGCAGCCGACACCATCGATCAGCTCGTCAAACACCAGCTGCTGCTCCACAAACGCGTCGTCGAGCTAGAAGGCGAGCTCGCTGATATGGAGAAGGAGCTCGGGCATGCAAGCTGACGACCTCGTAGAAACCCGACGTGACCGGTGGGGCAGATACCTCGTCGTTCCACCCGACGGAGGGAAACCAGTCGGATACACGCGAGCCACCACGATCGCGAAAACGTTGGATGACACGTCAGCGTTGATGTCGTGGGGAGAACGGATGACAGCGATCGGGCTCGCGCAACGACCCGATCTGCTCGCACAAGTCGACGATCTACGCGACGACAACAAAGCGTTGAACAAGCTGTGTGAGAAAGCGAAAGAGGCTGGCGGTGCGACAGTTCGCAGGGATCTCGGCACCGCGCTCCATTCAATTCTGGAACGATCGTGGGTTGACCCGGATTATGTGCCACCTGCCGGACATGTGGACGATGTGACCGCTGTTCACCGGCAGCTCGAACTCGCAGGATTAGAACCTGTTGACGGCATGCATGAACGCATCGTGGTGAACGACACTTTCCGTGTTGCAGGAACCTTCGACCTGCTGTTACGTGAACGTGCCACCGGACAGTTACTGATCGCAGATATCAAGACAGGTTCCAGCGTCCAGTACGGTGCGGTCGGTTTCGCGATCCAGTTGGCGATCTACGCGACCGCTGACGCGCTGTACCGTCAAGGTAGCGAACCGGACGGTAGTGGCGACACACGGCAACCTATGCCGTCTGTGGCGCAAGACAGAGCTCTCATCGTTCACGTGCAGCCGGGTAGCGGTGTCTGCGAACTACACGGACTGAAACTTGACGTGTCGCTGCTCGAACTCGCGATGCAGGTACGTGAATCACGGAAAACGAAACTGTTGTACCAGCTGCCAACCGACGCACCAGTCAACGAGGATCGTGACCGGTGGATCCGGGAACGGATCGGAACGATCCGTGACCGCAACGCGCAGATGCTCGCGCAACGCTGGCCAGCGCACATCCCACCACCGAAGAAACAAGATGTGTACGACACCCGCCAGATTGACGAGCTGGTACCGATCGTTGACGGGTTGGAACGCGACCTTGAAATCGGGTTCGGTGATCCCGATCCGACCGCGCCCGTGAAGCAGCGACCGAAACGTGCACCGGCAGCAGCGAAACCGCAGATGCCAGACGAAGGATCGTTGCTGCCCGGCGAAGCGGACGAACTACGCGGACGGTTCGACAAACTGTCGGCGCGACACAAGAAATGGTTGAGCGGACTTGTCGTTGAAGCGAACCAAGCGAACCTGTCAATCCGGGTGAACGAAACACCGACTGCACGACGCGTCCACATCGCAACCGCACTGTTTTACGCGATCGATCACCGGTACACCGACCAGCATCTGAGAGAACTCGTAGCAACCGTTCTTGACGATGATTCTGTTCTCATGGCATCCTTGCCACTGGGAGCTGCACTAGGTTTGTGCAGCCATACACAAGCAGCCCAGCTACGCGAACTCGCGAGCATGGGCACAACCGTCACAGGAGGCGAAACAAATGAATGAACTCGACGACATGATGGGTGGTGGAGGCGAAAGCCTTCCAGCATTCAAATTCAGCGAGATCGGAGCGACCGTCACAGGACAAATCTTGGACGGCAACAAACTCGAAGACCGGCGACCCGACGGCACACCCGTCACATGGGACAACGGAGAACCGAAGCACGTGTACGTGTTCAAACTGGACACCACCGGCGACGGAGTCGCAGACACCAGCCTGTGGGTCCGAGGAAACCTCGTCAAAGTGTTGAAAGAAGCAATGTCGCAAGCCGGGTTGAAACCGTCAGATCGACCGAAAATCACCGTGAAACATCACGAGCTCGGAGAAGCACGCAAAGGGTACGCTGCACCGAAACTCTATAAAGCGAAGGTGGAACCCGCGCCCGTACCGGCAGTCGAAATCGACGACTTCTGAGATCGTGCAGGTGCCGGGTTTCGATCCTTTCCCCGGCACCTGCACACCCTCCCAATGTTTGACCACACACCAGCGTTCTACCAACAAGACGAAACATGGAAACAGGACGCTGCGTGTCGACACGCTGACACCCGACTGTTCTTCCCAGAACGAGGCGACCCGGTACACGAAGCCAAAACGATCTGTGCCAGCTGCCCGGTACAACAACAATGCCTCGACTATGCGTTAGCGATACCAAACATCGTCGGCATATGGGGAGGGATGTCAGGTAAAGAACGACGCGCATACCGACGGCAACAACGCATCGTCAACGCAGCAAAACCGATCGTGCACGGCACACCAGCCGGATACCGTGCAGAAAGACGACGCAACCTGCAACCATGCGACGCATGCCTCACCGCGCACCGCAACTATGAACGGGAACGCTCCCGCAAATACAGGAACCCACCACACGCTGCCCTATGAACGATCCCTTAGACACCATCGAAACCGCTTTACGCAGCCGGGTAGATCGGGTCACCCGACGCGACAACCAGCTACAGGCACAATGCCCGGCACACAACGACCGCAACCCGTCACTCACCGTGTCCAGAGGCGACCGGCAACAAATCGTGCTGCACTGCTTCGCAGGCTGCACCGCCGACGCAGTCCTCACCGCACTCAACCTGCGCTGGACAGACCTCACCGACACACCCACCCGTGACGAACCCACCACCTACCTGTACCAAAACGAAACTGGGCAACCCGTCTACCGGGTGATCCGCACACCCGACAAAAAGTTTTGGCAACAACGCGTCGACCCCACAACCGGCGAATGGATCAACGGGCTCGCAGGCACCAACCGGATCCTGTACCACCTCCCAGAAATCGTCGCAGCAATCCACGACAACAAAATGATATGGATCTGCGAAGGCGAAAAAGACGTAGACAGGCTCCGCAGACACGGACTCGTCGCAACCTGCAACTCCGGAGGTGCAGGCAAATTCACCGACCAAATGGCAGACCAGCTTGCTGGCGCACGATTCATCAACATCGTCGCAGACAACGACGAACCCGGACACGCACACGCCACCCACATCGCACAACTACTCGACGAACGCGACATCCCACACGACGTATGGCTCCCACTAGAAGGCAAAGACGTATCCGACCACCTCAACCGAGGACACCCAATAGAACAACTGAAACCGTGGCAACCCGGACAACCCGTCGACCAAATCAGCGGAACAGCCGAACTCGCACACCTCGTCAACTGGGAACAATTCTGGACACAATCCCACCACGACGAAAGCTGGATCGCATGGCCACTCATCCCCGAAGGACGAACCATCGCACTCTACGCGCCAGCCAAAGCAGGGAAATCCACCGTCGTGCTCGCAGTCGCAGTCGCAGCAGCCACCGGACAAGCACCACTCGCACACAGCACCGACACATTCGAACCGCAACCGATCCTGTATTTGGACTACGAGATGACACCCGCCGACCTATACGAACGGCTGTCCGAGCTCGGATACGGAGCCGACACCGATCTGTCCCGGCTCCACTACGCGCTGCTGCCATCCATCCCGCCACTCGACACCGCAGAAGGCGCAGAACACGTCGTATCGCTCGCGCTCGAACTCGGAGTGAAAGCAGTCATCGTTGACACATTCGGACGCGCTGTCGCTGGCGACGAAAACGACGCAGACACCGTTAGACACTTCTACCGGCACACCGGACAAGTACTCAAACATCACGGCATCGCATGCCTACGCACCGACCACTCCGGCAAAGACGTAGACAAAGGACAACGCGGATCATCAGCCAAAAACGATGACGTAGACGTAGTGTTCCGGCTCTCCCGCGCACAAGACGGAGTCGTACTCACCCGCACCCACTCCCGCATCTCATGGGCACCCGAACAAGTCCAAATATCCCGGATCGAACACGACGACACCATCAGCTACGAAATCGCGCCACGACGCCAATACCCAGACGGCACCGCACCGCTCGCTGCCACCCTTGACGAGCTAGACGTACCCGTCGAAACAACGGTCGCGAAAGCTGGTGCAGCGCTCCGAGCAGCAGGAGTGAAAGCATCGAACGAGAAGCTGCGAGCAGCGGTACAGATGCGTAAAGAACGGCACCTTGACCCGTTCGACACAGTCCGATTCCGCACACGACAACCTGTGGAAAACCCTGTGGAAAACCTTGATTCTGAGCGCGGAACGGGTCGCGGAACGGGTTTCTCCAGAAATTCCGGCACAAGCTCCGGCACAGAACGGCACGACAACCAAAAACCGTCATCTACCAGCGGAAACACAAACGGAACGTCGGACGGCACGCTCCGGAACGAATCTCCGAGTGACAGCGGAACAGCGTGCCTATCTATGATAGGCACGCAGTCCGCACCGCCACCAGAAGACGACCAAGACAACCTCTTCTAGACTGACGAACAATGAGCTCCACCACACCCGGCAACGAATGCGACAACTGCGGACACCACCACACCCACCGACGCTGCCCAAACTGCGGATGGCGCAACCGATGAACCGACCATGCCTCGACTGCGGACAACTCACACCCAACAACTCACGCTGCCCAAACTGCCGAACACGACGCGAACGCAACTACCGGGCAACACGACCCCACCCCGACCGCAGCAACCGACCCCACCACACCGACCCCACCTACCGACGCATCTCCAAACAACTCCGCGAACAATGGAACACAAACCCACTCACCCAATGCTGGCTCTGCGGGGAATACAAAAGGGTGGGGGACCCGTGGCAAGCAGACCACTACCTGCCGGGCGACCCCACCAGCCCACTACTCCCAGCACACCGCTCATGCAACGCACGCAGAGGCAACCGGGCACCATGACACCTCCACACCCACACACCACGACCCCACAGCTGCCACACACAGCCTCTGTGTGGCGTTCTGACGGGCTACGGTGGTGGCGGTGGGGGAGGGGCACCCAAATGACGGGAAACGGGCTCTACGGCAAC
>Ga0070749_10002619_pt1 | contig 12042 bp, 15 predicted proteins | sample VirMetDEL_Nov_18_FD_75180 | JGI IMG/M metagenome (GOLD analysis project Ga0070749, IMG submission 75180) | Aqueous microbial communities from the Delaware River and Bay under freshwater to marine salinity gradient to study organic matter... | ecosystem: Environmental > Aquatic > Marine >...
AATAAAACATTTGAGGCGTTAGATGACTTTAAGGCTGGCTCATGCTATACTAACTTTGCGATAGCTGAATTAGCATCTAAACATTGTCATGTTATTTATTCGGGTGCTGGAGGTGATGAAGTATTTAACGGCTATGCTCACAGATACGACAAATCTATTGATGAGGTAATAAGGCGAACGGACAAACCATTAAGACATTACGACATAACGCATAAAGAATACGATTGGAAGTTCTTGAAAGCCGTTCTAGTTGTTGAAGATAGGATGGGTGGTTATCATTGTATGGAAACGCGTTATCCGTTACTTGATAATGAATTTGTTGATTATGCTTTATCTTTACCTGATGAGTATTTAGAAAACAAGCGAATATTAAAAGACATTTCAGGGTTAAGCGATAATGTTTTAAATGGCAAGAAGCGCGGGTTTTCAAATCCACATTATACCAATCAAGAATGGATAGATCATGTCAAAGGAAATCTATAATCAAGAGGTAATTAATATAGACGGTAATTACATTCATAAGACCGCTATCATTTACCCTAATGTCAAGATGGGTAAAGGTAATTACATAGGTGCTTATACTGTCATTGGTTCTAATGGCGAAATACGTGGTGTGAATCAATCAGACTTCAAAGGCTTTGTTACGATTGGAGACAATAACGTGATTAGCGAACACGTAACGATTCAGCGACCATTTAAGGCAGAAGCTACAAGCATAGGAAACGACAATATCATAATGGCTCATGCTCATATCGGTCATGATGTTTACATTGGAAACAATTGCGAGGTATGTACTGGCTCAATCATTGGCGGTTACTCTATCATAAAAGACGATGTGAAGATTAAGCTAGGTGTAACGGTCAGGAATAGACTTGTAATAGGCAACGGCTCTCTAATAGGTCTTGGAAGCGTTGTTGTTAAAGATGTTGCGCCTAATTCAGTTGTTTACGGAAACCCAGCTAAATAAAAAGACATGAAAAGAATTATACTGCTTATTTCCATTGGTTTAATTGGTTGTTCAAAAAAAGATGTTTGCATAAGATGTGAAAAGGCTTCTATTGTTTACGAGTTCTGTGATGGAGATGTTGACGCGTCTGTTGTTGCCTATAATCTAACTAATCAGGGTTTTGTATGCGAAAGGTATTGATAGTGCTTCTACTGGCTTTATTTGGATGCTCTAAGCAATCTGAATACAATTGCATCAAGTGTACTGTTGGCAATCAAACTGTAATAGATACTTGTGGGTATGATATTGACAATGTTTATAGAATTGGCAATGGTGTATTTGTTTCAGACACAAGCGGTGTAATGTCGTGTGAATACGTTTATTAATTATTACATTTGCATCAGCCCGTTTCGGGTTAGTGCGTTGCCGCATTGATTAGCCGTTGCTTAATAGCGCGGCTTTTCTTATATTTGTATCAAATAAATTTCGGTGTTACTAGAGATTGACCGAAAGTGTTAGGCAACGCACGAAAAACCTCAATCACATTTTGAAGTATTGTAAAGCCCTAATCCGTGCAATGGCGTCCTACTGACAACACGGTCATAAATGCATCCATCTACGGGTGATGATTAAGTAAGGGGTGAGTTAGTTGTAACAGGGGTTGGAAGACCCGCTGACAAAAGAATAGATACCGTAGTTAATCTATTTGGGGATGGCTAACTCTTAAGTGCTTACCAAAATGCGTCAAGAAATAGGATGCATGTATAGAGTAGGTATATCTAATTGATAAATAAGTACTATCTTTGCTTCTCTAAGTTTTCATTTCTTTGTTTTGTTCGGGAGAAAGGTTGCAGTTTAATTATTGCAGCCTTTCTTTTTGTTTAGAATCATTCTAAATTAACACGCTAACGCTCATTATTCAAAAATGATTATTAGTATTGCCTTATGGAGATAAGAGAAATTTCTGAAAACGAGTTTAAGCCAGTAGGTTCTGTTAGACTAATGGTTCAAAAGGCTAAAACCGTATGTGTTGATGGTGATGTTTACTTTAATCACTACGCTGAAGAAGAAGATGTCGAACCATCTAAATACCATTTGTATTGCGTTGAGTTGGATGATTTACAGTCATTTGGATTGTCATTCAAGATGTGGGATTACAGAGCAACGTATTGGTATGTGTTTAAGAAGTGGGCTGGATACCTTAACTGTCAATATAGCGAAAACGAATATGTTTTTTATTGGCAATGGTTGTTTGAAAACGGGAAATTACCAAATTGGGTGAAGTCTGTTTATACGGATAAAACTAGCTTTAGCATCCCGTTTGATGAAAGACTAAAACATACTTGTCAAGTAGTAATATGTGAATACGGATTTAACAATTCACTATACGCTGACATAACATGGGAAAAGGTGTTTGAATCAGCTAATAAAGACGATTCTAGATTTATTAGAATTGAAGAGTTTTTAGATAAAAGAGGAATTAGACTATACACCAAAACAAACAAGCAAGAAATAGACAACGCAATTAAACTACTAACAAAACAGACAAATGAAACCAACTAACAACAAATCACTTCTACACTTCATTTTTGACCAAATGGAGAAACTGGATAAAAAAGAAATTGATATTAACGAGGCAAAGACTCAGGCATTACTAGCTAAACAAGCAAACAACGCATTGAAATACGAACTTGATAGGGCTAATGTTCAAATGAAACTTGCAGAACACAATAGAGATAGTGCAAGGATTGATTTAAGAAACGCTGAATCAACTAACTTTTAGTATTGCATAATAGAATAGATGTTTAAATTTGCTTGAATCAAAACAACAGAGACATGAAAATTGAAAAGGGTAAAAAGTATAGGTGTATTTCAAGTTATCCATTATTTTCGGAGGGCACAATATATCCTTGCCACGAAGAAGATATTTTGGTTGATGATGATGGAGACAAAAGAGGTGTTGATTTTAGAAGTATTAATAGTTGGTTTGAACTGGTCGAAGAACAAACTACCGAAGAACTACTTAAACGCATTGAGATTCTAGAGTCTATGGTTGGTAATTTTTCAGTAACTCATTGTATGGGATTTGAACACCCAAAGCAATCATGCCCAACATCAGCCAAGTTCAAAGCAATTGCAGACCACGCTAACGCTATCAACGACATAATTAAGAACGCGCCTGAATGAAATAATTATTATCTTTGAATCTTAACTCTAACTTGTTGCGCTAGAAGATTGGCTACCGCAACCCTAAAGACCCCGACTAAACATCGGGGCTTTTTGTTTCTAATATTTCGTATCTTTGTATCGACTGCAAATCAATACGTGGCAATTGAGATAGTGCCATTATAGTTATCTCATATTAAATCTAATTCACTAGATTATGCCAAATTGCACATCTTACAATTGCGACCCCCTAAGTCCGCAAGTATTGAATGATTGTGGGGCAATACTCAACGGTTCAGGTGCTGAAGTAGTTGTTTTCTCATGTGGAAACATCCCAACAGACCCAACCGATGGAACAGAAGTAAGTGCTAAGATTACCGCTGGAACAGCCGTACTTTTTAAAGAAGTAATGGTTGAACTGCCTGAAGGTTCGCCACAGGAAAGCGCGTCTTACGTTGCTGGTGGTCAGACAAGAGTTTCAACAGTTGAAAGAACTGTTACTTGGACTGATGCCAATGTTAATGAGTATTCTCACTCAGCTTACGATGCTATGGACTATGCTAACGGTCAAACTGTTGGGGCTTTGCTTATCAAACTATACGAAGAGGATGTTTGTCTTTACATAACGCCTAATGTTGCGGGTATTGCTTTTAAAGGGTCTCTTACGGGGTCTGATTCAGAAGCATTGCGTTACGTTTACACGGGAGGATGGAAGAACAAATTGAATCCTAGAGTAGTTGCAGAACCAGCGGGAGTATTCTCTTAATTACTAATAGTCAATTAAATTAGCCCGTTCATTAATTTGGACGGGCTTTTTTATTAATATTGTTGAAAGTATTAATATGAGTAAGAGCGCAGAAAGTGGATGTTACAATTGGAAGTACATCAAGGACGGTAGCAAATTTAAATACGTTAGAAAGTATGTTGATGCAACAGGCGGTGAACATTGGGTTATTAAGCCGCCTAATTCATCTTCTAAAGAGTACCCAACAGAACGAGAAGCTGCAAAAGCGATTGATATTTTCTTGATAAATAAAGGTAAAGAACCAGTTAATATCTTAAAGAGAAAATGAAAACAACGATAGGTATTAGATGGTATCCTAGAAAGGTTGAGACATTCCAACAGATGCAGCACTCAATTAAGTTTGATAACTGTATTGTGTATCCTGATGGTGTTGATTTTCCACATAGAACTGATTTTGAGGTTAAGATGTTAGGCGAACACGTTGGGTGCTTTAAACACTATTACAGGACTTTAGAAGACCTTTGTAAAACAGATTCAGAAATCATTGGTGCTTTTTCTGATGACGTTCTCTTCAGAGAAGATTGGCTAAAGACCGCACATAGAATGTTTGCTAAGAATCCTTACATTGGTTACTTAGAATGTTTCACGGCTAAAGGTATGTTGCCAAGATTACAGAATAAGAAAGGTTGGAATGAAATGAAAGGCGGCTGGGCTAAAACTTGGGGCGGTGGTTATTTGTTCAGGCGCGAAGTAGCCGAAAAGATATTGAAGCACCCGTTTATACTTAATCACTTGAATAATTACAAGGCTAACCAACAGATAGACCACGCTATTCCAGAGGCAGTACATCAAATGGGCTATTTACAATATGCACACGTTCCAAGTTTAATGAAACACATAGGAAAGTTCAGCACCATTGGACATACTCACAGGAAAATTGATGACGCGGTTGGGTGGTGACACAACGTTCGGCTAAATAAATTTAGCTTAGTTGTGTTTAATTTCTATTTCGTATCTTTGTAACGCAGTCTTTCACAGGCTACCCCACCTGACATAAGGGGTTTACGTGGCTTAATTCAGCAGCCAATAATATGCTGACAAGTTTGTAAACCTAAATATTATGTCTTATACACCTTCATCTCTAGTTGCGTGTCCTAACTTACAAGACCGACTAGACAGCGTGTTTGAAAATGAAAACGCACGCTTTTTTGCTGATAAAATTCCTTTTTCGGAGTTTCTTATGTCTCCACTTAACCGAAACGAACTAAGCCAAAAGGTTAGTTCAGGACGTTCTAAAGTCCGTACAGTTGAGTTGACGTATCAACCAAGAACTCTATATTCTGACGTTCAATCTAACGTAACAGATTACTGTTCTGCAACAACCGAAAGAGGCAACACTTCAACCGAGTACTCAATCGACACTACTCAAAACCTTTTCTTTGAACAACAGTTCCAAGTAGAAGACTTGAAAGCGTCATGTGAGGACAACGAAATGTGGTTTCTTGACCAAATCGGGAAACTCGTTGCCGTTATGGATGTTGCTGTAAACAACAAGAACGCTTCACAGGCGGCTGCTCTTTTGGGTGGTTGGTCAACTGACGTTAGCGGTATTCCTGACCTTACTCTTAATGGTGATATTGTAGAAGTTAGAACTACTCGTTCTAGTGCTTCTGATGAGCCTTATCCATCAACTATGCAAGCTATTCAGGCTGCTCTTGAGGCTTCTAGCTTCGGTGCTTCTACGCTTGTAGGTGGATTCCAGCTTCACAACTACATTAAGAAGATTGAGGACGGATGTTGCACAGACTACGGTTTAGATATTGGAGCAATCCAAAGACGTTACAACATGGCTTCTATCCGTGACCGTTTCGTAAGTTCAGCACAAGGAGACCAAGCGACTGCATGGGCAATCGCTAACGGTGCTTTGCAAGTGTTGTACTACAACCGATGGTCTGGTCTTTTTGAGGCTCAAGACGCTAATCAGTCTTACGGTCAAATCATGGGTGCTTTGGGTATCCCTTACGATTTGGTTATAAAGCATGATTGCGGAACGATTGATGTAACTATTACTGCAACTACTAAATTGGTTGCTCTTCCTGATGATATGTATCAAACAGGAGACCATCTTGATGGAGTAAAAGGGTTCGCTGAAATCAACGTAGTTAACTCGTAAATTGTAACGGGGGTTGGGGTAATACCTAACCCCCTTTATTTAAACACATGGCAACTTGTTTCGATAATATCATTAGTTATAAAGGAGGCTGCGCATCTGTAAGCGGTCTTTTGTTAGATAACATCATCCCTATACGTGAGGCTGAAAAGTACACGGGAGAAGATTACGCAACGGCTGGTGAGTTAATTGAAGACAAAATAAACTTTGCCATTACTAATGTGGTTAGTGATGTTACAAGTCACTTCCAATCTTCTTACATACCACGAACAATCTTAGAAGATAAACGGGCTGGATTCATAGCCGAAACTCAAACTGAAAAAGCTGCATCACCTTACTTTCGAGGCATCGAATTAAGAATTTGCAATCAAGATACTTTCCTATCAATGTACGTGTCTAGCATTGATACATATTTGAATTACACGGGTGCTTTAAACGTGCTTGTAATAGACACAATGACGGGTGAAACGTTAGACACTATTGCGGTTACTTCTGTTGCTGGTGAGGTTGTTACAACATACGTCAACAAGACTTACAATGCAGAAAAGCGTAAGCGTAGAATTGCATTTGTTTACGATTGTACTTCTATTCCTAATTACCTGACAAATCTAATAGGCGAAGGGTGTATTACTTGCACAAAGGGTCTCTATAACCTTAGTGGATATGTAACGGGGCGTTCAATCAAGTATGCTACTGGAACAACGCCAATATTAGCAAACATAGACGGTCATACCGATACGGCTGGGCTAAGTGTTAATTTCAACATTCATTGTGATAATAGAACATGGCTTTGCGCTCATCGTTCGACTATTGCTTTAGCGGTTCTTTATCGAACGGCTGAACTAATAATGGAATATGCGTACTTCAATTCTGATAGGTTCAACACTAAGACCGCAATTAGACGCGAAGAACTCAACTCTCGAATGATGAAGTACCACGAGGATTATAATACGCATTTGAACGTAGCATTGAAGAACATTAAAACTCCAATGGACGGTATGTGTTTCACTTGTAAACAGAAATCAAAATCAATCATCACACTTCCATAATAGTAGGAGAAAACGAAATCTTAACCGTTTTCAATGACGATGGGAGTATTATGATTTATCAAATATGGCTGAATTAACGTCTAAAATATTCGCTGATAAGTTACGTGAAAAGGCTAAACTTTTGCGTAAGGATAACTTGCCGCTAAAAATAGCCGCGCAGTCTATCCATGCTTTGAGAATAAGACGAATATTTCACGTTGGCTTAAATTCAAGTGCTGGTCAAATAGGGTCTTACAACACGACTACTGAATTATGGGTAAGTGATGACCAATTAAGAAGGGCGGGAACGCATAGAGGTAAGACGGGAAAACCGACCAAAACCAGTTACTACAAGTCTTACAAAGAATTAAAAGCACAGCAAGGTTTTAGAAATGATAGGGTAAACTTGAGAATGACCAATAATCTTCAAAGTGAGTTTGCTAACGTAAATATCAGCGCGTCTTCTAATAGTGTTCCAAATAACGCTTCACCAATCAAGGTTAGTGCTGACAAGTACATAGAGCGTGTTGATAACGCTGATAAGCTAAAAGGAATTGAATCTAAATACGGTGATGTATTCGGGTTTACCAAAGGTGAGATTACAAAGTTTTACAAGACATACAACGAAGAAGCAACTAAAATACTACAATCATGAAAGCACGAAAAGCCTGTTCAGCCTGTTCAAAGAAACGAGGTTCTAAGCCTAAGAGATGAAATCACAAGAAGAAATACGTTCAATTCTTAACGGGGTTGTATCTAACTCTAAAGACCTTTACATTGTAAAAGACGGGAGAGGTATTTGGAAGGATATACCGTCTTATTACAATGGCTATAAAGAAGCTGTAAAGCAATCAAAGAGGATTGAAACGCACGCCAATGTAGATAAGTATCCTGAAGCGTTATTCGCTAAACGTGCGCCAAACCAAGAGGCTGAAGAAGCTGAATACGTTAAGGCTAACTATAAGAATACAACGCACCCAGTTTACATGGATTATTTATCCATCACAACAAGAGGTCTTCAGGATAACAACTGGAGCATCATATATCCAAAGGAAGAAGAAGATTACAACGAGTACATTACTAACGGCATAGACGTATTTAAAAGCGTTGAAGATTACGTTAAGGGAATTGTGCCAACAGTAAGAAGCAAGGACGCTAACGGGGTTATGACGTTTGAAATCAAGCCGCCAAAGATGGTGGAGGTCAATGGCGAGATAATGCCCGATGATACTGAAAGGCTAGAACCACAACCAAAGTATTATTCATCTGCTCAAGTTGTTGCATGGGAATGGAATACTTACGGGATGTTTGAAAGCTACGAGAAAAGCGTAGTTGAATACAATGGTAAGGCTCAAAAGGTTGGACGCGTTTTCTATTTCTATGACGATGTGAACATTTGGAAAATTGAGCAAGTTGGAAAGTTCATTGATTACTCGTTTAGTTACGAGGTTATTTATGAGCATGGCTTGGGAATGTTTCCTTGTAAGAAATTAGCGGGCGTTCCATCAATATTAGAAGATGGTTCGATATACTATACATCAAGATTTTACTATTCAGTTGACTTACTTGATTGGTCTTTGCTTTATTCTAATTATCTGAATGTAAGCATTGCCAATACTTGCTTTCCTTTCCGTTGGATGGTTGGTGATGAGTGCGACTTTACAGACGGCAATGGTGTTGGTTGTTTCAACGGCAAAATAGGCGATGCTAATTGTCCTAGTTGCGCTGGTAGTGGAATGAAAGTAAGAACATCACCAATGAAGACCTACCTTCTAAAGAAGAAGACGGGTCAAGACGAAGGGGATACTTCTTTTCCTGAACCTATTGGCTTTGTTTCTCCTAAAACGGACACACTAGAATTTGTAAAGCAAACAGCAACTCAATACACTCAAGACGCTAGGTCAATGCTTCACATCCACACTTCTAACACGGAGGTAAAGGGTAAGGAAGATATGACGGCAACGGGAATGAGTATTGATTTAAAGGCGATGTATGCCTTTGTTCAGCCTGATTCAAATCAAACGTTTGATGTATTTCAATTCTTGCTTGATGTAATTGGAAAAGTAAGGTCTGAGAATCCTGATTTTGAAGGGGCGAAACTTGTTTACCCTCAAACGTTCGACTTTAGAACTGATGCAGATATTTTAGAAGACATTAGGATTGCTAGAGATGCTGGCGCACCAACTCATATAATTCACACGCTGATATACCAATACATCTCAAGCAGATTCTACGCGGTAATGGATACGGCAAAGGTTAGCGAGTTAATCACTAATGCAGATAGGCTATTGACGCTTTCAAGTGAGGAGGTGGTACAACGAAAGGCTCAAGGTGCTATTGATAACTGGGAGTTAGTGTTGCATGATTCAGCTTTCAAACTTGTTAATGATTTGATTGATGAAGACCCTAACTTCTTGAATCTTGAATTGAACGAGCAGATTAAAAGGCTGGAAGATAAAGCTAAGTCAATTACGCCTAAAGCACTCGAAACATCAAGAGATAGGTTATTAAACTTTGGTGGCTAATGGCTTTTAGCGATGAAATAAAGAGATTGGTTGACTTAAAGGTTGAGCGCCTTGAATCAATACCCGATGCATTTGCTAATCGCATGGTTGCAATCCAACGGGCTAAATTTAGCGATGTTCTTGATTTGCTTGATGACCTAGATTACAAGAATGGGTCTTTAGTTGTTAGTCAATCAAACCTTTTGAAGATTGAACAGATAACTGAACAGATAAAAGAAGTGCTTACTTCAGGTGAATTTGAATCTGTTGTTGGTGAGTTGCTTAGTGAATTTGACGAGCAAGCCGCAATAACTTACAAATACTTTGATGCATCTTTTGATGTGTTTGAAATTCCAACTATTGCGAATGAAATACTTGCTCAAAAGAAACGTGAGGCGGTTATTGATTTGTTAAATTCAACAGACCAATATTTGACCAACCCAATGAGGCAATCTTTAAGTAATGCCGTTACAACGGGAGCAAGTAGAAAAGACCTTATAAGCGTTTTCAAGTTGCTTATTGAAGGTGATGAAGATACCGTTGGTAGGCTAGAGCGTTCAACAAGACAGATAGTATCCGATACATTCGCCTTAAACGATAGGGCAATTACAAATGAAGTAGCAAAGCAAATCAAAGCCGATTGGTTTCTTTATACTGGAGGTCTATTGAAAACAACCAGACCATTCTGCAAATCAAGGAACGGAAATTTTTACAGACGTTCAGAAGTTGAAAGTTGGGGCGAGTTGGGTGATTGGGCTGGTCGAATGGAAGGAACGAACGAAAAAACAATATTTGTTACGGCTGGTGGTTACAATTGTCAACACTCCATATTACCCGTTTCTGAATCTGTTGTACCTGAAAGATTCAAGAAAACAAGCGCGGCAAATGTTAAGCTTGACATTACAAATAATAGCGGGTTTGACCTTGATATTAAAAGCATAAATCAGCACGCAAGATTAAAAGCCAATGAATATGGATTAACAGACAATTTTGTTATTGAAATATCTAAAAGTAAAAATGTAGGTGGTGGAGTTTCATTCAAAAAAGTTTCAAATGATTTATCAAAGTTTGATAATAAAGTAGAAATATACACAGACGGAACACTTACGAAAAAACAATATAACCAAATAATAAACCACGAATTAAGGCACGTTCAACAAGGGCAATTAGACAGGTTGCAAATGAGAAGAAATAAATCAGGAAGGTGGGATTTATATTGGGAGGGTAAAAGATATATGTCAGCTACTGAATACGAAAAACTTACAAAAAGAATAACAAACCCAAGGCTTTCAGCACCTAAAAGATATGAGGCTTTCAAGAAATACGCTAACCTGCCTTGGGAAAAAGAGGCTTTTGATAATGACGGAACATTTTAAAAATGAAAATATTAGTTGACGTAAATCTTCCAATTTTTGTTATAATCGATGAGGTTAAAAACGGCAATTTAACAGCAAACGACCTAACAGAAGAGCAATTAGACTCACTACCAAAAGACGTTAGAAAATTAGCCATAGAAAATGCTTAAAACAGTTGTAAATTTCTTGAATTTAAAGTTAGGCTTACTTAACTACTTTGACATTACTAGATGTTTAAGTGAGTTAAAGGTTAATAACGAAGGGCTGACATCTCCAAAGGAATATATTTCTAACGGTAATTGGGACAATATAGACTTTGATTCTAAAGGCGGTGTAAGCTATTGGAGATTAAGAGATGAGATAACCACAAGCCCAATTGAAAGCATTTACAAGGCTGGGAAACGTGTTGAGGTAACAATACCTTTAAAGTTGGTGTTTAGTGTTCCAAGACGAAAACTAACCGAAGATGACGCCTATGCTTTTGACCGCATAAGACAGACAATCACTAAGCAATTCAATATTGATGATGGTGATTTGAAAAACACGTTAGGTTGTGAGAAGGTAGAAATATCAAGCCCAACGGCTAACGGTGATGCTAAAGATGTTTGGGATGGAGAAACTGAAAATACAGGAACGCACGAACCTAACTATGACGTTGTATTTGGAAGTGTTGACATTGATGTAAAGCTGATTTATAAAGGTACTTGTTTACCTACTGAATGTGATGATGTTGATTCTGATATTTTACACTCATTCGACTTTTGCAATGCTGCTGTTAGAGACAGATTAACGGCTGCTCAAATTACGTGCTTAGAAGATGCTTTGTGTGGTGTTTGCGCTGATGCAACGGTAGAGAACTCTGACGCAAGCTATTCAACAACGGTAGCAAGTGGTGGTACTTTGGTTGTACCTGACACAGCAATCAGCGCGAATGGTGATTTGGTGGTCAATCAACCGTCAACGATTGCAAAGGATATCACCGTTCGTTATGAAACGCAAGGAGCGGTTGCAACTACCATTTCGGGCGGAGAAATTGTTGTGCCTGACGTTGCGCCCTCAGCGGCAAGTTTGACCATTGGCGTTTATTCAGACGCAGGACATACAACACCCATAACGGAAATAGATTTC
>Ga0070749_10002620_pt1 | contig 12034 bp, 12 predicted proteins | sample VirMetDEL_Nov_18_FD_75180 | JGI IMG/M metagenome (GOLD analysis project Ga0070749, IMG submission 75180) | Aqueous microbial communities from the Delaware River and Bay under freshwater to marine salinity gradient to study organic matter... | ecosystem: Environmental > Aquatic > Marine >...
AGGCTGCTGAGATGCAGCTGAAGCTAGTGGAACTGGACCAGCAGGGTGAGCTTTCCAAGCTCCAGCTTCAGATGTCCGCCATCCTGGCCGAGGCCAACAGCAGCGACCCATGGACCAGCCGGGCCCGCCCGTCGTTCATGTACCTGTTCTATGCCATCATGGCCTTTATGGTAATCGTAGCCCCTATCATCGGGGTTGTGTACCCAGAGAAGATGGAACTGTTCTTCATCAACGTTGGGAAGGGCTTCACCGCCATCCCAGAGGCGATGTGGTGGACCTTCTCGGCCTGCTTCACTGGCTACAGCGTCTCCAAGACGGTGGAAAACGTGAGCGGCGTGCGTAACCCAGGAAAGTAGTTGCATTCCGGTGCCGGTGGTGCTAGTATTGCACCATGTAAGTCTGTCAGAGCGAACGCTAACCGTGGCTCTGCCGATCTGACCTCCGGCACCAGCAGACTAAAGCAGGGATTCCATTAAACCCGGAGGTAAGCCGTCATGGCATTTCCAAACGTGAGCGACATCATCGCCACTACCATCGAGAAGCGTTCTCGTAAAGTGTCGGATAACGTCACCAAGAACAACGCCCTGCTGATGCGTCTGAAGGCCAAAGGTCGTCAGCGTCCATTCAGCGGTGGTCGCATCATCTACGAAGAACTGTCGTTCGCTGAAAACGCCAACGCCGGTTTCTACAGCGGCTACGACCTGCTGCCGACCAACGCGCAGGACGTCCTGTCCGCTGCCCAGTTCGACATCAAGCAAGCTGCCTGCCCGGTGACCATCAGCGGCCTGGAACAACTCCAGAACGCCGGTCCTGAGCAAATGATCGACCTGCTGTCGGCCCGCATCGACGTTGCCGAAAGCACCATGAAGAACCTGATCTCTGGCGGTATCTACGCCGACGGCACCGGCTTCGGTGGCAAGGAGATCACCGGCCTGAACGCTGCGATCCCGAACACCGTGACCGCGTCGCAGACCAACACCTACGGCGGCATCAACCGCACCAACTGGGCGTTCTGGCGCACCCAGTCCATCGATCCAGGCAACTACACGAACATGCTGGCGAACATGAACCAGCTCTGGGCTCGCCTCCAGCGCGGCATGGATCGCCCTGACCTGATCATCATGGACTCGCTGGCTTGGGCTCAGTACGCTGGCCTGCTCCAGGCTCAACAGCGCTTCACCACTCAGAGCGGCGAGGGTCCTGCTGCTGCTGGCTTCGCCAGCCTGAAGTTCATGGATGCCGATGTGGTCCTGGACGGTGGTATCGGTGGTTTCGGCGCGGCTAACACCGCGTACTTCCTGAACACCGACTACCTGTTCCTGCGCCCCCACAGCGCTCGCAACTTCGTGCCTCTGAGCCCGAACAAGCGCTACTCCATCAACCAGGACGCTGAAGTCCAGATCATGGCTTGGGCCGGGAACCTGACTTGCTCGGGTGCCCAGTTCCAGGGCCGGATCGAGTTCGCGTAAGGAGAACATCATGTACGTCATGGGCATCGATCCGACCCTCGTCCGCACCGCAGCAGAGGGCCCAGCTTGGGCCCTCGGCACCCTCGGTGCAAACGCTGGCTCGCCTACTCCATACACCGCCCCTATGGGCACGACTGGCTCCACCGCTGGCGCCAACCCCGGCCCAGCCGTCTATGTGTATGTTCAGTCGGCTGCTGGCGTCACCGCTAACCAGCTTGTCCTGGTCAGTTCCACCTTCGACGCCGTGGCTGCTTCGGCCACCACTGGCGCGACTGGTACTGGCGCAGGTAAGCAGGTGGCTGTCGCCAAAGGCACCATCGCTGCTGGTGGTTCGGGCTGGGTTCAGGTATACGGCAACACCCCGGTGAACGTCGTGGCTGCAACTGCTCCAAACACCGTGGTCAGCCTGAGCGGCACTGCTGGCGCGCTGGACGACCTGACTGCCGTTGGCTCGCTGCCAGTCATGGGAATTTCTCTGGCCTCCGTGGTTTCGACCACTGGTCAGGTATTCCTGAACTGGCCGCACATCGGCCCAGCAATCACGGCTTAACCCAAAACAAGCCCCAAGGATGGGGCATTTTTCTATAGGTGCTGAATCATGGCTTACGATGGGCTCAACGATTTTGGTGAAAACGACTTCGGCCGTGGCCGCTTCGCTGGCGACGCCGGGGTATTCGCACGCTTCTATGTGAAGCCGATCCCAAATGAACATAAGTCGGAAGAGGCTGGCCGCCCTATCTACGACGAAAAGATCTTCGTAGAAATTCGTGCTGCTGGCAACGCGAACAACATCATCGACCGTAAGGCTACCGATGAGGACAAGCGCCGCTTCCGTGAGCAGTTCGCGCTGTTCAACGCTGGCAAGGGTGAAGATCTTGTTGGCACCCCGCTCAGTGAAGTGGTGTGGATTGCCCGTTCCCAGATCGAGGAACTGGCCTACATCCGCATCCGCACCGTTGAGGCGCTGGCCAATGTCAGCGACGATGTATGCTCCAAGTTCGTCGGCCTGTATGACTTGAAGCGCGAGGCGCAAGCATACCTGGAGCAGGCTAACAAGCCAGCATCCCAGGATGAAGTAGACGGCCTGAAGGCCACGAACGAACTGCTGGCTGGTCAGCTTGAGGCCATGACCAAGCAGATGAACGAAATGGCAGAAGCAATGGCCGCTCTGAAGAAGCCTGCTGAAGCCCCGGCCAAGGAAGAGAAGGCCAAGTAAAGTTAGGGGGACTACCCCAGCCTCCTGGGGTTCTAGCATCGGCTCCAGGGGGCGTTTTATAGGAGCTTGGTCATGGCAATTACCGCAACCGCGCAATACATTATCGACCAAGCCCTGACGGAATTGGGGCTGCCGACCTCGCAGGTTGGCTCTACGCAAGTCACCCAGCTTGTTCAGCAGTCCCTTGCCATTCTAAACAGCCTTGGTGATGATACCAACAAGGTCCACGACTGGCAGTTCTTGGAAAAGGTCGCAGCCTACACCGGCAACGGGGTGGATAGCGAGTTGGCCTTCCCAGCCGACTTCGGCCGCATTGTGAACCAGACTCAATGGTCCAGCAATATGCGCCGCCCTATGATCGGCCCCCTGACTCCACAAGAGTGGGGATGGACCCAGTACGGCATCGTTAGCGTGGGCATCTACTACCGCTATCGCATTCTGGACAACCTGTTCACCATCTACCCCACCCCGGCCCTGAACGATACGTTCAACTTCTTCTACATTAGTAAGAACTGGGTGCGGGCCGCCGATGGCACCTTCAAAGACACTATCACTGCTACCGATGATGTGCCGCTGTACGACCGGGGCCTTATGGTCGCCGGCCTGAAGCTGCGCATGTGGCAGATTAAGGGCTTTGATACAACCGCCCTTGCTCGTGAATTCAACTACCGCCTGGAGGCAGAAAAGGGGCAGAATCAGGGTGCTCAGGCTATCAGCTTGAGTGGCGAGCCTGGATTCCACCTGCTTGACGCTAACAACATTCCAGACGGCTCTTGGCAGGTATAAATCATGTGGGCGACTCCTAAGCAGCGGGCCGCTAGCATCGTCAGCGTCCCGGCCCCTACCATGGGGATTAACGACTTTGACAATCTGGCTAACATGGACCCCATCTATGCGCTGGATATGATCAACTGGTTTCCGTCCAACCGCTCCCTGCGGGTGCGTAACGGCTATCGGGAGTGGACTACCGGCTTGCCCAGCGACGGCAAGACTCTGCTGACTTACAACCGGTTCAACGGCTCCGGCGCCCTGTTCGCAGCCACTGACAACGGCATCTTCGAGGTGACCAGTCAGGGCCCTGCGGGCGTGGCACAGACCGCGTATACTCAGGGATACTGCTCCTACACCAACTTCGCCAATACTGCCGGTCAGTACATGGTGGTCGTGAATGGCACTGACCCCGGCAAGCTCTACAACGGGGCATGGTTGAACTATGTGACTGTGGGCGGGCCGGTGGCTCCTAACGAGGTATCCGGGGCGAACATGGCTAATATGAGCTATGTTCACACTCATAAGCGCCGCCTGTGGTTCGCACAGAAGGACAGCATGACAGCATGGTATCTGCCAACTGACTCGACTGGCGGGGCCATGACGGCCTTTCAATTGGGCGGCATCTTTAAGCTTGGGGGCTTCATCCAGTCTATCTTTACCTGGACTATGGATGCTGGTGATGGCATGGATGATATTCTTATCTTCCAGACCAACAAGGGGGAGATCGCTGGCTACATTGGTAGTGACCCAGCCAGCGCTACTGATTGGAGGCTTGCCGCCGTGTATTTCGCCGGCGAGCCACTGTCCCAGCGCACCAATGCTGACTTCGGCGGTGACGTGGCAATGCTGACTGTTAACGGCATTACCCCCATCAGTAAGATTGTGGGCGGGGCGCAGGCCATCCCAAACAGTGAGGACTCGCTGAGCAAGCGCATCAGCAAGACCTTCAACCAGATTGTGCGACAGTACGGCTACAACCCAAACTGGGAGATCATGAACATCCCAGAGCTGACAGCACTCTTTGTAACCTTCCCGTCCAATGACGAAGTGGGCTCTAAACAGTTCGTAATGAATAGCATCACCGGGGCGTGGACTACTTACGACCTGCCCCTGCTTAGCATGGGCGTGAACGATAGCGCCCTGTACTTCTCGGATACCTCGGGCCGGATCCTGCTGTTTGACGAGACCCTGTCCCTGGATAACGTTGACTTGCTGGGCGTGAGTGGCAACAACATCGAGTCTACGGTGGTGTGCTCGCACAACTACTTCCAGATGATGGGCGTGAGCAAGGTTTTTAGCATGATCCGCCCGCTGTTCCTATCTACTTACTACCCGAGCATGACGCTGGCCATCTGTACTGACTTCCGCCCAAGCGAGTCTGTGGCGCTGGTCGGCCCCACTGGTGGCCCTAATCCTACTGAAATGTGGGACGCGGGGCTGTGGGACTTCACGCCGTGGTATCTGCCGAACGTACCTAACGCTTCTGACGTATGGGACGTCGGCATCTGGGATACCACTATCTGGAGCCCACAGAAAGATACTCAATACGAATGGGTTGGCATCACAGGGATGGGCTACACTGCCAGCCTTACAATGAAACTCAGTACGAACACCGATACTGAGTTCGTTACGTCTGACTGGGTAATCACTCCGTCGACATCTTTGTGAGATGCGAAATGAAAACTGTTATTACCAGCAATCCGATCTATTTGCAGTTTATGTGTCAGCGTCTGGATTACGCGCCAACGGCGAATGTTCAGACCATTGTATGCGCCGATGCAGAGACAGGTATGCCTCTTGCAGGAGTTATATACGACGCGTATAATGGGGCTAGCATTATGGCCCATATCTGGGTTGCGCCTCACGCCCGCCCTAGCAAGGACTGGTTTGCGGCGATTTTTGATTACCCGTTCAACCGCCTCAACGTTCGTAAGATCATCGGGCAGGTAAGGTCTACCAACCAACGGGCAATCGAGCTAGATCAGCACTTCGGCTTCGAGCTGGAGTGTACCGTAAAGGGTTTCTACCCGGAAGCTGACCTTCTGGTATTCACCATGACGCGCGACCAGTGCCGGGTGCTTAACTCCCCGATCTGGGCTAGCGCAAGGGAAAGAGTAGCGAGGGTCTAATATGAGCAGTGGCGGCAAGGGCGCAAAGGCGCCGAAAGCACCCGACTATGCTGCTCTTGCCGAGCAACAGGGCAAGATCAACAAGGAAACGGCCCAATATCTCACCGAGGCCAACCGTGCCAATCAGGTTGACGCCTTCGGCAATACCATTACTTGGAACCAGGAAGCTGACCCTCGGGTAGCCGCCCACCAGCAGTCCATCCGGGATGCACAGAACATGGTCGTTGGTCAGGTTTATCCTGGCACCGACGGCCTGCCGCTGACAGAGGCCGGCAAGCAGAAATATATCGCTGCTGCCCAGAAGGCCGCCGCCGACTACGGCGCCGGTAACGGGAAGTGGACTCAAACCCAGACCATGTCGCCTGAGATCAAGGCGTACTGGGACAAGTATCTGGCGGACTCTTCCAAGGCGAGCTCTCGCTACGGTGATGTCCTGAACGAGTTCCTAGGCGGCTACCAGACCCCTGATGACTTTACTTATCAGGCTCTGAAGGCGTACAGCGACCCCGAGTTCAATGGTACTGATGTTGCGAATGCCCTGTACGGCTCCATCATGGACCGTGGCCGGGTGGAGCAGCAGCGTGAAAGCGACGCCCTAGATACGAAGCTGCGTCTGCAAGGCTTGGTGCCGGGTTCTGAGGCCTACAATCGGGCCATGCAGAACCTTATGACCAGCCAGAACGATGCAAACCTCCTGGCCAGCCAGCAGGCCACCCTCGCCGGGGCCAACGAGGGCCGTCAGAAGTACGCCTCGTATCTTTCGGGCCAGAATCAGGGCTACAATCAGGCTCTGGGCACTTACACGACCAACCGGAACCAGCCGCTCCAGGAGCTTGCTGGTATGGCTGGCATCGCCAGTGGCCAGCCATACACCCCAAGCTTCCCGAACTACAGCGCCGCTACCGGGTATCAGCCTACTGACCTCGTTGGCGCTGCAAACGCTCAATATAATGCTTCGGCCAACAAGGCGAACGCCAGCAACTCCAAGAAGGGTAGCATGCTCGGTGCTGGTGCCTCGCTTGGTGGTGCGTTCCTGGGGGGCAAATAATGGACTTCATGCAGCTTGCTCAGCAGCTTCGTGGTCAGGGTGGCGTTGCACAGGGCGGCACTCCAGCCGTGGGCGGCACGATGTTCCCCGGCCAGCAGGGCCCGTCCATTCCACAGGCCAGCGCTCCAGGCATGGCTGAAGCCCTTATGGGTGGCATGAACGCCTACAACAAGGCCCGTACCAATCGCCCGGCACAGCCCTTCACAGGTGCTGATGCAGGCGCCATGGGTTCCATGGGAATGGGCGGTGGCAGCGCTCTTGGCACCATTGGTATGATGTCGCCGGGGGTAAGTTTTCCAGGAGCGGCTTCTGGCTTGGGCGGCGTTGCCAGTAGCAGCCCCTATGGTGCCCTGTTTGCGGGTGCAAAGGCCCTTAATGACAGTGGCATCAGCTCTTATGGTGATACTATCCGTGGCAAGTGGTCAGGCAACCTTATTGACCGCTTCATGGGTGGCCCGGAAGAGGGTGGTGCCATTGGCCAGAGTACCGGGGCCATTGGCAAGTTCATGGGTGGGGATTTTGAGGGCGGCGTTAAGAGCGGCGTCAATTCCCTGAAAGATCTGTTTAAGCTGAAGCTCTTCTGAGGTTCATATGGATACTAACAGCATGATCGCAGCACTCCAGCGCCGTCGCTCGGTGCAGGCTGATGCTGACCAAGCTCGGGCTCAGGCCGACTTGGTTGCTGGTGCCTTCCAGAAGCCTCAGTTCACTGTGGGCGGCGGCGCCAGTCAGGGCTCCATCGGTGGCAGCAGCTTCCAGATCCCTGAAATCAAACAGGTCAACTATGGTGATATCCTTGGCGCTGGTGTGAGCAGCTTCCTGGGTGCCCGTGCTGATAAGCTGGACCGTCAGGCTAAAACCGAGATGGATGACATCAACGATGAGTTCATGAATAGCACTCTTCGTGATGACCCACAGGCCATGAAGCTCTATGGTCTGGCTCAGGCTGGCTTGCCGGGCGCCGACAAGGCGCTGGCCCAGCATCTGGCCCCAAAGAAGACCTCCATGGCCGTTATCGTACAGGGCATCACCAGCGGCAACCTGGACCCGGAAATGGCCGCAGCCATGGCAGCAGAGCAGAACCTGGACCCGGAAATGGTACGCCGCGCCGCTGAGTACGCTCAAAAGCAGGTACAGGCCAAGGCTGACCGCAAGCTGTCTGACCAGAAGGAACTGATCGACTACCGCGCTGCTCGCCGCCCGGTGCCCATGGGGCGCTCCAGCGGAGGTGGTGGCAAGTCCGCTGGTCGTGAAATTACTCTCACTAATGGCACCGTGGCTGAGGTTGATACGCCTACCCCAGCCTATGATCTGTCTCCGGGCCAGAAGCAAAATCAGGCCAAAAACCTGAACGCATTGGATGATGTTATTTCCAAGGCTGAGCAGCAGGTCGCTAAGTTCCCTGAAGTATGGGAAGCCGCTGGGCGGGCCGGGGGCCTCGGTAAGGGGCAGCAATTCTCCCAGTTCCTGTCCGAAAGCAACATCGGCCCGCTCAACGCCCTTGGTATGGCCACCCGCTCGCCAGAGGCGGCTCTGCTGCATGACTACGCCAACAGCGAAGTTCTGCAACGCATGGCTCAACTGGGCGGTAACGACTCGAACGAAGAACTGCGCCGTATGCAGGCTTCTGTTCCTAATGCTCTACAGAACCCCGAAACCATGCGTGTTCTGCTCAAGCGCTTCGACCAGTGGACCCGCAAGAATCTGGAGCTTGCAAAGCAGCGCCGTCAGGCGTTCCAGACAGGCGAGTACTACGCCCCGAACTACAAGCCGAAAGAGTTCGGCAGTGTACAAGTGCCCGATACTCTTAAGCGGCCTGTCAAGGATACTGCCAAGGACGCCCAGCCTGAGAAGAAGGCCCGGCGTTCGTTCGACGACATCTTTAACGAGGTGAACCAGTAATGGCACTCACCAAAGAGCAGGCAAAGAAGTTCTACGATGCGGCTGTAGCCGAGGGCTATAGTGACGAAGAGATTGTGGCTGAGCTCAAGAAGCGCAGCGCAGCAGCCCCTTCCGCCCCAGCCCCAGCAGCGGCCGAACCTGATGACCCTTACCGCGTTAAGATCAAAACCCCTCTACAGTCCATGGAGCAGAACCTCCAGGGCAATGCTGGCCAGCGCTTCATGGCCGGGGTACAGCGGGCCAACGAAGGTATGAGCAATCAGGCCCGTCGACTGGGCAACCTCATCACAGGTGGTGATGGTGGCGATTACCAGCAGCGTGAGGCAGATATCCGTAATGTCTTTGAAAAGCACGACCCTACGGGCAGCGGCATCAGCATGGCGGACGTCGGCAAGGCTGCTGGAGAGACCGCGGCTCTGGCGGCTGTCCCTGTGCGCGGTATGCTTGGCGCTGCGGGCATGGGCGCTGGTGCTGGGGTGCTGGCGCCAACCGTAGAGGGTGAAAACGAGCTAGACAACGCCATCTTCGGCGCTGGTGCCGGTGCCTTCGGTCAGGCTGCTGGTACTGGCCTCGGCAAGACCATCGACTTTTTCCGTAAGATGGACCCGGCCGACGCCCTTGAAGACTTTACCCGTCGGCAGCTGGGGGCCACCCGTGGGGGTGATACCGCTGCCCTGTACACCGGAATTACCGACGCAGTAGAGGCTGAGCGCTCCCGCTTGGCCGATGCCCTTTCGCGCCGGTACAGCAACGTCGAGGGCGCGGCGACCATCCCAGTGAGTATGCAAGAGTCCAGCCGCCTTGGCCAGGAAGCTCTGACGCTGCCTGAAGAGGTGATGAACTCCCTCAATCCTGGTGCTCAGCGCACCATGGCCGCTCTTCAGCGCGGCAGTACCCGCACCTCTCCAATCGTGAATGTACAGGGCAACCCAATCGTGGAGCCGCGTAACGTTCCGTTCGTGGATGTTCGTGATACTGTACGGGCCCTTCGTGGTGCCAAGCGTGGTCTACCATACACCGACGCGGGCATTGCCCGCGGTCGTCAGATCGACAATATTATCAACCGCCTGGATGTGGACCTTGAGCGCTGGGGTCAGGGCGGGCCGGAAATGGGCCCGAACAATGCCGACATCCTGCGCGGCGCCCGCCAAGTGGATGCTGACTATGCCGCTCAGGTAGCCCCGTTCAACGACAAGGAAAACGTCCTTGGCCAGCTTCGGCGGGGTGCTGGTGATGAAGGGGCCATTAACCGCCTCTTCATGGGCCAGGACAAGGGTCAGGCCCTTGGTGAGCTCCTTCAGCGCGTGCCAGCTGCCGAGCAGCCAGCCCGCGCCCTGTACGGCCAGAAGCTGCTTACAGAACGCGGCGATGTCGGCACCATCCGCCAACTGGAGGGGGGCACCACTGCCGAGCGCTTGCTCAGCCCCGATGAACGGGCGTATACTACAGCCTTGGCAGCTAACCTGCGCGACAATAAGTCCCGTGGTGCTGTAGACATCGCAAGGATCCTGCGCAGTGGCCTTCGCAGCCCTATCGGTGAAATGGTTGGTGGTAAGATGATTGACAAGGGCGTGACGGGGGTTCTGCCCTATGGCGCACAGCCAGCCGATACATCCGTCTTTGCACAGATCCTGCGCTCGCTCTTGGCGGGCCAAGCTACTGGAGAGTAACCATGCCTCGCAACGGTTCCAGCATCTACTCCCTGCCCGCTGGCAACCCGGTTATCCCGGGCACTGTCATTGCGACGGCATGGGCAAACTCCACCCTGAGCGATATCGCCACTGCTCTGACTAACAGCCTGTCCACCGACGGCTCTACTGCCAGCGTATCCTTGGCGAACAAGATTCTGGTAGGGGGCACGCTGAACGGCCCTACTGTCACCGGCAACATGACGCTGACCGGTGGGCAGATCACCTTCCCGGCTGTGCAGAGTGCTTCGGCCAACGTGAACTGCCTTGATGACTACGAGGAGGGCACCTTCACCCCCTCCATTTCGTACGCCACGCCGGGCAACCTTGTAGTGAACTACAGCACTCGGTCTGGCACCTACACCAAGATCGGGCGCTACGTGTGGATGAACTTCGCCATGGTTACGACCACCTATACCCACACCACGTCGGCGGGCACCATGATCATTACCGGGGCCCCCTTCACACCTGTGAGTGATGGTCAGGGCACTGTGACATACGAGGGTATGCTCATCAGTACGAGCCCTAACTACGCCCCACCTATTCTTCGTATTCAGGGGGGCTCTACCGCCGCCGCCCTCACCAAGGCGGGTATCAACAGCAACGCCCAAGTAGACCTTGACCCGGCCAGCCACACGACCGGGGTTAACGTCTCCTTCTTGGGCTCTATCTCGTACAACGCTGCGACTTGAGGTGACATCATGTTGGAACGTAAATCCATGGTTGAACAGATCGAGCTTCCGTCCAGCGGCGGCGTTCAAGTGAAAATCGCCCTCATGATTGTAGAGGGCGATAAGGTGCTGAGTTCTTCGTGGCACCGCACGCTTGTCACGCACGGCGGCAACGCTGTTACTCAGATGAGCTATGTGCAGGCGCATCTGTCTGAGATGGGTGAGGCGCTTCTGAGTCAAGAGGATGTCGCCCGGGTCGTGGCTGCACACGCTTTTGCAGTTCAGAATCCGAGTCCTCACGGGGTGATTGCCGAGGAGGTGCCGACGCTTCCTTCTGCTGGGCCTCTGCAGCCGAAGCAATAAGCTCCCCCTCCAGTAGCAGTAGATAGCGGCGCAGGTCCTGGATATCATCCAGCAAATCTGCGTCGCCCATCTTTATGGCGTTTATGACGTTGTAGCCGTACCCCTCGGACACGTTTTCAATGCGGTCCCACTTGCGGGCGAACATCATAAACGCGCCTACGCCCCCGCGCTTGATCCAGCTGCGCCCATAGCCCTTGCCCTTGGCTCTGAGCACAACAATGTCCTTCAGGGCAATTTCTTCCAGCATGCTGTAGTCTTCAGTAGTTCTCATTTCTTTTCACCCCAGTGCCACTCTGTGATAGCCGCCTGTACGAGCTCGGCTGCCTGTCCGCCGCCCAAGTCAGGCAGCATTGCTTCCAGGTACGCGCAGTAACGCCCACCCACACCGCCTACACGATCAGCGTACTCCTCTGCAATCGTGTAGTTGCCCATGGCCCGCTCTTCGATGCACTTCAGCATCCCATCAAGGTTATCGGCCACCTTCAGCATCATGTGCTCCCACTGGGTAATGGGTGGCAGGTAGCCGATGGTGCTGTCGGTGCCAATGGCCTCGATCTTGTTTATGGCCTCCTTCATGCCGGGCACTTGGCGCTTCACGGGACTTGGGATATCGCCGGACACGTATTCCCCGCCATCGTGGTACAGCGCGTTGATCAGCAAGTTATTGCTGACACCCCCGTCCAGCATGATAACCAGCAGGTTCAGAACGTTGAAGGTATGCTCCGCCACGTTCTCGGGCCGCACCAGAAACTCGGTGTGGTAGCGGCTAACGCGCCC
>Ga0070749_10002623_pt1 | contig 12033 bp, 17 predicted proteins | sample VirMetDEL_Nov_18_FD_75180 | JGI IMG/M metagenome (GOLD analysis project Ga0070749, IMG submission 75180) | Aqueous microbial communities from the Delaware River and Bay under freshwater to marine salinity gradient to study organic matter... | ecosystem: Environmental > Aquatic > Marine >...
AGAAGGGGGTATTTATGGCATTATTGAGCAAATTGAAACACCTACTGTAGATGATGATGTAAAGGGGGTTAAAATCACGTTTAAATCTGGCTATGGAGATAACGTATCGGATGTTCCTGCAGATATTACTATGGCGTTGTTGCAAACCGTTCATCATTGGTATGATAACCGTGGAATATGCGGTTGCCCTGATGTGGTTAATGATATTTATGATCGATACAAAGTAACTGATATATCTTATGAATTGTAAATCTAGCATCCCAGTTAAGAACTTGAATCAAAAAGCTACTGTGCAAACACGGGCAATGGTTGGTTCTCATTTTGGGGTGACAGATTTAACTGAGCAGTTTATTGATCTAAGTGTTTTATGGGGCAAGTTTGAAACGGATGAGAAAGGCTATCGGTCATTTGGCGGTGCTGGGGTGTCAGAATCTATCACGCATATATTTACTACACGATATACAAGCGTTGTTACAGTTACGGATCAAGAATGGCTGTTGTATGATGGGGTTCGTTATAAAGTGGACAGGATAGAAAATATTAACGAGGAAAAAAAGTTCTTGCGTTTATATTTAATCAAGCAGGGGAGTTCAGAGTTACTGGCTAACGATGGCTAGTATCAAACTAGATCGAAAAAGCAGAAGGGTGGTGTTTGAAATTAAGCAAATGCCAAAAAAAACCAGACGTGCAATGCGTAACGCTTTGTATTTGTCAGGGAAATTATTACGTAAAAGTGCGAGTGATGCGATTTTAAAAAAGAAATCTGGGCGAGTATATAGGTACAAAGGGCGAAGGATTAAAGCTAGTCAAGACGGTGAATCATGGGCGAATAGAAGCGGTACAGCACGAAGGGGATTGTCGTTTAGGGTTCAAAGCCAGAGCCGACTATATTTTGAAAACAGCGTTGATTATGTCCAGTATTTGGAAGACCCAAAATCTTTAAATCGTCCGGCAATGTGGCTGGCAATAGAAAGTAATGTCGGTAAAATTGAACGATATATTGAACAAGAAATTGATAGGATGTTTGGTGTTTAATAAGCATGTTTTATTTTCCCTGTTTTTGTTTTTAATATTGCTTTTTGGCTGCACAAGGCTTGCCGGTATATTTTTTGCCCTAATGCTTTCTATTTTGATTAATTTTTATGGTGTTTTGGCAATTTTGTCTTTAGTCTATTTAGTATTTAGTGTATTTTTTAAAAAAGGGAAACGGTCTGGTAATTGCAATTATTATATGTTTGACTAATTATTATTAACAATATATAATAGATATAGTTTGATTATTTAAAATAGGAGTTGATTCATGAGTTGTGGAAAAGAATAATAAAAATGACTAAACAAGAAATATATTACGACAAGGAAAAAACACGACCAGTAACTGATTTAGAAGTCGATGAATACGGCTATGCTATTATCCGTGATGGCTGTTGGTATGTTTTTGGCGTGTCAAAAGTTAAAGTGTACGGAGAGGCACGTGTTTATGCATACAACAATGCAACGGTTTGGGCGTACAACCATTCGTTTGTTTGGGCGTTCCAAGATGCAAGGGTTTAGGCATTCCAAAATGCAAGGGTTGAGGCGTCCGGAAAGGTTGAAGTTATTGCGTGTGGCAAGGCGAGTGTTTGGGCAAGAGGCTATACGAGGGTTTGGGCGTTTGACGAAGCGTTTGTTCATGAGTACGACCGTTCTAAAGTTTATGTACAAAGTTCATCAGTGAGATATATATATCTATCGCCCGATGGCTATAGAGCAAGTAATTTTTGATTGCTTAACACAAGGAGTTAATTATGTATGCTTATTTCTATATTGATAAAGATAATAATTTGGTAGAATGTGATCGTGATACTTATAAAGAGTGGGAGTTTTGGCTTGAAAAAAAATGGGATGATATTAGCTTTTTTTATATAAAGGACAGGAAGGTTTGTGTTGAATATCCTAATTCTGAGTTATACAACCGTTTGAAAGATAAGTACGGGGATGGGGTTGTTGTGATGCATTCTGAATTTTCAGTAAAAGACAAAGATTGCACTATATTTACTGATCTATGTGGCGCTGATTTCATTGAAGATGATGATGACTGTCATAGGGGATTTTATGGTTATTACCCCACTTTTTCAACAAATGTCCAATGTTCTTCTAAGGGGATTATGCTGGAGAGCTACACAAACTCATAGATTGCCCAAACTATGGACTAGAAAAGGCAATAGAGTATCACGAATCTATTATTTTGGATATTGTTTCTGGTAAGGATTTGAAATACATATCATAACGATGTTACAATGTAGTATTATATAGGCATGAACCTAAGTGAATTAGTCACTCATGTACAAAGCATACTGCCTTTATACAACAGCAATCTCAGCGTATCCAAGCCAATAACAGATTTAACAAAGTCTGGCAATGACGTTACGGTTTCGTGTATACAGCACGGATTATCAGTTGGCGACAATTTTTTGCTATCTGGAATAAAAACAGATATTCAAATAACAGATATAACAACCGTAAATGGTGTTGCTACAGCCACTTGCGCTACAGATCATGACTTGTCATACCCATACATAAACAAAGTTAATATATCGTCAACTGAGGGTGCGTACAATGGTGATAAGAAAATAACAAGTGTCCCAAGTTCAACTACATTTACATTTAATGTCACAGGAACGCCAGCACAATCGACAGGAACGCTACACACCTTTCATTCTGTTGGTTTTAATGGTTGGCACAAGGTTAGCACAGTTTTAGATGCAAATAAATTTCAGTTCGTACTTAATAATGACCGATTAACGGCTGGATCTGGTTCTGATATGAAACTTGTGACAGGTTTGCAAATATCGTCAGTGGCAACGCTTGATCGTGCTATAAAGCTATATACAGATAAGCAAATTAACACCCCTTTTTTATTTATAGTCCCAGAAGGTTCAGACGCATCCGCAGACCGAAATACGCAGAATGATGCTAATAGTGAAACAACGTCAACAGAGCAATTCTATTTAAAACTTATTAACAATTTTTCGTTTTACCTATTTATACCAACAGTCAATGAGTTGACAGGCAGTAAAGCAATAGATTTGGCTTTTAATGTTTTGCCTTCATTGTATAAAACTGTAGCAGGGTACAGACCAAGCACGTTTTTTGCGAATACAAGCAACACGTTAATGGTTCCGTTAGGTCACGGCGTAATTAGCTATAATGACGCATACCTTGTTTATTCATACAACTTTGAAACAACTGAAACGATATTAAGTACACAAACAGCAAACTATGTGCAGGATACAAGCCAGTTTATGTATAATTCTGGGGATATATACACAAATACTGAAACTGTGGCATTTAGAAGTTTTGAGAATACATTTCAAAATGATAATTCCGAAAATGTAAAAGATAATAATTTTAATTTGTTGTGATATAATCGATTGTATGAAATTAAAATTAAACAGAAATCTAGCATTATATGAAGCAGGCGATATTGTAGAGGTTGAGGCGGTAGATGGTGTACCAGTTAATAGCTACTGGCGAAAAAGATTAAAAGATTCTCAATTTGATAATTGTGTAGAAATAATTGAAGAAAAAAAAGTTGTTCGTAAAAAAATTGCAAAAGATGAAAAAAGTGAGGTATTAAATGACAGTCAGTAACCCTATTATTAACATAACTAAGGCACCAGCCGAGCAGTCAATTAGCAATGCACCACAAAAGGTGTTGATTGTTGGCCAGCAAACAGGATCAGTTTATACAAGCGGTTCTTTAGTTGAAAATATTGGCAACGCTAATGTTGAAATTGGTAATTTTGGCAAAGGTTCTCAAATTGCTGAAATGGTTAAGGCGTTTAAGTCAGTAAACCAAGTTACTCGATTAGATGCCATTGCGCTAGATGATAATGGGTCAGGTGTTCAGGCTACTGGTTCTGTTGCCTTTTCTGGTACTGCCACAGAGTCTGGGGTTTTGGTTGTTTCTATCGGTTCGAGAATTAACCATAAATACAGCGTATCTATTGCATCTGGCGACACTGCAACACAAATTGGGGATGCATTAGTCGCTTTGATTAACGCTGACGCACACAAAATTATTTCAGCATCTAACACAACTGGGACTGTAACGCTAACAGCCAACAATGCTGGTACATACGGTAATGGGATTGGTTTAGAGGTAAAAGGGATTGTTGGTGGGGTTACGCCAAGCGTCACGGCTATGACAGGCGGTGCGACTGACCCAGTATTGACTGGATTGTTTGATGTAATTGGTGAAACACGATACCAAACTATTATTTTCCCTGGAAACTACGATGTAACAGTTGTTGCGGATTCTCATACAAGCACAACTTCATTGCTAGACCCACGTTGGAATGAAGACAATGCAATCCTTGATGGTGTTTGTGTAATATCTAAAACAGATACATTGGCGAACCTAAAAACATTTTTGAATGCTAGAAATTCACAGTCATTAATTGTCAATGCTCAGGGTATTGTAAATGATACTTTGTATAAGGGTTCATCTATATTTGAATTAGATGATGTTATTGCTGCTCAAATTGGGGCTCTTAGGGCGTTAAGGCTTACAGATGGTGCGAATATAGCACAGTTTGTTATTGCTTCAAATTTAGACGCAAGAGGTGGCACTCACACAGCATCGCTGCCTTACATGAACACGCCTTTAACATTGCCAGTTCTTGATACTGGTAAAGGGTGGGCTAAGTCTGAGCAATCTGAAATTAATGTTGCTGGTGGGTTTGTTGTTGGGAATAACATCGCTGGCAATGGTGTTGTTTTGGGGCAAGTCTATACAACCTACAAAACTGACGCTGCTGGCAATGTAGATAAAACATACCAATTCTTAAACAACGTGGATGTGACATCTGCTGGTGCTGAGTTTATTTTTAACAATTTGAAATCAGCTTACAGTCAAAGCCGATTGACTGACGGTTCGTTAGTTACTGGGTATAACATGGTAAATGAAAACGCAATTCGGGGTAAGCTGGTAGAATTGTACAATATTTTATCTGGTGAAGGGTACTTGTTGTACCGAGCGGGTGAAGACAATGTTAAATACTTTGTGGATAACCTAACAATTAGCCTAGACTTGTTAAACGGAAAGGCTACTAGCACGGCTAAAGTACCGCTTGTTGCTCAGCTGCGAAGACTTGATTTAGTATTACAAGCAGTGTTTAATATATAGGAGTAAGATATGGCAACATCATTAGTCGGTGGACAATTATTTATCAATGACCAATCAGTGGCTATTCAAGGGAATAGTTTGCGTATGAAGGATGGCTCTGGGGATAAGGTTATCACCCCACAAGTAGCCGGAACCTCTGTGGACGTAATTGAAGCAGTGGATTATACAACAGCTAAAAGTATGGTTTCTTTTGATTTATTATCAACTGTTGAGAATGAAGCATTGGTTCGTGGTTGGAAGTCTAATGGCCTTGGCAACGTGATTAAATATGTTGCGTCCACTGGGGTCACCAAAGTCTTTCAAAAAATGTGCATGTACGTTGATCCTGAAATCAATGTTTCATCTGACGGGGTTATATCTGTAGAGTTTGAAGGTTCGCAAGCGGTTACAGCTTAATGCGAGCATTACAGCGCATACTAGATTCAACAGCATTTAAATTATCTAATACTATTATTGATATTATACTAATTATTATGCTATACTTAAATCTAGTATGCAATCGATAAGTATTGACCAATCCCCAGCCCCGTCAGAATGTCGTTTAGAGATAAGCGGAAAGACTTTTGAGGGTATTTCATGTATGAAATGGCCGGATGGGTCGATTGTTTTTAATATGCGTTCAAATTATTGGAATATAGCATGGCTGGATGGATTAAAAGATAGATTCCCTGTTGAGTTTGTACTTGATGGTGAGTTGGTGCATTGGGAAAATCCAAGGATTGATGTTTTGACCCCAGATTTGAATGCAGATAAATTGATTTGTGTGTGCATGGAGGATAAACAATGAAAGAATTTTTTGAATACACTTTAAAAACCCCAATAAAAATATCTAAAGATGGTGAGTATGTAGATGCATCGGATGTTATTGTTTATGCCCCACGACCACGAGATAAGTATAAAGTGTTAAAGTTGGAAGCAGATTTAAATAACGCTTTTTTAAGTGTTTTGCCAAAAGCAGATGCCCTAGGAAAGAAAAAGAAAAAGAAAAAGCAAGGCGATGACGATGGAGAAGGCGCTGAAGGTGATAAAAAGGATGATAAGGTTGGCATGGGCAGCTTAATTATTAAGTTTGCAGATGCGGATATAGTTGGTTCTATTATGTATAACTTAGAGCAAATATTTCTTTCTGGGACAGAAGATAAACCAACGATAACTATTAATGGTGTTCAAATGAAAAAGACTCATTTTGATAATGGCTTGGATCTTCCTGATTTAAAAGCGTTGGCTGGGGGGTATGCTGACCATTTTTTGTCGCTGGGCTTTTAGATAATAAACCGTTATTTTTATTTACAAATTTTGAATCTATATTTCATAATATAACGCTTGAAGACGTTATTATTTATATGATGAAAAACAATTTTAGTTATTCTGAGTTAATGGATATGAATATGGGTGAGTTGTTGTTGTATAATAGAAGGATAAATATTAGTGTAGAAAAAGAAAATCGAGAAATGGAAAGGCAGTCAAGGAAGCGATGAAATCAGTTAGTTATTTACTAGAGATTAAAGATAAATTTAGCGCAAGTATGGGCAGGTTTTCTAAAAGCGTTTCAACCGCTGCGACTCGGGTTCATTTGTTAAATGGCAAATTATCAAAATTAAAAAACACACAGCAAGGGCTATTTTCTTTAGCTGGTGGGAATAAGTATGCTGCCTTTGCAGCTGGCTATTTTATAACTAAAACATTTGCGGATTTTGAAACAGCAATGTTTAAAATTGCTAAAACAGCTAATATTGAGGTAGGCCCATCTTTAGATAGCATGGGCAGGAAGTTTAAACTTTTATCCGAAGATATGCCAAACACGGCGGAGCAGTTGGCATTAGTGGGGGCATCTGCTGCACAATTAGGTGTTCGTGGTGAGGGGAATATATTAAAGTTCGCAAAAACAATGGGAATGCTGCAATCAGCTACGGATGTTTATGGTGAGGAGGGGGCATCCCAGATGGCTAGGCTAGTCAATGTTGTTGGTGGGAATATTAATGATATTGATAGATATGCATCTGCCTTAACACATTTAGGTAACACAAGCGCAGCCACAGAGCGAGAGATATTAAGGTTTGCTATGGATATGGCATCAAGATCGCAAGCGTTTAACATGAGTGGTCAAGACGCTATGGGGCTTGCTGCTGCATTTAAAAGTGTTGGATTACAAAGTGAGCTTGCATCTGGTGCCGTTTCTCGTGTTTTAGGTGTTATGAATGAAGCTGTTTATTCTGGTGGGGATGCCTTGGTTATTATGTCAGCAATTTCAGGTAAGACTAGAGATGAATTAAAAAGTGCATTTGAAGCCGATGCTGTAGGGGCGTTAGTACAATTAGGGGCTTCAATAGATGACATGGAGAAAAAAGGGGTTAATTTAACACGAGCGTTAAATTACTTAGGCTTAGAAGGGATTAGGGATAAAGTTGTTATGACTACCTTAGCAAAAAAGATTGATTTAGTAAAAAAATCAATGGCTGAGTCTAATAAAGAGTTTGATTTAAACAAAGCGTTGGCTAGAGAGTATGAGATTCAACAAGCATCGCTTGCTAATAAGTTAAGAAAGCTTTTCGGTGCATTAAAGCTTACTGCTATTTCCATTTTTGACACTTTTGATGATAAAATTAAATTTTTTGTTGATAAATTAACTGCCGGTTTTGTTGCGCTTTCAAAACAAATAGAGAAAACGGCTGGGGATTTTAAGCTTCTTAAAAGTTTATTTAAAGATTATATTATTGATGCTTTTGAGTATGTAAGACCTTATATTAAAATATTTATGGATGAGATTTCAAAAATGATAGCAAACTCAATTAGGCAAGCTATTAGCGATTTCTTTTCTATAGATGCCTTAATTAAAGAGACAAAAGATAAGTATACAGATGCGTTTCTTGGAGGCATGACTGGTGGGGGAGCATTTCGAGTTCTTAGCCCAAAATCCCAATCAGTTGAATTAAATGGAAATATAACAGTTGCTGCTGAAAAAGGTACTACTGTATTGGATAGTTTTTTTGGGTCGTCTGCTAACCGTGGTCGTATTATGCAAACAGTTGGGGTCAACCCATAATGGCTAACCCTAAACAAGCATCGTGGCGTGGCGTACCCTTTTATTATCGTGGAAGCGCAGAGCAAAGAGGGTTTAAAACAGTCCAGCATTTATACCCAGGGTCTAATAATTTTAAGATTGAGCAAATGGGGAAAATGCCTAAGCAGTTTACTATTTCAGCGCAAATTGATGATGACAATAGGGATGTTTTGGACGCTGCATTAAACGCAAGTGGGTCAGGTATCTTATCTCATCCAAAATACGGAAATTTTACAGCTAAGGTTACTACATATACCAAAAACGATTCTATTGATAGATATGGACTTTATGATTACTCAATTACATTTATTATTGAGTTTGGGTTATTTTTGCCTTCACTATCCACATTGACCACATCAGCTATAAGCGCATTACGAGCTGCAGGGGTTGATAAAATATCAGCATTTGGCAAATCTAAATTAGGAAGGTTCGGTTTTTAGCATGGCATTAAAAGGGATTTTAAAAAACAATACAACACGTTTATTGGCCGATAGGGTCAATTTATTGATTGATACTATGCGAAGGGCTATTGTTAAAATTGAAAATGAAAATAATAGCGATTTTAATGCCGTTGCAAATAGCATGAGTGACAGCATGTTCTCTATTGTAGTTAATAATGAGATATCTAGTTTATTAGCTGGGCTATTTGAAACCTATAATAAGATTGGCAAAGATTCAAAAAGTAAATATTTATTAAACGTAGAGTTATTTAGTTTTGGAAACAATATTACAAATATTCAGTCTAGCAAAACTGATTCTGAATTATTAAACTCCATAAACTTAATTATTCAAGGCATTAATTTATCGTATGCCTATGACAATGCGGTTAATATTACTTACTTGAATAAAGTTGAATTGGATAAAGTGATTAATCAATTAGATAATGAGTATTCTGTTGTTTTAGACAATTCTCTTATTGATTCTAACTCAAGGATAGCTATGTTGGCAATAAAGACGGCGGTTATGCGGTTTTTTTCAACTCTAGAATTAAGAGATTTGACTACATACACAACTGGTTTAATTCCAAGTAGTGTATTGGCATATTCTTTATATGCAGATTCGTCTAAAAACACTGAAATAATTGATTTAAACGACATTTCAAATACTGGGTTTGTTGAGGGCAGTCAAACAATTACAGAGGCTATTTAATGGGGTTTAAGACTAAGGCCGGAAACTTTATAGATAAGGTTTTTGGTAAAGATATTGTGGTTGAGGTGGATGGGGTCGCATATTCAAACTTTTTATCTGTAAGTGTTACTCGATCATTAGAAACCATTGCTAATGAATTTACGGTTACTGGAACCGTTGAAAAGCTAGAAGATTTTCAAATTTCTTTAGGTGATGATGTGGTTATTTTGTTTCATGAGGTATCAATTTTAGATGGGTATGTTGAATCTATATCGTCTGAATATAGTAATAATGGACACACTGTAACTATATCTGGGCGTGACAGAACAGCAGATATAGTAGATGGGACTGTGTATAAGCCTTTAGTAATTAATGGAGCAATGACGTTAAAGGTATTGTTGACAAAACTACTAAGTGAAAATGGAATTAGTAACATTAATGTTATTGATTTAGTCCGACCTGATATTTTTGAAAAAACAGATCAGATTGAAGTTGAAAAAGGGACAGGGTTATTTGAGGTTGTAGATAAATATTGTGCAAAAAGGCAAGTGTTAGCAACAACAAATGGACAAGGGGATTTGGTTATTACAAGAGGCGGTGTTGAAGCCGAGGAGTATTCAGATAAAATACTTCATATTGCAAATCAGTTTCAATCGGGACAAAATAACGTGTTGCAAGCATCAAAAACTCAGGCAAGTTCAAATAGGTATAATAAATATATAGTTCAGTGTCAAGAGGACATCTTGTCCCAACTTTTTAAAGGGTCATCTTTAGGGAATGAGATTTTACCTGTAAATGAGGGGGTTATTTTTGACCAAGACATTAGAAAAAGCCGAATATTAGTAATTGTAGATGAATCGCTTGGCAACGCTGAGTTGGCAAAAAAAAGGGCTGAGTGGGAAGCGTCAATTCGTAAGTCACGGAGTTTTGGGTATACTTGTAGTGTGCAAGGATTTTTAGTTGATAAAACAAAAGTTTGGTCTCCAAATTCATTAGTACATGTAACAGATGAACGATTGGATGTGGATGAAAAATTGTTGATTCGTGATGTTTCATTTTCATACAACGTAGACAATGGAAGTATCACTCAATTAACGCTTGTAAAAGAAGATTCTTATATTCCAAAGCCACTTTCACCTGATTTTGGTGAATTAACAGTAAATAATTTATTAGAGGATATTAAACGAGTTCAAGTAGGGGGTAATGAATGAGCGTTTTAAATAAAATTAGAGCAATGTTCAAATTTGGTTATGTTTCTAATATTGGGGATAATTCTGGGGATTTGCCTATTTCTCAATACACATATCATGAGCAATCTAAAGATATTGTTACTATATACCCCTATGGATTTTGCGCTAATGCCCCTGCTGACAATTTAGCTGTCGTGGTAAATATGGGTACAACAGATCAAAAAATAGCATTTACAGCATCTGGCAAGGATAGATTTAAAAATTTAAAAGGGGGTGAGGTTGTTGTTGGTAATTTTGTTACTGGCGATTTTGTTAAATTCAATGCTGAACAAAAAATAGAGGTTGTTTCTAGCGGTTCAGTTGATATTACAGCCCCAGCCATTAATGTTAATGGAGGAACGACTATAACAGGCGATGTTACAGTATCTGGGGGGCTAACAGTTAGCGGTGACATAACTGGGGGCAGTGTTACTGGTGGCACCGTTTCAACTACTGGTGGAATTGACTTAGATACGCATACGCATTTTGTGCCTAGCGCACCAGGTAGTTCAAACCCCCCTCAATAATGTATAATTGATATATGGATAATATATCGTTTGGGAATTCTGTCGCAAATCAAAACAAGGCTTGGTTAAATAAATCAGGGGTTAGCGATAAAATGAATCAACAAAGAGTAAATGCAAACTATGCACTTAACGCAATGGCTGAGCAGCAATCTAGCACAGTGTGGGGCAAGAAAGTTAAAAATAAAGATTATTTACGATTAAAAATTGAGCATGTGGATACAAGCAAGGAATCTAGTAAAAGTGAATGATATCTATTTGACCAAAAATAGCGATGGTATTTACGACATCTCATTTTCTAGTGGGGACTTCAAAAAGACACAGGGGCTTGATACTGCCATTATTAACAGCTTGAATATTGACCAACGCGCAGAAGCCTCAGAGGTTGCTACCCCACAAAATAGGCGAGGGAATATCATTGATGAATTAAACAATGAGAACGATTTTCAAATAGGGTCAAAACTATGGTTGTTATCTCAAAAAAGAGCTAACCAAGAGACAGTATCATTAGCTGAATCGTATGCGTCAGAATGTTTGCAATGGCTAGTTGATGACGGTATCGCTCAAACTGTTATAGTATCTGGTATATTAAAGAATGACAATATAGTGTTATCGATTACAATAAAACAGAGCGATGGGACTACCTTTAACAAGTCCTATGATTTATGGTCTAAAACAACAATAGCATAGGTGAATACATGAGTTTATCAATACCAAGTTCGCAACAAATATTCGAGAGAATAAACACAGACATTATTAATGAATTAAACGAGTTAGACCCATATTTACGCACCAGTTTTATTCGTGCGATTAATGCTGCGGATTCTAAAGCGTTTTATGAGTTATATCAAACCGTACAACAAATGATTGACTTGTATTATAACCCTACAGGTGAATACTTAGATAAATTCGCTGCTGAATATG
>Ga0070749_10002624_pt1 | contig 12033 bp, 26 predicted proteins | sample VirMetDEL_Nov_18_FD_75180 | JGI IMG/M metagenome (GOLD analysis project Ga0070749, IMG submission 75180) | Aqueous microbial communities from the Delaware River and Bay under freshwater to marine salinity gradient to study organic matter... | ecosystem: Environmental > Aquatic > Marine >...
AAGCACTACGCGAAGTGACACGGTATCAGGCGCTCAAAGAAGTGTGCGAGATTCTTACGGGCGCTTGGGTGCAGGTTCATAAGGCGAGCCAGCGGGCCGATGCCTGCGGCAACCGCGATCTAGCGGCTGAGGCTCGACACGCCTCTGAAGCAACACGGCGGGCTATGCAGAAGGCCAAGCTCGAAAGGGCGAGGTGGGAAAGGACGCTAGAAGATGAATGACGCTCCCCACCTAGATACCGCCCGCGCTTGCGCGGCTGAACTTGCCCGACTTCACGAACGCTTGGCCTACCTGCCGGCGAAGTGGGCGAAGAAGAGTTCCGAGCTTCACGTCCTAGAACAGAAACTTGAAGCGGCAGAAGCCGTTGCCTTCTTGGAGGCAGACGGCGGAACCGCTACCGAACGCAAGGCCCAGGCGGTCAAGGCGCTGCAAGACAACCCCGACACTAAGACCCTTGCCGAAGATGTAGCCCGGCTGCGCGGGGAGGTCGAAGGGTTGCGCCGTGTCTTCTCAATCTACGACCGCCAAAGCTCGATCACGCAAAGCCTTCTCTCCTATCACAAGGAAGAAGGGCGTTACGAATGACAACCCGACTAGAGACAGTCGGCGGAAAGGCCCACAACCTGACGGCCCGTAGTGGCGACAGGACGGTTGCGGCACCTACCACCACGTTCTCTAGCCGCAAAAAGAAAGGGGAAGGATAGAAAGGTGAAGACGATAACCGAAGCATCTGATAAGGGACAAAGTAGTTCCGAGGGTATTCCCTACGCTTCCGAGGGAAACCCTCCGAATAGTGGGGTTAGCGAAGGAGAAAATATTCTTTCTCAAACCCCGCTAACCCCGAGGGAAAACCCCGAGGGTGATCCTGATACCCGGTTGGTGTTGTTGCTCCGTCGCTCCCTGGAGAAGCGTAAGGCGATGTTTACCTACGACGAGGCCCTATGGCACGAAGCCGTATGGGAGCTGCTGGACGATGGCTACTCGCGCCCGGAGATCGAAGCCCTCATTGGCTTCTCGCAAGACGACGAGTTCTGGAGGGGCCAGGTCAATGACTTTCCCCGCCTTGCCAAGTTCGCAGACAAGATGATTGACCGAGCAAGGCGTTGGCACAATGCCTCTCTACCCGGTGATACTTCGGGTGTCTATCCGGGTCGCTCCCCGTCGCAGCGCAGCGTCGAGGATTGGTTCGCTATCTACCGAAACATTCTCGACCGCGAAGAGTGGAGCGACGAGGAACTTCGGGGACTCGCGCAGGAGTGCTACGACGAGGCGCAACAATGAGCCGGGCGCAGCATTGGGAGGCGCTAGATCGGGCTAACGAGGTGCGTTACGCGCAAGCGGAACTACGCCGCGAGATAGCGGAGATCAAGCCAATGAGCGCCGGGTGCTACGCACTTGCCGACTCGTTGGAGTTGTCTGATCCGACCGCCCCCGGCTACGCCGACTACCTGCGGAATGTGACCTGCCTTCGCTACCTGAAGTGGGGTCACGGGATCGGAGTTCAGCGGGCGAACGCAATCCTGCGGGACGCAATCGTGGGACCGCACCGCACCCTGAGCAGCCTTACTGATCGGGAGCGGAAGTCACTTGCCCGCGCCCTACACGACGCGGCGGAACTGACCCCGCCCAAGAAGAAAGACAGTCTCACTTGGGCCGAAGGCGTGGTGGAAGAAGTCTCCAATGCCTGATTGCTGGCTTGCCAAGTTCTCGAAGGCTGAGTGCGAGGGGCGTATGGATCGGTGTCACCTGATACCGAAACAGCGCCTCCGTATTCGCCACGTCGAAGACGTATGGGAGCGGGCTACTTGGGTATGGGGCTGCCGCCGCCACCATACCCTGTTCGATCACAAGTTCCTACACCTGAAGCGCGAGGACTTGCCAGAAGAAACCGAACTGTGGGCGCAGGCGAATCGCTTCGAGTGGTCCCTTACTAGGGACTACGGCCCGCTGCCGGAGAGGGAAGAGGCGTGAAGGACGAAGACCCGATCCGTTGCCGCGCCAAGTTCGACGACTCCTGCCACGACGAAGAGGATTGTCTGAGCTTCGACAACCCGAACCTTGACCCCTGGCGGTATGACCGAACCTACGATGCCGAGAGCGACACAATCGTTTGCGACCATTGCTTTCTCCAGCTCCCCAATAACGGGCGGTTCGATGACCTAGAAGAACTCGCTCGGCTAATGGTCGAGGTAGTAAGGGAGCCGGCGTGAATGTTGGATCGCTCTTCACAGGAGTCGGAGGGTTTGATCTTGGGCTCGAACGAGCCGGACACACAATCGCCTTCCAATGCGAAGCCGATGCCAAGTGCCGCGAAGTCCTCCGAAGGCATTGGCCCGAAGTCCCGATCTACGAAGACGTTGTTACTTGCAACCCGACCGAACCCACCGACTTACTTTGCGGAGGATTCCCCTGCCAAGACCTCTCAGTTGCCGGAAAGCGAGCCGGACTCGCAGGCGAACGATCAGGACTCTTCTTCGAGGCAGCCCGAATCGCTGACGCTTTTCTCGGGGACGGAGGCTGGCTTCTCATTGAGAATGTTCCCGGATTACTTTCCTCACAAGGCGGAAGAGATTTCGGAATCGTTCTCTCGACGCTTCGGGAACTCGGGTTTTTGGACGGAGCCTGGAGAGTGCTGGACAGTAGATACTTCGGAGTGCCGCAGCGACGGCGGCGTGTCTTCGTCCTTGCCAGACGTGCTAGAGGCAGACGTGCCGCCGAGGTTCTACTTGAGCCAGAGAGCGGCGGCGGGGATTTTGAGGCGAGCAGAGCGAAGGGGAAAGGCGCTGCCCGAACATTTGGAGTCGGCGTTGCAGGAACTCTCGGAGCAAGCGGCCATACAGGAAGAAGCCGACCCGACGACCTCGACGGGCACGGGGCGTTCGTCGCTCCCGCCGTCACCTCCAAGTGGAGAAAGGGAAGCGGAGGGCCAGCAGGAGATGAGTGCCAGAACCTTGTCTCAGGACCACTCACCCGCCGATACGGAAAAGGGATCAACACCACCCTTGACGACGGAGCAATCATCTGTTCGTCGCCTGACCCCGACCGAGTGCGAGAGGCTGCAAGGGTTCCCAGACGGGTGGACGGTGATCTGATGTGCGCCATTGACCCCAAGCCCGATGGCCCACGCTACGCGCAGATGGGAAACGCCGTGACGGTTCAGGTTGCTGAGTGGATCGGCCACCGCCTTACTAAGTTCGGGGGCGATGAATGAAGCGCCCGTTCGTCACCGCGCAGGAGGCATCTGAATACCTACGCATAGGTAGGTCCACGATCTATCGAGCGATAGAAACAGGAGAGCTTCCTGCCTACAAGATAGGTCACTATCGGATTAGATGGAGTGATCTGGAGACTTGGCTAGAAACCTACAAAGTAAAGAAAGCACCCACGAAAAGACGGCGCACTAGCCAACCTGACTCCCCGGTTATAGACTTCTCGGACTTACTACCAACGAAGGGGGAAGTTCGATGAAGACAGTAGAGCGAGGTATCTACAAGCGTGACGGTATGTTCGAGGTGCGCTGGCGGGAGGGTGGAAGAAACCGTTCCCGCCGCTTCAGCAAGCTCACCGACGCTCGGGCGTGGAGGGACGAGACACGCCGGCGTAAGCAGATGGGCGGTATGGCCCACCTGCTGCCCGTGAACCTGACGCTGACCGAGTTCACGCGCAGGTGGCTAGAGGCGAAGATTCCTGACCTCTCGCCCAACACAGTTCGGGGATATGACTTCTTGCTGAACCGCCACGTCCTCCCGTTCTTGGGATCGTTCCAACTCTCCGAGCTTCGCCCCAGGGTTATTGCTCAATGGCAAGAAGAGCGATTGGCTGACGGGTGCGGGCGGCGTTCAATCGCTCAGGCCCAGGCCCTTCTCTCCACGATCTGCCGAGCGGCGGTTGCTAGGGAGCTGATGCAGTCAAACCCCTGCGATCCAATCGCTGCGCCGAAGCGAGCGAGGAAGTCCGTGATTCCTCTGAACCCTTACGAGGTCGAGATGATCCGCGACCATATGTTCTCCGAAGATCAGGTAGCGGAAGCCACCCTTGTCTCGGTAATGGCATACGCCGGGCTGCGTCCCTCCGAAGCGTTCGCCCTTACTTGGGAAGACTTGGCTAACGACCGCATACGAGTCACGAAGAAGGTAGTCGAAGGTGAGGTGGTGCCTTACACAAAGACTCAGGTTCCCCGCAGCGTCACCATTCGGGGGCCGCTTCAGGGTGACTTGGTAGAGCTTGGCATCTTGCAGGACTACCCGACAGATAAGAAGCTGATCTTCCCCCGCCCCGATGGTCTGCCAATGACTCGAACGGATATCGGGAACTTCCGGCGCAGGGTATTCGCCCCCGCCAGGATCGCTGCCAATCGCCCGGACGCTACGCCCTACCACCTGCGCCATTCATTCGCCTCAATGCTGATAACCGAAGGCGAACTCTCGCTGCCCGAGGTCGCCGCCGAATGTGGACACGATCTGGCAACGCTTGTCAAGAACTACGCGCACATAGTTCAGGGCGCAAGAACCAATGTTTCTTTCGCTGAACAGGTTCGAGATGCCCGCGAACAAATAACAAAGAGTCAGGCGGTCGCATAGGAGATGTTCGCGTGGTGTTCGCGGAAAGGTCAAAGACCCCCCGTATTCCGTCCGTCAGGGTGGGTAAAACCCCTGCTAATGATGAAAGGTGGACGACGGGACTCGAACCCGCGACCTCCCGGACCACAACCGAGACAGGCTGGGAAATGGGAGATAGCGTGGGAATGGCGCAGCGATAGCTGGAGCGCGGCAAACCGCCTGCCTAAGCGGGATCGAGGAACCCTGATCGGTCAATGGGAATGGCCCGCGTTTCCCACAAGTCCAATCCATTCCCCTGACGATGTTCGCGCCCCGTTCGCGGTCGGCTCCGAGATAAACGTATGTTCGGAGTGTGGAGCCACGACCATTCAGACCCCCGAAGGGTGGCGATGTGACCGCTGCGGAGTGTCCTTCTGATGCTCGCCACGCTTGCGGTTGCTACCGCCCTCTCCCTTACCTCCCCGTCGCAGGCCGGGTGCCAACACCCTGACTTCCCCGAGATCAACGCAGCGCACAAGCGATGGGTCGAGCGGCTTTACAAGAACCCCTGGCTCCCCAAGAAAGCGGTCGCTAAACACCGTCGCCTTTACCAATGCGCCCCTACTTCGGCGCAGCGTCGAGCGATGGCCCGCCGCTGGCGGATCGTCAAGCATCCGACTAAGGGCGTAGCGGTTCCGAACTATCAGACGTGGATTGCAACCGGGCGTTGTGAACAACCCGGCCCTGGCAGGTGGGGCGTTTGGTGGTCGCACAAGGGCAGCACCTACTCGGGAGGACTCGGCTTCTACAACCAATCGTGGAGCGCCTTCAAGCTGCCCGGCTACCCCGCCAATGCGGGCGATGCCACTTGGAGACAGCAGATGCACACGGCCAACAACCTGTGGTGGTCGGTCGGCTGGGGCTGGGGGTGCGGCGGGTGAAGATACCTGAGCTTGTTATCTCGTCTTGGATCATTGTCGCCCTGCTACTAGCCGGACTTGCGGCAACGAGGATTCAGTTCCTAGAGACTCTGTGGGAAGGGTTTCTCGTTGCGACTGCGGCGATTGCCGGAATCAGTCTGGTCTTGCTGATTGCGGGAATGATTGTTCTCTTGTTTCTCGTTGGCATCGGAGTAGTTGGGTGAGGAATCGCAAGCTCTACACAAATGACTGTGTTCGAGTGATGCGCGAACTAGAACCCGGAAAGATTTCCTCCGTAGTCACCGATCCCCCTTACGAGTTGGGATTTATGGGTAAAGGTTGGGACGCATCGGGCATCGCTTACTCGGTTGAGATGTGGAAACAAGCCTTCCGATTGCTGCCACCGGGCGGGCATCTAGTCGCCTTCGGAGGCAGCCGCACTTACCACCGAATGACTTGCGCGATAGAGGACGCTGGCTTTGAGATTCGAGACTGTCTGATGTGGCTATACGGCTCAGGCTTCCCCAAGTCGCGCAACCTTGACGGCGAATGGGACGGCTGGGGAACCGCCCTCAAACCTGCCCACGAGCCGATAGTCCTAGCCCGCAAGCCGCTGGACGGGACGGTTGCCGAGAATGTCCAAGAACACGGGACGGGCGCACTCAACATTGACGGGTGTCGAGTGGGAAATGAAACCACTATTACAACTAAAGGCAAAGGTTTTGCTGGTTCCTTTGAGGGTGGAACTAATAATCAAGGAGGCAAAGAAACAGAAGGCCGCTGGCCCGCCAACCTAATCCTCGACGAAGCCGCTGGCGAGATGCTGGACGCGCAGAGTGGGGAGCGTCCCGGAGGTGCTTACCCAACACAGCGAGGGGCTGCGGTAGCAACAGGCTTTGGGCAGGGGCAGCCCACCGAAGGAGGATCACGGCAGATGGGTGACACAGGCGGTGCCTCCCGCTTCTTCTATTGCGCCAAGACTTCTAAGGCCGAGCGGAACGCAGGGCTAGAAAGGTTTGAGAAGAAGCAGATTGCTGGTAAAGGCAACGGCCTGGCTCGCACTTGCGCTACTTGTGGAGCATCGGTGCTGGAAGGCTGCGATTGCCCTGATCGCACCTACGAAAACCCGACGAAGGCTAATCACCACCCGACCGTCAAACCCATAGCCCTAATGCGTTGGCTAGTGCGGCTAGTGACACCGCCTGGCGGCACCGTTCTTGATCCGTTCACCGGCTCTGGCACTACCGGCTGCGCTGCTGTTCTCGAAGACTTTGATTTCGTAGGCATCGAAAAGGACCGCGAATATGTGCAGATTGCGAGCGCACGAATGAGCCATTGGGCTGCGCAGCCTAAGCAAGAGGTTCTGATATGAGCAGCGAAGCGGTCGGCGCAATCATTAGCGGGATCATCGCCTTTCTAATAGGCCTCGCCGTTGCTCTCGGGTGGGGAATGTGAGTCAGGCTAGGGTCATAAATGCCGATGCGATTCAGGGCTTGAAGCAAGTCAAAGATCAGACCGTTCAGACTTGCATTACTTCTCCCCCCTATTGGGGCTTGCGCGACTACGGTTCGGACGATCAGCTCGGGCTAGAACCTACGCCGGAGGAATACACCGAGAATCTAGTCTCCGTGTTTCGTGAGGTGCGTCGAGTTCTTCGTGATGATGGGACGCTATGGCTGAATCTCGGTGACTCTTATATCGGTGGAGGTCGTGGTGGACAGTCGGCAGCCAAACGTTCCGCTGGCTGGCAACCCGACTATGCGTTACGCGGTTATGTGCCTACGGGTATGAAGGCAAAAGACTTGGTAGGAATCCCCTGGCGGGTCGCCTTTGCACTTCAGGCTGACGGCTGGTATCTCCGCTCGGACATTATCTGGCACAAGCCGAACCCGATGCCGGAGTCCGTCACCGACCGACCGACTAAGGCGCACGAATACCTGTTCCTCCTAACCAAGTCGCCGCGCTACTACTACGATGTTGACGCGATCCGGGAGGAATATCTGACTGACAACGACAAAGGACTGACGAAGGAAGAACGGCTAAGAAGAAATCCTCACTTACGGTCCGGAGTAAGTCGTTCGGCGGTCAAGGGTTTCGGACCGAGTCAGATGAAGGGTCAACCGGGCGGCCGAAACAAACGCTCCGTCTGGACCGTCACGACCAAGCCATTCAAGGGCGCACACTTCGCTGTCTTTCCTCCCGATCTGATCGAGCCTTGCGTATTGGCAGGTTCGGCAGAAGGTGACACGGTTCTTGATCCCTTCACAGGCTCCGGCACTACGGGAATGGTCGCCCTCCGTCACGGTCGAGACTTCGTAGGCACTGAGCTAAATCCCGAATACGCTGCGATGGCAGAACAACGGATCGCAGAAGACGCTCCCCTACTAAATGAGGTAGCAGCGTGAGCAAGCGCAAGACGGCGCAGAGTGGCCCGAAGAAACAGGAGCCGGAGTCGAAGCGGCGCTGGGTAATCCTAAATGCCAAGACCAATAAGCCAATGCTCGGCAACGACGAAGGCGTGAGCAACGAAGAGAAGGCACACCGCCTATCGGACTCTTATCTAATGGAGACAATCGTGGTCCCGCTTTGGGAATGGAGAGGGGAACCCGACCCGGACGCTGACCCCGACGAGTGAGCGTCGGTCGCCGCATAGATTCCCTGCTCGCAGGTATGGCGGTCGTCGCTGAAGGCAAGGCATCTTCCCTTGCTCCCACTATCTCGGGAGGTGAGCGTGACTTCTCCCCCCGAGCTGCCGGCGATTCGATGCACGATGAATGGGCCGGACTCTTCGCTCGATTAGCAGACCTGGCCGAAGTGGAAGCCGAACGATTCCGGGGCGGCGCTGCCTTTCGTCCCTCCCCCCGTGAAGACAAAGAGCTTCGCAACGCTCGCATACTTGTATTCGAGGATCGGCATAGCCTCTTCGTTGCCTACGTCACGGGAGTATCGGAGGATACGGTTCGCTCAGTAAGGCAGAAGGCGGGGCGCAACCCGGTCAGCGGTCGGTTATCTGCGGAGTTTGCGGAGGGGTGACTATCCCTTATATAATGTTCTCTAACCGACGTGGTAATCTACGCCTGAACTTGGGGAGTAGTGCGCCCATTCGCACCCCCCGGCATAGTCGTATCCACCCTATGCCCCTTGCCAATAGCGGCACCTCCGGCTTGGCGATCACGCCTCCCGATTGGTCAGCCCCCGTCCGTAGCGCCGCCGCACTATGCGGTGCGACGACCTTTGGCGCAGCCCCCTTCAGCGGGGGTAAGGCTTATGAGTAAGACACTTGCTACCACCAAGAAGAAGAACCCGGCAGGGCCGGCGTGGTCGGTCGAGGATCGGGAAGAAGCTCTCGCTCTACTTGCCCTCTACAACGGGACAGCGACCACCGCTGCCGCCGAGATGACCGCGCTCAAAGGTAAGGAACTCTCACCTGCCACTCTGCGGTCCTGGAAGTCCCGTCACCGGGATAGATACGAAGAGATAAGGGAAGACCTTCAGCGGCGGGTCAAGTCCCGTTCAGCGGAGAACCACGCCCGTCTAGCGGAACGTGCCGCTGCCGTAGTGGACAATCTTCTGGAGCGGTTGGAGCAAGAGGGTCACGAAATACCGATCAGCCAAGTGCCGACCGCCGCTCGCTCTATCGCTACTGTCGCCGGTATCCATACTGATAAGGCCCGCGACTTGCGTGGTGATCCCACCGTAATCCAGCACCAGCGGCTAGATTGGAACGCCCTTCAGCGATCCCTCCAGGCTAAGGGCGTGGAGGTAGTAATCGAATCCACCGCCGAGGAAGTCACCGATGAAGACACCGACTAGCGGCAACCATAACTTCAGAGTCTCGCCCAAGTGGGGCGGCATCTGCCGCAGGTGCAGGTCTGATCTCACGATCCGCACCCGCTTAGACAAGCGAACCCGGTCCAAGCAGAACTCCAACGGGAGAATCTACTGCTCGAACCGGGCCTGCCTTCACTTCACTCACCCCCACCCGACCGGGTGGAAGCTGAACCGGGGCGGGCTACTGCCGTAGCTCACGCCGACCTTTGACGTATTCCTTTAGGTTGGACAGCGTGAAGTAACTCGCGTTGATCCCGAGGATTCTTGCCTCAGATTCCCAATGAACGCGCTTGCGCTCACTATCTTTCGGCAGCTCGGCGTATCGCCACCTCCACTTCACCCAATCTATTTCTTCGGGGTCAAACGCGAACGGGCCAGGCTTACTCATTGGCCTCAGCCTCAGCCTTCAGCTCGGTAAGTATTTCTTCCCGAGTCCTCACCTTCCGCTTCGTCTTCTGCCAATGCTCGACGAACGCCTTCACTTCATCTGCGTCCCATATCCGACCGCACCGCAGATTCGCCAACGGTTCAGGGAATCCAGGGCGGTCGGCTATGTATTGGGCCATCGCTTTCGTCAGCACGTTCTCGTGCCGTATCTCGTAGAGACTGCATAGCCTCCGCTCACGCTCGATCAAGTAGTCCTCCGATCAGATACAGGGCGCAGGAGAACCCCACGCCGAACAGGAAACAGTAAGCGCCTTCGGTCACGACAGCACCACCCCGATCAGATACAGGGCAAGGCTAAGGCCGATGCCTACGCTTAGGCATACGATCTGTTCGCTCATAGTCCCCCCGTTCCTCTCTCTTCTTCTTCATCTTGCAGGGACACCCGCGCTCGATTCAGGTAGCTCCGCAGGAGGCTACTGTTCAGCCGCTCGAAGTCCCGCCCCTCGTCTTCCGCCAGGAGCCGGGCGCGATCCTCCACCCGGTTCTCCCATTCTTCGGTTGCGCGGTTCTCACTTGCTTCCCGCGCCCCGTTCTCTTCAGCCCAAGCGTCCCGCGCTGCATCTTCCAACGCTTCCCGCCGGGGATCGTCCAGCCACGCTTCTTTTCTCTTCGCAAGGTCTAGGTCACGATTTGCCATTAGACCTGTCCTTATCGTAGTAGCCGGTGTAGATAACGGCCTGTCCTTCGTCATCGTATTCGACCGTTACCTGGTCGTTCCGAATGGCTTCGGTAACGAACAACTCGCTGCTACGCTCGCCCTTATTGCGTCGGTTGATCTCGGCCTGAACCGCCTGAACACCTTCAGCATATGCGGTTACATCGTCTGCGTAGCGTTTGACCTGCTCAGCGTAAGTCTGAATAGTTTCAGACAGCCACCTGTCGGGCACCTCAGCCAACTCTTTTCGGTCAGTCATTATGAACATTGTTACTTCCCTCCGTTCTTGTTCTCGATTACCAGCACCGCCGCCACCGCTACGAACAAGGCAGCGGCGGCTACGGTTGCGATGACCGCCGGCAGAAACACCCCGGCGTGAACCTCCTGCGGAAGCACCGCCCCGGTCAAGACCAGGGCGATGCCTCCGAATACAGCGGGTGGGGTCGTCTTGCTCACTTGCCGATCACCTCCCGCAGAATCAACTCGGCGGTTGTGATCCCGTTGTATTCGGACGGGTGGCCCCCGTTCTCACGGGTGAACCCTTCCGCTGCCTCTTCCAGCAGGTCAATCGCCCGCTGAACCTTCTCGACCGCTTGCTCTCGGGCGAACTCCTGCATCTGCCTCTCGGCATCTTGCAGCCTGTCCTCTACGCTTGCATACACCTTCACCTTTGCCATTCTTCTCACCTCTTCTTTTCTATTCACCCACCGAGCTTATTCCCGATAGGTAGGGCGCACCCCCGGACTCGAACCGGGGCGCGGGCCTGGAACCCCTGCGCTAGTCGCCAACCCTCTTGTTCTCTGCCCATTCTCTGGCAACCTGCAGCACCTTTTCACCGCCGTCCGTCATAGACATCTCTTCACCCCAATACTTCCAGCCGCGGTCAGCGAACTCGGGAAAGACTTCAGTGACGTGGTAATCCACCCGAGGGGCGCAAGGTTCGTGATCCACGACCTCCCCCGTTTCTGAATCCACGCTTAGATATCCGCGCACCGTGTAAGACACTCGCCCTATGGCCATTCTTCACCTCTTCCCATTCGTATTGACTTACCTCTACACCGTAGCATATGCGCCGGCGTAGTGTCGCCACCCCTTAGAAGGGAATGGCGACCTCTTCGGCAGATTCCTCTACCGTCAAGACTTCCCGCTTCGCGTCCGGGGTCTTACTTAGAAGCTCGACCACCGCTTCCACGCTCCGCTTAGGTTTCCGATCTTCAGCGACCACCGCCGCCCGGATCGCTTCCGCTTCCCCCTCGACCAGACTTAGCAGGGGTTCAGCCTTCTCCGCTTCCAGCATTGGCGGGGCGTTCACCTGTTCCGCCGTGAACACCGGCCAGGGGTAGAACCCCGGCCCTTTCGTGATATATCCGGCGGCGGTTGCCCCTTTCGGGATCGTCCCGCCCCACCTCTTCCACTCTTGGAAGGTTCCCGCCATCTTCCCCGGCATCTGATACGCGATTAGCGCGGCATTCGTAGGCGTAGCGTCCGGGTGTAGGCGTATCGCCTTCAGGATCAGCGGCGCGGCCTTCTCGGGGTCCTCTTCCATCCACCCCACCATCGCCCGCAACCTTTCGGCGTGGTCGTCCCGAGCTTTCCGCTTCTCCGCTTTCGTGCGGAAAGAATGAAGGGGGCGCTTCTCACT
>Ga0070749_10002627_pt1 | contig 12029 bp, 20 predicted proteins | sample VirMetDEL_Nov_18_FD_75180 | JGI IMG/M metagenome (GOLD analysis project Ga0070749, IMG submission 75180) | Aqueous microbial communities from the Delaware River and Bay under freshwater to marine salinity gradient to study organic matter... | ecosystem: Environmental > Aquatic > Marine >...
CTCCAGCAACACACTAAAATCTTCTACAGCTTCTGTCCTTCTTAACCTTTCACAAGGATACTCGCTCTCAAACACAATATGCGGTGCTCTTGTGCTATAGACTTGATAGATGCGAAAATACTGCCACTCATGAATAGAAGCCTCCTTAAAGGCGTTCTTTAACGTCGTAGCATGGGTGACGTTCTTTGTGTCGTCTCCCTGTAGGGTGATTTGGTTTACGATTAGTACTTTCATGTTTATTTATCCATTTTTAGGAGCGCGCTTCTATATTCGAGCGATCGCTTGTATTTTCATTTCCATCTTTTGGCGTTCTCAAGTTCACTGTCCAATTTCCATCTATGACTGTTAAATGACCCGTCTTCCGGCAATAGTCATGTATCCATCCATCTTTTGTAAAACCGATTTTTTCATCGGTATCGGTATCGTTTACCCATCCTTTTTCTGCATACTTTGCTTTTAGCTGTTCTTCATTCATGTTCATTTTTTCTCATTTTTGTATTTTGGATCGAACCTGCTTGTCTTCCAAAAATATTCACAGTCAACGCCGTTCCACGGGGAAAACATCCAAGATTGACGTTGTGATGCAGGAGCAGTGTAACGGTAGCACTGCTCTTTAATTGGACAGCCACAACCGTCGCACTTGGTTATATCAGTCACTTATAAATCCTCTATGCTATGGATCATTCCAGCTATTCCCTTAATATCTTCTAGCACATCTAAAGTACTTTGAAGCGTAGGATCAGGATTATACTTAATCTGCTGTCTGGCTTTGTTGTATATCTCATCCAAGGCGAAATAGAACTTGTCAACATTCTGAATAAGCTTGAGGTCACCACTATCTTCGTTGGAATCAAATTCATATGTTATTTTCATTCTAAAAAACTCCTAAAAAATGCTTCTCTCTCTTCATTTGGAAACCGAGAAAAATAACATTCATCGCATTCATCAAGACACCATCCATAATTCGGAAAATGCTTTGCGCCACATTTAAAACAAGGCCTCTGTTTAACATCATATTCTCCATTCATCAAATCATTGAAGAACTTGTCTACATCGTCTCTTGTTATTTCTGTGGGTTTATGATCATTCACTACCAAGTTCCTTTGCTATATTGTCCAAAATAATAAGGCTCGTATCCCTTCGGCGCAGGTGGAACATTCTCTTCAAGAATCCTAGGTCTTGAGTCTTCAAATATCGCTAAAATACGATAGTATTGATAATCATGCTGCTGCGCCTCTTTTAACGACTTTGTTAAAAATTGGCGCAAAGGAAGAGAACCTGTTCTTGATATTTCTCTAGTGATGTATCCGATCATTTCATCTCCATCGCTTTAGATCTAAACTGCTCATCTTCCCACATCCAAGGATCATCGTGATTCTCAAGCACAAAGTTGATGCACTCCATCTCTTTTTCTATCTCAAGTAAATGCGTATGTACCTCTAGCAAGCTGCTCTTTATCACATACATCTCAACATTCGATAGAGGGGTTTCGTGTGTGCTATAGGCATTCGCAAATGACACAGAGGGCAGTAAAATAGATAATAAGATAGAAGGTAAATGCTTTTTCATAATTTTCCTTTGCTTGATTTCGTTTGATAGATTATATGTGAATTATTCTCGTTTTTGATTTTTCGTTTTGTTTTTCATGACTCCTATTTGAAAGTACACAGAGAGGTTTTTAGCCTCTCTTTTTTTTGTCCTTATAGTATTTTCTCATAAACTCAACACCGACCTTCACCATCTCTTGCAAAAACTCTCTTTGCTTGTCAGGCATGAAGCTGTGATAAGGATAGAAAACAAGCTCACCGTCTTCATCCTTTACTTGCTGCCCTGGCATCTGAAAAAAGAATCTGTTACCGCTCTTATATACTTTGATCCCTCTCAGGTCTTCTTCAGTTTCTACAAGATAGATATGCAATGTACCGATATAGCGTTGGCCTTTTTTTGCGTTTTGTGTTGGATAGAACTCTTGTACTTCAATTTTCATCTTTCCAATCCTCCTCTCTCACTTCTCCATCGCTCCAATACTCAAAAAGCTTAGCGATAGGCTTTCTAGGTAAAACCTTCCCTGTCACTAAATTACTGACTACCCCTTGAGAGATGCCAAGTTGTTGCGATACGTCTTTTTGCTTGAGCTTCTTCTTAAATAAATATGTTCTTAGGTCCATGATCTCTTCTCCTGTGTGAGTTTAAATTTACCACAAAAGATATTTTTTGTCTTGCATTATTTGTTTGGTTGTCGTATATTTATGTCATAACCAAATAACCATTGGGGGATAACATGGAATACAAATCAGAAAACATTAACGAACTTGCCAAGGCTTTAGCTAAGGCACAAGGTGAAATGAAGTTCGCTATTAAAGATAGCGTCAATCCGCATTTTAAGAGCAACTACGCCGATTTAAGCAGCGTTATCGCAGCTATCAAAGAGCCACTATCAAACAATGGTTTGACTTACCTTCAGCCTATTGTCACGATTGATGGACAGACTTATATCGAAACATTACTTATTCATGAATCTGGACAATGGATAAAGTCTCTTGTTCCTTTACACATCCCAAAGGATAGCCGTAACGCTATCCAAGCTTTTGGCGCAGCATGTACTTATTTACGCAGGTACTCACTTAGCTCTTTAGTTGGCGTTGCTCAAGATGACGATGATGGAGAAACTGCGCAAGCTGTCAAGCCACAGGCGCAGCCTAAAATTGAGTATATCAACAAAGAACAATATGAAAAAATAAACAATATACTAAAAAATAGTGACGACAATGTGCGAAATGAGTTTTGGACAATAATGGAAAAAGGGAAAATATCCTCTTTGGTAAATCTTCCAAAAGATAGATATGAAGGAGCGATAAAATATCTTCTTGAGCTTATAGAGAAGCATGAGGGAGGTGACAAAGATGGAGAGTAAATATATACAAGGCACTCAAGAATGGCTTGAAATGCGTCGTAAATGCGTCACAGCGACAGATGTCGCTATCATCCTTGGAAAGTCACCTTACGAAACTCCTTGCGGACTATGGAATAAGAAACGCGAAGGAATCGAAATTCCTGTTAACGCTGCTATGCAGTTTGGAATTGATAACGAAGAATACGCAAGAAAACGTTATATAGAAAAAACAGGAAATGAAGTTTCAAAAGATGTTGTTTTTCATCCAAAATATGAATGGTTAATGGCATCGCTTGATGGTGTGACTTTTGACGGAAATCATGCTTGTGAGATTAAATCAATCATGTCAGCTAACAAGTTCGGTACTCCAATCCCAGAATACCACAAAATTCAAATGGAAGTGCAAGCTTCTTGCCTAGGAATCACTTCGATCGATTACGTGCGTGATGATGGCTTTGAGCAAAAAATTATCACGTATGATTGCGATCCACATTTCATAGATAATAATTATAATACATTATTCGAGTTCTATCAGTGCCTCGTCAATGATGTCCCACCTCCTCTATGCGATAAGGACATTATCCCCCGTTCCGACTTCGCTTGGACATCTGCGATGAGTCGCTATGTACATCTTGATCGGTTAGTCAAGATGTACCAAGCGGAAATGAACGAGATCAAGGAGGATCTCGTAACGCTTGCTAACGATCAACCTTCACAGGGTGCAGGGGGTAAGCTAATCAAAATCACTAGGAAAGGAAATGTCGATTATGGCAAGATCGAAGCCCTTAAAGAAATTGATCTAGAACAATATCGAAAACCTGATTCAAAGTATTGGAGCTTGAAAGTTGATGGCAATCCAGCTTGAACTATTTCACGACGTCCTCCCTGCATCAAGGGAGGATGCTTTGCTTGCTAAGATCGAAAAGATGGAGAAGGATATCCACAAGATGCGCCGCTCTTTTTTTGTCCGATTGGATGCTCATGAAAAGAAATATGTAGATCTAAAAGAAGATTTAGAAAAACTCGTGACTAATCAACCTTTACCATAATCTTTAAACACAGGATTTGAAAATTGGGCTATCTTCTTATTTGTAACGCTTTTGTCTTCCTCTTCTTCGCTTTTCTCATCATCACTGATCGTATCAGACTTTAGGCAGCAGCATTTTAATCTGAGAGCTCTCGGACACCAATGCGAACAGTTGGTGTTACAGGTAATATTTACTCCAACATTTGCTCCCATATATCGTTCTCCTTGTCAGTACAACATAATATTTCAGTACTGCCGTTATCTGGATCATATATACAAAGAGATGCAGGATTATCAACTACAAAATCATCGCCAGAAAAATATGCATGGTCTGTATACTCGGCACAAGTCTCGTAGTCTGTATCGTAGAATACGCGGATGTAGTAGAGTTTAAGATCGTTCAAGCTTTTGTTCTTCTAACATTCTGGCTTTTCTGTCTTTGTATTCGGGTCTTTGGAACACTAACTCAGCAAAAGCATCGTCGTCTAGGGGGACGTGTTGGATTCCAGCTTGTCTAAGCTTCGGCATCCACTCCTCTTTTAGACGTTTCATGCACTGCTCGTATTTATGCTCAATGATGTACTTGACTCGACGCTTCATGTCCGCGTCAAATTCATCAGCGTTAATATCGTGACATATCACTTTCTTTTTTGTGTCATTTAACTCAAACACTTCTTCGTCGTTAACTTTAAATTTCATCTTTTTTCCTTAACACTCAAGTTTACCGAAAAACATATTTTTCATTGTTGCTGCTGCTTGTAAATCTGCCGTGTCACCTGCTCCACCTGTTATTTGTGTTGAAACTGTTGCGGTATCGCTTGCATCCATATCAGCAATAACAATGATTTCTAAAGTTAATGCACCTCCTGCTGTTGCCATGGCTCCAACATCACCAAGGGTTTTTTGATATGTTCTATTACTAGTATTTATCTGAATGTTTCCGGCAGTCATTGCAGCGTCCAAATTTAAAAATGTTATTTGTGTACCTAAGGTGTACTTACCTGTGACTGGTGCTGTGAATGTTCCTGTTGTTACAAAGTCAGCGTTTTGGTCATAAATTTCTGTTAACGCATTTCCAGAACCAAGGGTAAACGTTGCTCCGTTTCCCGTTACATTACTATCTTCAGTAGCAAGATACGCAAGAAACGCTGGCTGAAGGGGCATTGTAACTTCTCCGGCTGTTGTTGCATTTATGACATCGTTCATTCCTGATAAAGTTGGTGTTGCAGATGCTGCATATCCCAATTTCCATTTATACGAATCTGCTCCATCATTGCCCCAAGCCCAAGCATTTGCCCCTCCAGTATATACGGCTGTATACAATGTCTCTGCGCTACTGCTTGCTGTTGAACATGTGTATTTTGCGTCGCTGTTTGCATCCGTAGAGCTATTTCTCAATTGATATTGTACAAATGCACCAGAATTTGAATATTCTTGATTCATTTGAAATGTATCAAGGGATATATTACTACCTGCTACAGGCGATATTGTCAAAGCACCTGCGTCAATACGTGATAATGTCCCACTATCCATTTTTAACTTATCAACAGTCCAGGAACCATTAATAACACCGTCCCCTGCTGTACTCATCTCCATGATCTGCGTGCCACTGCTAGGGGTTGCTGTGGCTGCTGCTGCTGTGACCCACTTGTATTTATCACTATCTGAGTTATCCAACCCCACTGCAAATGATCTAGCCGTCCCTATTGTATAACGTGTGTATGGATCGCCACCAGACGTGCCACCTGCAAGAATTTCTAACGCTGCATTAGATGTTGTGCTTGTGTTGTCGGAATTGGTTACTGTTACAGTTCTTGTTGTTGATGCTGTCGATGTTGAAAATGTGAAATCCTCAAGAGTGAAGGGACTAGCCATTCTTATCCCTATCGAGTCTGCATCTATTTGATAACTTTCAACACCCGAAGTATTAGGTGTACTTTGTCCAAATAAATCAATATTACCCGCTGTTGGGGTTACCGTGTTGGTGTCATCAAGCGTAAATTGTTCAATTGCTGCACCTCCCCCGACCATTGTGACGTAGCCGTCGGCATCAACTGCAAAAGCTGTATCATCAAAAGAGACAATCCCTGCGTCATTCTTATCGCCTGGTGCGCCTGTTACTGCTGCGCCCACTTGGATATCTAAATCTAATGCGTTTGCTGTTGCGCTGTCTTTAAAATAGGCTGGCTTGGCATGTGTAGCGTTAGCGACTGTGTTACCGATCCAATTAAAGTTACCTGCCGCATCGGCACTCACAGCAACACCATCGTCACCAGTATTACTGTCTACTGCAACACCTCCCCCAACAAGCTCGACAAAGCCGTTTGCGTCTACGGTAAAATGTGAAGTGCTAAAGCTGGCAATCCCAGCGTCATTAGAATCGGCAGGAGCAGCTGCGATACCTGTTGCAACTTGTAGCTCTAATGTTTGTGTATTTGCTGCCGCTGTTCCATCAAAATAAAGAGGTTTGGAGTTTGTAGCATTCGCAACGATTGAACCTACAACATTGAAATTACCTGCACCATCGGGAAATACAGCTGCCCCGTCATCACCTGTGATTGAGTCTATAGCATCTGATCCACCAATAAGCTGAACAAAGCCGTTAGCATCGACTGTAAACATGGTGTCATCGAATGATACAATCCCGGCATTGTTGGAGTTTGCTGGAGCTCCCGTTATCGCTGCGCCGACTTGGACATTAACATCAATGGTGTTTCCTGATCCTGTGGTAAATACAGGTTTAGCGTATAATCCATTAGCTACCGTTAGTCCATCTATAATTAATTCATTTGCTAGAGGTATAGCTGAGCCTGAATCGGCTGTAAAAAGTGTGGGTATCTGAGGATGTGATGCCTCAATATCGACTAAACCAGCTTGCGACACGATCTACCTCCTCAGCTTTCTGCTGAATTTTGCATCTTCTTGATTAAGCTATACAGGTTTTCAATTTTTTTCTCTATGATGAAGATCGCTTTTCCTTCAACTTTAAGCTTTCTATCTATCCCTTTCGCATCTACAACAGCTTCTTCCAGTTTCTTTTCTAACTCTTTCTTAATCTCGTGAAAATCACTCGGCTTTTCGTAGATTTCTTTCTTATATTCTTCAATCTGCTTTTGTGTCTTTTGCTCCAAGTCATAAATCGTTTGGAAGATCCATGTTTTGATATCTGTGAGCTTAGAATTTAGAAAATTTATCTCGTGATAAACTTGTTCTAGGGCCGATTTGAATTCTTCCTGCTCAAGATAGTTGCTTTCTATCGCATCGATTTTTTTTGTAAACGAATAGTTTTCGTTTTCTAAACGTTCTTGGAAACTAGTAAGCTTAATAGATATGCTTTTCTCTAACTTTTCCTGTCTTTGCTTTAGGTCTTTAACATCTCGTTCTATAGACATAGCAAAACATTCATGATTTGCTATGGTTGCACTTAACTGCTTTTGAATGTGAATCAACGCAGTCCTCAGATCTTCAAGGGCTGCGTTGTTGGATTCGATAGCTTTATTATGATTTATAATCTCTTGACGCATCAATAGTTCGAATTTATCAACCATTGTTTGTCTTGAGATTTGGCTTTTGTTTCTGACCATTATCTCAGTACGCTGATATAAATAGATTTTTCTGTTGGTGCTGTCACCTGTTTAACGGCAAACTGTGTGCCAACTTCTAACACATATTTATCATCTGCTTGTTGCGCATTTGCACCTACGTCAAAGAGCTGAAAGGATCCTGCAGGTAAGTAAAGATGGTCTGTCGTGCCACCATCTAGTGAAATTATTAAGTCCCCATCTGTGTCATTGACAGCAATAAATGCGCGTGCCATTTTAGTTAGAGCAGTGCCAATATTGGCATACGATCCACTAATTCCGGCAAATCCTAATGACCTTATTTCATCGAAAAGAGCCTTCGCTACCATCTTTATTCCTTGGGTTCATCACAAGAGTCTTTTTCGCAACACTCTTGATTATTTTCTTCTTCTTGTTTTTGTGCGCCCATCTTCTCTTCTGCTTCTGCCTCTTCCTGCTTTTGGTGGCTCGCCATTCTTTCTACTACGTAACCTTTCATCTCCATCAAAGCATCAAAAAGAAGTCCTAGGGAAGCGTCATTGTCTGTGACCAATTCAAATACTTTATTGCCTTTTTCTACTACAATGTGTGTTTTAGCGTTTAGTTTCATTACAAACCTCCAAGTTTAAACTTTGATCTTAGCATAGAACGGTTTGCGATTCCACTTTTTATCTGTTGGAAGTACTTGTTTTTTTATTCGTCAAGGCTTTCTGGCCATGGTACGTGACGCCAGGTTTTTCTATCTCGGATACGAGCAATTGTACTAAAATTTACGTTATATAATTTTGCTATGTCATTACAAATCACACCTTCAGCTATCATTTTTTTTATTTTTTTTACTTGTGATTCTTTTAGCTTAGAAGTTCCAACTTTAGATCCTTTCGCTGATCTTTCCTTTTTAACCATATCTTCTGAGTTTTCTTTGTGAGTTCCAAGAAAAAGGTTTTCTGGGTTTACGTCTTGACGACAATCGTTTTTATGACAAACTACATAGTTTGGTGGGATTTCCCCTTTAAAAGCCGTGTACGATAAACTGTGCGCGGTCCATGTTTTTCCATTCCATCTAGCCTGACCATATCCATCTCTAAATAAGCTACCTTGCCATAACCACTTTCCATCTTCAATTACTTTTATTTTGTTTTTTATATATTGCTTAAGACTTAAACCGTGTCCACATCCACATGACTTAGATTTTTTATAATTTAATTGCTCTCCAATGATTACTTTTTTGTTCCCACATGAACATTGACATAACCAGCGAGATTTTCCATGTTTGGAGTTTTCTACACGCTTAACCACAGTGAGGTGACCGAATTTTTGTCCTGTTAGTTTAAGTGCTGTTTCTGTTGATCTGCATTTACCACAATAACCTTTACCTCTTTTGTGGTCATATTTACTTATTTCAATTATGGAATTGCAGTTCTTGCACTGTGTACGTGCGTAAATAACACTTCTAACTGAAGTTTTGCCGACTTTTTTTTTGAATTCTTCGTAGATCGGGGAATTAGACATAACATAACCTCTCTAGTTATTCTCAATTGAAGAAATTCGAGCAGGCTAGTGAGATGCTAGCTTTTCGGGTGTACAGCCCTAGCTCGTTAAAAACGATAACAAAAAACCCTTGAGAAATCAAGGGTTTTTATTATAAGACATAAACCTAAGCTATTGTGCCTCCGTTATTTGCGACGACACACCAATTTGTTCCGTCAAACACCATAGTGCATCCTAGGCCTGTCGGATCTGCTGCAAAGGTAATCTTTGAACCCCCTGCCATGTTACTAGGTGTAATTTTAACTGAGTCAGCAGCATTACCAGCCGCTACAACAGCAAAATGCTTAATTTGTCCTGCTACTAGGCCATCAATGAGGGTAACATTATCTTCATTACTATCGCCGTCAGTCGTGATTAATGTCGTCAAAGTGTTAACCGAAGCTGCAACACCAGCGTTGTCGGACGTGATCGAATCAGGTGTACCAGCAACTGCACCAGTCATCGTGATATTACCCGCTGCGTTAGAAGCCGCTATCGTTACAGCACCTGTCGCCGCTTGTGATGAGGCGATATTGACTTGTAGAGCACCATCCATGTCTATGCCACCAGCACTCGCTGTCAAATTAATCGCATCGGCGGAAGCCAATCCACTCACTAAAGTGATACCACCGACATCAGATTCTAGAGTTACGCTGCCAACACCAGTTCCCTGATCACTATGCAACCGGATTTGCTCATTAATTCCGCCGTTCGCATGCAGATAAATGGAATCTGCCGCGTTTTCTGTCGATGTAAGAACAATATCTAAAGCTGCATCGCAATCAATTCCACCGCTTGAGCTCACTAAATTGATAGCATCTGATGAAGCAAGCCCAGATGTGAGTGTGATACCACCGACATCGCTTTCCAATGTAACGCTGCCAACACCAGTCCCCTGATCGCTATGCAAACGAATAGTCTCACTCGTTCCGGCATTTGCATGCAGATAGATTGCGTCGGCTGCATCTTCTCCAGCATCCACGATAACTCGCCCTGCTGACGCAACTAATGTCAAGTCTGCTCCTGCGCCGCTTGTCGAGAAATTACTTGCTGTTGCACCATCGAGGCTGATACCTGCGGCGGTGTCAACTGTCACAGCTCCTGCTGATGCTGAACCTATTGCAATTACATGAGCCGCTGCTCCAGTCGCCAGATTCAAAGCCCCCGCTCGTGTGCCTGTCAATGCGTTTAATGTTTGCGTTCCTGCTGATCCATTGCCAGTTAGAATGTTAACTGTTGAGTTAGCTGCGGAAGCACCTGAGGAAATATTTACAACTTGAACACCTGAGTTCGCTCCTGTGCCAAGATTAACGGTATTACCACTAATTCCTGTGGCAACGTTTAGTGTTTTCGCTCCGTTCCCTGTAGCAAGGTTAGTTGTCATGATACCACTGGAAACACCTAGGCCTAGTGTCCCTGTTTGAGCAGTACCACCAATGGTAATTGTACCACTGGTAGTATCAGCGCCAATTGTATATGTAGAAGCACCTACGCCATCAAGGGTAAAGTTTCCTGTTCCAACCTCCATAACAATGGCTGTTGCACCGGTGTTATTTCCGATCGTGACGCTTTGAGCTGATGCTGCAGTTGCGATATCGAGTCCGCCAGAACCTGCTTCAAAGACAAGTTGTGTTGCGCCGGTATTATTACCAACGGTAATTGTCCTCGCCGCCGCGCCGGTTCCGACGTTGATTGCTTGAGCATCAGCATCATTACCAATCGAGATCGCACCGCCTGAGCTATTGAGCTCTAGAACGCCATCAGCATCTAACAACATTGTGTCATCAGAGTTTAAAACAATGTCCCCTGTCCCTGCTGTGGTAAGAGTAATATTTCCAGTACCAGTATTGATTGCTACAGATGTTGCGCCTGAATTGTTACCAATGATGATATTTCTAGCAGCCGCGCCCGTCCCGATGTTAATTGCGTCAGTATTCGCATCAGCACCAATATTAATGTCATTGGCTCCGCCTGACTCAATAGAACCGCCAGCATCAAAATCAATAGCTCCTGTAGCCGCGAGCGTAGTAAACGAACCGGCCGCTGGAGTCGTACCACCAATCGCTGGAGGAGCAGCTAATTGTTGAGCTACTTTTAAAGGTGTCATCGCTGTATTATCATTAGTTGCGCCTTGAGCTTCCGCTGTCGTACTGAGCTGGCCTATGCCTGACACCGTTTCAGACCATGCGGGCGCGCCGGCGATCGCGACACTGTTGATATAGTCGAACGCGACTTTTACCGCGGGGACTCGGCTCTCATCAGTCCCGGCGGACATCTCAGCCGCTGTGGCTAGTTCGACTTTACCTTTGACAGTTTGTGTTGCGTCTGGAACTACATCATCAATTGCTTGTGATAATGTCAAAGGGCTGATGATCAAATCATCTGCTGTTAGAGCTTCTGCTTCTGCTTGGGTTGCGAATCTTGCGCGACCTGTTTTTTTCTGAGACGATTTATTTCCATGATATGCTACAGGTGAATTAAATTTTGGCACGGTATACCTCCTAGTGCTTGTTAAACTAAAATTTAACTTACAAAAGATTGAAATAAAAGCTTATCTTGCATAATTCGCAAATTTCATACATACTTATGTATATATGGAAAAGAAAAAACTCGACTCTTACAAAAGAACGACAGTTGTTTTGCCAATGCAACTACTTATTGAAGCTAAAACGTTAGCTGCGCATATGGATACTTCTTTATCAAAACTGATAAGAGTTGCATTAAGAGAGAAAATAGAAAGTATTATTGGGGAAAACAGGGAGGAATAAATGAATGACGCATGGATGCAAATATTAACAATTTTGATTGGTAACCTAAGTATTATTTTGTGGTTTCGAAAGGAATCTCGTGAAGATTGGATAAGATGTCAAAATACAATCGATGCTATTCAAAGAGAAATGAAAGAATTTAATGAAAGACTGTAAGATATTGAAAAAACAAAAATGAGATAAATGGCATATTTAGATGATAGGATGAAAGAAGAAGAAAAAGCTATTCTATATACTATATCTAATTATGA
>Ga0070749_10002629_pt1 | contig 12025 bp, 17 predicted proteins | sample VirMetDEL_Nov_18_FD_75180 | JGI IMG/M metagenome (GOLD analysis project Ga0070749, IMG submission 75180) | Aqueous microbial communities from the Delaware River and Bay under freshwater to marine salinity gradient to study organic matter... | ecosystem: Environmental > Aquatic > Marine >...
CTCTGCTTCTATAATAGAATCTTCAGGATCATTCCGAGCGTTATTTTCAAAATAGTGGAGTTCCTCATGGATCTCAATTTCTCCAGTTGTGATTGTTGCTATTATAACACCAACACCGGAAGACATTGCAGATAGTCCAGCAAAATGTGCTTCATGGATATCACCACTCATTGCCTCTTCTCCGTCATAGCTAACATATCCAGATTGCAAATCATCAGGATCGAAAATAATTATATCATGATATAATTCTTTAATAATGCGCAGTATTTCAGGCTTATATCTTAGATATGGTTCTGCAAGTTCTTTACCAAAATCTAAGATACTTTGATCAGTATCTATAAGTGCACTGGTAAGTGATAAGGCTTGATCAGGACCTTCTCCACTTACTTGATTATAAATTTGTCTAAGTTTATCTCCCTTAGATCTTGTTTCAGAAATTGTTTCTAGAATCAATTGTTCTAATTTTTGTTTTGTTAATTTCATTTTTCAAATTCCTTGATGTTAATAAGTAGTTTGATAACAGCTTGTTCTATCTCTTTTGCTGTAATTTCTGGTTTCTTTTTTACCAACAAAGGAGGTTTTTCTATCTCTGTTTTGGTAGGTGCGATGGTTCCTCCTTGAACCTTTGTTCCTTTGATTGTGGTCTTTTGTGGAATCTTCTCGATCACATAGCGTTTATTGATAATTGATTGAGAAACAATTCTTGAGTTTTCGTCATAAAGAAAAATATTTATTTGGTATTGTTCGTCGTCCTCGAACTCAACAACATCCAAAAACCAATAGCCTTTAACCATAGCACATTCACGAGGTAGCTGTTCTTCTTCACAATCAATAAAATTAACAACCAACATGTCCTTCTTTCTTGAATGAAAGTCTTTGTCGATAAAATAGTGACCAATAGTTGTTTCCAACCGATTGGTCATTGGAGCATAAACAGTTGTGTCCGCAAATGCGAGAGATAATAATAAACTAATCATTTGTAACCTTCCTTAAGTTTTCTTCTGAGACATAGCGAAATTCATATGTTTCACTTGATGGCATTACCTTGTATTCGATAATATAGAACGGATCTCTATCCTCCATCTCTTGCCAATCATAATTCGTACATTTATAGAATAAGACCTCACACACAACAGCAATAGAATCTTTAAGCTCATATGAGGCAGGTCCATCATTCGATCTAAAGACAATTCTTACCAAGTCACCAATACGAAACTTTGGTCGCATGTTGTCTGGTAATTCTTTAATTCTGACTTGGGTGAAGTATTGTTCTACGGCGAAACCCTCCATTACCATACATACCGTCAAGCTTGTCTTTTATAGATTCTGCCATTTTAACAGCTGTGTTGATAATTTCATCTAGATAAGGATCACGACCCCCATCATAGTAAATAGTTAGATAACCCCATTTCATCTTAACCTGAACGATGTGTCTTTTTTCTTCTAGTTGTCTATTGCGCTCAATAAAAGCTTTTGTAACAAAAACCATAACATCAGTAAAGTGCTCTATAGGTGAATAATCAAAACAATCTTGATATAACTCAATGCATTCAACTTCATACTCTTGTGGTAAGTGATGACACATTATTTGGTTCCAAACCCAATCATTTATCTGCTTTTTCATTTTTCCTCCAATTTTTTGATTTCAGCAAAAGTTACTTTATGGACGGACAAGCCGTCGGTTATTTCATAATCATAATAAACACAATCCAAAGGATCATGTTCAAAAACTGTTTTGACAATCCAAGGTTTATTCCAATCGCATAGACCCCAAAACGGATGCCAGTTTACAAGATCACCAACCTTAAAAAAATCTAAATCTACGATAGGACTCTTATAATGTTTCTTGTATGGATTCTTTCCTTTTGTCCCAAGCGAATTATATAGACTGTCAAATACTGGTAATCGCAAATCCTCGACGGCGGAGTAATAACCACCGCTAGATAATCCTTGAGCCAAGGATTCACTAAAAGTAACGTTCCCGGCTTTAAACAATCCATTTGTCCCCCAATCGCAATCACAAGGATCGCAGTTACATATTTTACATTTATTTGTGGTCACAACATTCACATTTGCAAGTGGATGGGTTGCAACCGCAACATTCACATTTTTCCATGATTTATCTCCTATTTTTTAAGTAAGTTACATTTTTTTCTAATTCTTTAACTCGTTGTTCTAGCAATTTCATTTCAACTTCTCGTTGAATTGCTGATTCTCCTGTTTGAGAATCAATGTGGCTAATAATCTTTTCAAGACTTTTATTTGCATCATCCATTTTGTATTCCAAAGCTCCAAGACGCATTTCAGAATCCCAAATCCAAACAAACGATGGGACCACGATAATTGATAATAAAACTGTGAATCCTTTCCAAGCCCAATCGGCCATTTTTGATTTATCCATAATAAACCCTCCTTAGATAATAAATAGTTATTCGATGTGTCCTGTGCCGACAACTTCCCAAATTTGCATGGTTTCCATATAAGAATTGTTTATATCGGTCTCCACAGTATCTATCTCAAATCGCTCAATATGAATCGCAACAAGCGACCACACAGGATAGTTAAGATATTGAGAAGGAACAAACATGGCTCCATTATCTGGTCCAAAACAAGAAACTTGTCCCAATAGATAAGCACCGTCAGAAGAATAAATACCTAAAGTAACCATCATTCTACTTGTGGATCTTGGTGGAGACCAAGTTATTGTAAAGCCTGATCTGCGAACAGCAGCCTCAAATGCATATGATGGATCAACCCAAAGCATTGTATAAGGCTCAATCCAATCAAAACCTTCAACTGTTGTAAAGTTAAAAGAACCTTCATCTGTTTGAACCATATAGTTTGCATTTCTTTGTAAATGGGACTCCCAAATGTTTTGAGAGGTGTATAAACCTGCTCCGCTCTGATAAGCTTGGAACTGATGTCCTGAATTGATTACATTTATCATTTGTCCAACATGAATTGGTTGTGTAGACGGTGTTGCTTGATAAAGGGTTTGTGAACAAGTTCCATCTGCTGGAATCCAAGAATTCCAAGAGTCAGAAATAGGTTGGTGGACTATAAGTTCATATTGAACTGTTAGTTCTTGTGTCTCGCCCATACAAGCCGGGCAAGCAATTTGACGAAGATACATAGTCGATAAACCTGTAACTCCGGCTCTATTTTGTTCCCAAGCTGGTTCATCTGAAGGTAAGCCGGGTTCTGGTGTTGGTTCTCCGACACCAATAGATTGTCCTGTTTCTTCTACTCTTTTTATAATAGACACATCGGAATCACACGCCCATAATAGTAATGATAATAACATTATAACTCCACTTTAAATAAATGTTTTAAAAATTGCTTTACAAGGTTTTCCTTGCACTGTTCTGTTTCGCACTCTTGAAATTTCCAAGAATACATTGTTTTATTGTTTTCGATAGTTTTTCTTAATCTATTAGCTTCCTCTTTCATAACGGGCAAGACTTCGCCTAAATCTTTAGGCATTATTTGGTACTCCTCTGCTATTTGTAATAACATTGCCCAATCGCCTTGTTGATAAGCAGCTGAAGCTGCTTTAAAGTCTAATGTGGTTCCTTCATGTTTATCTGGATGTGTTGCCATCGCAACTTGTTTGAAAAGTTGGTGAAATTTCTTTTTTTCTTCTTTCTTTTCTACACTCAAAGGTATTAATCCTTGTTCATGGTTTTTCAAATCTGGAAAAATTGGCTGCGATAAAATTTTTGAAACCCTGTTTTCGTGTTTTTGATTTAATTCCTCCAAATTCACTCCATTGTCTTGGCACCATTGTCTATACCAAATCTCAAAGTCTTGATGAGCTGTTGCTAGGACTTCTTCTTGATATGCCAATTCTGATCGTAAAAATTTTAATTCCATAATATGTTTCTTGTACCTTTTTCTTTTTATTTCTAAATTCATTATAACATACCTAATCTGATCTGTCAAGTGCAATTGATCCAAATTCTTTAGCTTTCATTAACCATTCCGGTGGTCGCTGGGTTTCTTGAGCTAGTTCTGAAGATAAATAGTTTCTATATTTGTCCCAAGATGATATATCGTAAAAATGTTCAACTTCTAATGAATTGGCTTTTGTATTGTCTAGTTCAATAAATACATCTTGTAGGTCAAACCAACGTGCTGAATATCTTTCTTCTAGTGGTAGCTTGGTTCTTGGTATTCCATCCTCATCTACTTCGTTGGCAAACATCTTTGTGCCTTTGCGGATCTGTCTGCGGAACCGAACGAACTCATCTTTACCAAATGAGAACGAGGTGTGCAAGTTTTGTTCTGTGGTTTTGCCGTGATGCGTGATGTAAAAGTTGTCTTGGGAGGAAATTTTTGGACGGTGTTCTCGCAATAACTGAGGATTGAAATATCCATAGGGAAAGGACACCCAATACTTATTTGGGTAAATCCATTTAGATACTGTGGCTGAAACTTTAAACGCTGAGAGAGCTCCTTCAATAACTGACCAAGCCAAACAATCTCTTCTGAATCTGTTCTTTGGATGAACTGGAACATAAAAGATTGGAATCCTCTTCTGTCTTGCTGTTGGTTGAGGGTCCATTGATCTCCATGCCCATATGGGGTCTTGGACGAAGTCTCCAATGCGATGTCTTACCAATGGTGCGGTGTCCTCATAAAGACAAACCCAAATGGTTTCACAACCAGCCCAAGCACATTCCATAATAGCCGCTTCAATCATTGTATAATTGGGGGCTATAGGCATCATAAAGTCAGGCCATTCCATTCCAAAGTCAAGAGGTTGACCTCCACACGGAACTATTCCGGCGAGGTGGAAAGATGAGCCATTAGTAGTTTTTGTGTTAAATTCCATAAGTTTGTTCCTTTCTTATCCTCCCATGATAAGATCTCCTCTACTTGTATTTTGTTGTTTACTTCCTCAAAGACTTCACGATACATGTGTTCAATTGCTATAGCATAATGAAGTGTTCTTCCTTTCTTATCATAACCATTTGCTGTACCTCTTATTCCCACTTCTTTCATCATTTTAAGCGTCTTAATTCGGGTGTAGACTTCAGACCACTCCAAGTCTTTTAGCTCGCTTCTAGGCACCTTGGAGACCGCGCAAACATCCTTTACATCTGACCTTGTGCGAGGTCTTGTTGACCTGTGGAATAATAATAGATGACAGAGATCATCTTCGGGATTTGGGATAACTTCCCAGTCATGTCGAGATCCAGAGGACACAGCAAACCAATCATAAACCATTAGATAATCTTTGGTGTCTCTGTCAAACTCTATAAGTTTGTTGTAGTGAACTTTCATTCGCTTGTTGTCGAGACCAATTATGTTGATGTGGTCATCTTCCATTCTGAACGACTGAATGTTGTTTGGGAAAAGAACCAAGCCAGCCATTGCTAAGAGAAAGGAAACACGATCCCATACTTGCGACTTCTTGTGTTCTCCTCCTTTTTTAAATCCAATGAACGATAAATCCCAATTGCGTGGAACTTCTTCAAGGATGAAAGGAACATGAGTGATATCAATAAGAATTGGAAGGTTCTTTTTATAAGCATAGAATAAAGCCGTTAGGGAACCACCAAGAACCAATTCATCAAAATAGAAATCATTCATTTACCCTCCAGATAATCAAATAACTTGTTTATTCTTTCTTCATATGGTTTTAATTTGTTATTTGTTTTTAAAGTCTCCATCGATTTTATAAAATCAGCAAATAAATCAGAAGACATTTCTTTATTTGAATATACTATCGACTCTAAATTATCTAATTTTTTTTCAAATTCTTGTGTTGAGTTCTCAACATTGTTAGTTGTTAAGTTGGTGGATAAATAGTTAACAATACTATTTGTTGTTAGACCTACATCATCGAATGCTTTTTTAAGATCTTTTTTAAAATTTTCAGAAACATCTTCACACAAGTCAAACAATTCTTCTACCTCTTTTAAAGTCAAAGTTTTTTTAGAATTAATTTTGTTAGAAATATCGTTTAATTTATTTTTTATATTTTTTATTTTTCTTCTATTTTGTGCATCTTTTTCGTGAGTTTGATCTTTAATTTCTTTTGGTACTTTATCAGGATCTAAAGGAAATATAAAACTATATTCATCTAGTTCATTATAATCAGAAACCATTTCTTTTAATTTAATAAAAAGATTATAATTTTCTTCACTAAGAAATTCTTTCGGTATCATTTTTTTGTCATACATCATCGACATTCTGATTAAAAGAGAAGGGTACGATCTGTTTTGTATCTGCCTCTCTTCAGCGGTCAATAAACTCGATATATGCGCTTGTACTGTATCAAAAAACTGTTGATATAATTTATCATCTTTATATATAGGAGAAGACTCGCCTTGTTTGTGTGTGTTGTATAAAAGTCTTAAAATTTCATTATCTTTAAAAGTAAAATAGTTAGTTATAGAATCTTGTTGATACACAGGTTTTATTTCATCTAGCTCTTGTTGTATTTTTTCGGTTGTCACACCTTCTCTATAATTTGCATTCCAATCTTTATAAGTCATTTGTGGAATTGTTTTAGACAGCTCAATCACGTTGAGCAAGTCTTGATCGCTTTTTATAACTTCTGTTTGTTTGTTGATTATCAGGCCCTTAACTCTACCTAAAAGGTTTTCTAATTTAAATAAAAATTGATGTTCAGGTTTAATATTTTTTAACTCTGGTGATTTCTTAAACATGAAATCAATACCGCCACCATAAGTATATGTGTCCTTATATAAGGCTCTGTTTCTTTTTGCAAACATTTCGTTAGTAAATTTACCTGGTGCTTTTTTTGCCATATACATAGTTTGATAAGATGATTCTTCTTCTGTTCTCTTGTTATTACTCATAAAATCCACTATGTCATCAAAATCAGATAAAAATACAGCTATTGCTTGTTTGTCTAGGGCGTATAAAAAGTTTTCAGCTCTATTGTTTAGTTCAGAGTTCACATCTTCAATATTCTCTTCGTTAGACAAGTTGCCTTTTTCGTCAAAACCTCTGTAAAGATATAACAAAAAAGTAGAATCTTCTTTACCAAACGGTCTTTCGAAGCGATTTCCCTCTTCGTCATAGTCAACCATCATATCATTAGGGTCTCCAATATTAACCGTTGGTCTCATCAGAGACATATCTATTTCATTAGCGATTAGTATTCTTTTTTCTTCTACATCTATTTCATTCTTATTAGATTCTAAAAAAAGAAACTTTTTCCAATTTTGAATAATTTCATTCATTAATTTGTACCTTTGTTAAAAAGTTCTCCGGCATCATAGTAACTAGTGAGTTCCCTATGATTATGTCATAACACCACCACTCAAAATAAACTAATTCATGATAAGATTCAAGAGATTTAAATGAATATGGACCTTTACTAATTATTCCTATTTCAACTTCATAAGGTGCCAAAACAAGACCAAAGCCTCTCACCTTTACCAGATCACCGATAGAGAAGAGAGGCTTTGTTATTGGTTGTTTATCTTTCATTTTTTTGGCTTCGATGGGAGTCCAATTTCTGTTGGATACCATCTTTCAAAAGAGTTAAACCATCTTTGATTATCGCTCTCTAGTTCAAGAGACATAAGTGTGAAGATCATGATTTTAAAATTTTTATGCATAGTTTCCTCCGTTTCTTTTTGCTTTCTTTTAATTCTGTTTGTTGATCCCATTTATTAACTCCTTTCAAGATATTAGTATCTTGGTCAGTATCTAAACTGCTTCTAGCTGGTAGTTCTTCAGGACTGACATCAAAACCTCTTAATTCTCCAGGATGATAATTAGGAGATGTTCTATCAACACCAGCAAAATCTTCTATTATATCCCAAACTGAGTGTGTGTCAGTTTTTACAAAGTCATTTAAGGCCCACATAGCTTTTTGATAATCTGAGTCATTGTAGATTCCATATTTATTTTTTATTTCTTTAAACACATTTGGAGCCAGATATTTTCTTCCTTCTATCTCAATATAAGCTGTGCTTGCTACTTCTTCCATAAATTGTTGCCCTTTAGCTGTTGCCATTTCCATTGCAATTGACCAATCTAATGGAAGAACATTTTTGTATTGTCCTTCATATTCAATCGTAGCAAACTGCCTTGCAACATCTTTTCCGTAAACCCAGCTGTCTGGATTGCCCATTGCTACTCTTATTAGTTCCATAAAGTTTTTGTCGGAAGATAGAACCTGTCTATATTGACCTGCTGTTATTCCCATCATGGGTAAAACATCATCAGAATCAATAGCGCCAGGTTCTATATAAACATAATTTCCATTATCTGTTATATTTAAATCTTCACTATATTTCTTAGCATATTTATGCATTACAGCTACACTATCTATCTGTCCTTTATGGATTCCATCTTTAAATACAGAGTACATTTCGCTTTTAGGATCAGTGAAAGTTTTTGATAAATTGGGATTATTTTTAATTTCTTTTTCTATTTCTTTTTTTAGGAGATAATGATACTTCTGTGCGTCGTCCATACTATCTAGATCAACTTGATCTTGTTGTTCAATTCTTTCCTTACTTTCTCTTTCTAAGTCTTTTAAATAATCCCAAGTGACAGCTGTTCCTAAGAAAATACCAGCTGCTGTCATTAATTGAAATAATTTATCTCTCCAATTTTCATTCAATTGTTGTTTTTCTGCGAAATGGTTTGAGATTGGTGGTAGATGATAAGTTGATCTTCTCCAGTTTTCAAATATTTTATCGACTTCTTTATATGACATGTCTTGTTCTCCTATAAGACTCAACTGTTACCGGCCAAAGGTCTGTTGCTATTTCTAAACAAGCTTCAGCGACCTTTTGGATTTCCCATTGTGCACCTTCGTGTGTTCTAAGGTCTATGAATTTTAGAAGGTTGCTCAGGTTAACAGTTCCGTAATATTCTGTATAAAGATTTTGTGGAAGAACCATTCTTGCTTGTTCACGACAAACTCCAACATCTAGTAAGTTATTGAATGTATCAATACAGTCCAATGTTCTTACTTCTAAAAGCTCGGAAGCTTTCATCAGAGAAAGAGTAGGAAAGACTTGTGGATTTATCAATTCCTCGGCATTTGAAGCTTGTCTGTTAGACTTGTGTTGTGTTCTAAAAGACTTTGGAAGATAGAACTGTAAATCTTTATCCGTATATCTTCTGCTAATTTCGTTATAAGACCACGTCCTATGACGATGGTGTTGTGAACGAACAAACAAAGGCACAACGAACTTAAAAGTAACAGAATTGTGCTCAAGAGTTGATGTGTGTCTGTGCTTAATGAGATAGTTGATAAGTTTTTTGTCCCTATCATCAAGTTCAGTTTTCTCCACACCAAAGGATACTCTTGCGGAGTTAACCACAGTAAGATCGCTACCCATATGCTGAACATAAGAGACAGAGCCGATATCATCATCGTAAAGGGAAATTGTTTTAGCATATTGCATTATTCACCGACCGGGAAAGGGTTAATCATTAAGTCTGGATCGTCAGCTGGTTCGTCAGAATAGAATGGAATAACCGTTTTTGTTCTTCCTATTTGGGAAAAATACTTATCACGTTTTTGAACGTCAGGTCCTTTATACATTTTGGTTCTCATATCTTGAATTGAATAATCAACAAGATCCATATTAGGTTTTCCTGTTTTTGTTGGATGAAGCAAGATCATCTCAAAAACCATGTTAAATTGTGCGTGTGGCTTATTAGGGTTTTGTTGCATAGAAGATATTTTCTCTCCGTAAACAATTGCATCTTGATTGTATTTTTTTCCTAAATAAATCATTTTGTCTTTAAGTCCCGGATCTCTTTGTCCTTTGATCACAATCATAAAAGAATTTTCAAGACCATCGTATTCTCCAAGAACCTTAAAATAATCATATCCTAAATTATCTAATTCTTCCTTTAGATTCCACTGCATTAATCCATTATCCCAGTAAAAACCTTCAGTCTCATTAGACATATCCGGTTTTCCTCCAGGTGGATTTTCTGCTGAGATTACAGCAACCTGAACAGCTCCTCGATTTCTCTCAAAATCAGAAATCATTTTTGCTACGTGTTTTTCAATGTTTTGAGGAGTCATAACTCCTTCATTTAACATTTTCATTTCTTTAAGAATCATTTCTTTTAATAGTTGTTTAGTAAGTTTCATCGTCTAATCTCCCGTAGATGTAATTTTCTAACACTAAATAGTTCTTTTGACCCTTTATTTCTATTTCTGTTAACATTCTTCGTTCAATAACAATAAGATCTCCGGGTTCAAGGAATAATTTGCATTCATCAGAGATTTGAAGTACCTTAACCACCAAATATGGTGATTCTTGCTTCTTGTAATCTTGTGGTAAAGCGATAAGTGATTCTTGTTTTTCTTCTTCTTCATCGACAAGTTCAACAAGAACATGTCTATTGTATATATTTATAAACATTTGACCTCCAATAAAATAAAACTTGTCGCGCAAAGAAGAGTTGCCACAAGTTCTACTCAACACCCAAAGGTTAAGCAGCATTTATATTATAACACATTATTTATGTTTTGTCAAGTAAATTTGTTTATTTTATTCGCTTTCCATCTTTTCCAAAAAGATAATACTTTCCATACATGTTAGGATCTTTTTCATCGTAAGTAAAATTATCACCACCTTTTTTAATCAATCGAATGAATCTTTGACGATCTATTAAAAGCATCTGCAAAATTTTGTGGTGGATCACGATAAGGGTCTGGTTCAAGGTGAGGCTCGACACCATAACCTAATGTATCCATTAATTCTAATGCTTGTTTTCTACCTTCCGGTCCGGATTTAAATAATTTGATTAATTTTTCTTTATGTTCAGGTGGAATATTTGGATCTTGCTCAATACTTTCTACACCGCCACCCCATGTGCCTCTATAAGCCTCGCCTTTTTTCCTAGGTCCAAATTCCCTATTTTGTCTGTCCATAAAGGCTTTGCTCCCTTGCCAATCGCGTTGTTTTGGAATCTTATCCCACATTTCAAGGACTATCTCTAATTCTTCTTTTATTATTTGTCTCAATTGTTGGTTTGTAATCTTCATTTTATTTCTCCTAATAAAAAACCCTATGATAATTAGTCATAGGGTTTGATAATAATAAAAAAATAGATTTTATTCTTCGTTTTTCTTTGCTTGAATTTCTTTACGAAGCTCTTGGAATTGTGCTCTTGCTTCGTGAAGAGTTTTTCTTGCACGGACAGCTGATGCTTTATAACCATAAGACTTTTCGTCTACTTTCTCAACATCAGTTAGAATAGCTTGAAGCTCTTCAATTAATTGTTCAAGTTTTTGTTTCATAAAGTTCTCCTTTGTTTATTATGAAATTATATTATAACATGTTTTTTGTTATTTGTCAAGTTTTTTTATTTAATCTCGCAAGCACCACCTGCGCAAGCCAGTTCACCTGTAAGATTTGTGTTATCATCGATCTCAATTACTTTATCTAAATCGACTTCCTTTAGAGAAGGTAATAGAGCTTCATATTCTTCTTTGGTGCAGTCCTCGAAAGGTGCTTGTTTGTAAGAATGATCTGAATAAGGAAGGACGGACAAGCCATTGTAATTGTGTTTGTTCTCCCACATCCATTCTCCTACAGGTTCCCATTCGTCAGGCTTGATAGTAATAGTAGCAGAAACGTTATTGGTGTTTTGTCCACTTCTATGTCCTTCTTTTACCCAATCAATGTGAACTTGTTTTACTCTCTCCAAAAGATCCAAAGCAGACTCATGACGCGTAATAGCTCCTTCTGGAGCTTTCTGTGGAACAGAGATAACAGCTGTATCGTGAGGTCTAAAGTATTCGTCCTCAATCAATTCAGGATGATAAATTTGAAGATAAGTATAAATAGACTCATTCTTCCCTACACGTATTCTACGGAGATAATAATCATTATGCCACGCATGAATTCCAGAACTAGTTCCAAGAGTTAAAGAAGTTGTTCCAGCTGGTTTTACTGTAGTGCAACGAGAAGCTGGACCGATTCCAATAGCAGCCGCAATTTGAGCGTTCATATCTTTTACTTCCTTAGCAGCTTGTGGCATGTCTAATTGAAGTACTTTACCA
>Ga0070749_10002631_pt1 | contig 12024 bp, 5 predicted proteins | sample VirMetDEL_Nov_18_FD_75180 | JGI IMG/M metagenome (GOLD analysis project Ga0070749, IMG submission 75180) | Aqueous microbial communities from the Delaware River and Bay under freshwater to marine salinity gradient to study organic matter... | ecosystem: Environmental > Aquatic > Marine > Coastal...
AAGTAGTACCAGCCGGAGCATCAGCTTGGACAGCAACGTCATGGCGGTTAGCAGATGCTGCAGTACTGAAAACGTGTTCGTCATCAATAGTTGCAGTACCTGCTTGCTGTTCAGCCAGAGTAACTACATCAGTTTCAATCTCAAGGTAGTTATTGTCGATGTAGTCATAAATCTCTTCATCAGAACAGCGACCTTCTTCGATCGCCATTTGAATCTGATCAAAGTTGTCATTCAGATCCTGGGCTCGAATGGAGCTACCAGGACTGAAGACTGCATAATCAATCGTAGTGTTACGATAGATCTTAAATTCCTCACTGCTAGTAGGAGCAGTGGTGAACCGAATAGTCGTTGCATTATCAAACGACCAAGGGTGGTTGGCGTCATCTTGCGCGACTTCTACGTATTCATTTGTATTGTCATCGAGGAATCCGACTTTAACATCGGATTGTGCTTCGTATTCAAATGGAAAGGTGTATAGTACCGTAGTACCATCACCTGTGTATTTAATTTGTACGTCGTCGCAGACAGTCATCTAACTATACCTAAAAGGGATTCCAAAGGTGAGGTTTCTTCAGGTTGTGTGGAGTCGTAAGTACCGTATCCTTGTTTAGCAATGTTGTACCTAGATTGGAAATCAGCATCAACACGCAGCCTACCTCGGGATACAGCAATTTGTTTAGCTTGACGATATACAGCACGTACACCGTCATGAATCTCTTGCAGTTTCTTACCAGCAAGAGTACCAGGATCAGAAGACAGCAGTGGATCTTGAGCCCTCAGTTTATTGAAAGCTCTCCATTGCTTCTTATAGACATCGCTCTTAAAGTGAGCTTCCAGCAGACCATTGAGGTTTGCCACGTCATTTAGATCCTTACTAAGAATTGATTGTTGATCTTGATTGAGGGAGATACCTTCCACATAACGAATAGAGCTGTTCGGATCACGCTCAAAGCCGATCTTTTCCAGTTCCTTAGTGACATAAGTAACCTCCGCACCTTGAACGCGTCCAGGGAACACCATCTCATTAGTGAGACTTCCGGCTACAGCTGCCCAGTAGTTATCACCAGGACCCACAGTAGTGGTCTTGGGAATAGGCTTGCCAGTTAATTCATTATACATGATAGGGTTGCCAGCACCACCGAACATACGACCACGCATTGTGTTCCAGAAGGTAGTGAAGGGATTGTTAGGATCCACTCGGACAGTCTGATACGGGTTAGCCCAGTCAAAAGCCATACGACTAATACCGGGATTCAAAGTACCAGCCATACCACCAAGAGCCTTAAAGGTTCCTTCACCGAAGTTCTTCGCATCAAACAATGCAGCCATGTCAGTCATACCAGACTGGAAGGTCTTATCGAATGTAGCCATGGAGATGGAGAACAGGATCTCTTCCATAGCCGTTTGATAGGCGCCTTCACTAATTACACGATCCTTCAATGCTTGCACAAGGTCAACCATGATAGCCACAGGCGTAGCCATTGGTTCAAGGCGACCATAAGGGATAGCAATATAACCAGTATCAGTCAGACCAAAGGTCGGAACAATAATAGAGGTACGAGGCATCGTCCCGCTGTTGTGACCAGTAGCACCACCAAACATGGCAGCAGTCACCACAGTAGCAGCGGTCATCCTACCAAAGGCAATCTGAGACTTGAGCTGCATCTCTGCAACATCACCCATCTCACCATTGAGGATAGACTTATACCTAGGAACCATGTTCCTGAGAACACCAGAAGGCTCATAGCGAGCAGCACCTTCTAGGATGTTGTAGGAGACACGGGTAAACGGAGATACAAACTTCCAGAAAGCAGAGTCATTAGCTGCCCGTTCTAGTGCACCGAAAGTGTTATCTACAATGTTACCATTAAAAGGGATATCACTTTGGAAAGTCAGGTTTTTAGCACCTTCAAGAACATCAAGGTCAGTGATCTTACCATAGATAGAACCGTCTTTGAAGACGTTGTTCATATGGTTGTTAATCAGACGTTGTACCGTTGCTTGATCACTCATCAGACCCATCTCAGTAGCTTCCTTGAAAGCACGTCCATAGGCTACCTGAGCAGCAAACATAGCTTTGGTACCTTCGTCAGCAGCCAGAAGAGCACGTCCAGGGACAGCGATCAGAGGGCTGTTAGAGAGAGTCCTAGCGTTGTGTGCCATAGCAGCACCAAACTTAGTCATCCAGTTAGCACCGGATTGCTCCATGTCTTGCTGTAGACCTTTGTATGCTTCATCAAGTTGCAGCTGTCTAGCCTTAAGGTTAGCAGCAAGGTTCTCAACCTTAGCACCGCTGTTAACAACTTGACCATCAATCAAGGCACGCTTGTAGATTCGAAGACCATCACCAAGGAACTGGCGAGTAGCTTCCATCTGTCCAAGACCATATGCCCTAGTGTTGGCGTTCTTAGTAGCAATAGCACCTAGAGGCTCACCCACAAGACGAGCAACGTTAGAGGCAGCAGAGGCAACCTGAGTACCAATGCGGCTAAGCATTGAGAAGTAGTACAGGTTAGTAACGGCATCAGTATTACCTTGACGGAGTTGCTTAGCAAGCAGCTTAGTAGCACCATCAATCTGACTGATAGCCATGCGAGGCTCAGTGTACGCCATGGTACGCATGAGCATCTTAAGGGTTTCACCTGCTGCTTCATCGCCCTGCTGATACGCAGTCCAGAAGTCACGCAGGGTTGTAGGCACGCCACCTTCCTCTACAGTGAGAGTCAGGAACTCTTTGCCAGGAGCATCTGCACTAGTAGGCTGATTCGGGCGAATAGCACTCTGTACATCAGCATCCTTGACTTGTTTAATTTGTTTAGGGTTCTGCAGGTAACCTTCAACAGCCCAGCGACGCTTACCACGACGCAGAGGAACCATGAACTCACCAGCCTTCTCAGAGAAAGTGATGAACTCATTGACTGCATCTGTAAAGTCAGCACCAGCGCTGTCAAGGTTGAGAGCAACCCTAGCTAGTTTTTGTGTCTTGATACCTAGTTCTTCAGATGCCAAAGCAGAGACAAGATAGCCACCTTCAGTGACCTCCATCGTCTCCCGATAGATCTGATCCAGCTCGGTCGGTAGGTTGTCGAGCGCCTTCGCCTTGCGAACCTGTAGAAGCGTAGGTTCCTGAGACATCTTTGTGAAGAACTCATCGATGTCATCATCTAATAGAGATTTATTCTTACTCCAGAACTCATCAGCTCGCAGCATAGCGAGACCCAGGTCATCAGGGAAGTCACGGAGTTTCCTAAGGGTAGCAGTGGATTCTTGCAATGCCCGACGCAGGCTGTCCTGGTCTGTGATAGCACGCCAGTTTGTGAAGTACAAACGGTCAGCAGCATCTAGACCATCGTCACCGATACCACTGGTACGCAGCATCTCAGCAAGCATAGCCTTGTCATTGACTGCACCATCAGGCACAGTAGGCTTAGCAGTAGGAACCTGAGTGTCCCCACTTATTGACGAGGTTGGCTCAATATCACGACTATAAGGAGGAGTATCAGCATCAATAACATTTGCCTTTACCGCATCAGCATCTTCACCAAGAACCTTGGCAGCACGATTGACTTGAGGATCTAAGACCTCAGTCACATTAGGACCAAGCTTCCTAGCAATCTGGTCAAAGCCCGATTGGATACCCATGGACTGCATGAATGCAAGCACACGGAGAGTGATGTTAGAATTAAGACTGGTGTTCTGACGCAGACTATCTGCATAAGCATCACCATCAAATCCAAGCCAATCAGCGATACCGCCCATAGCTTTGATTGTTAGCTCACCACCAATAACGTCATCTTCGACGCTTCTAGCCAGCGATGCATCAAGAGCAGCTTCTGCCACACGAGCCTTACCACCTTGGGTAAGTGCTGCACTAACACCACCTGTACCACCACCAGCTGCGATACCAGCTGCACCGAAGAGAACAGAAGGAGTAACCTGTCTAGCAAATTCAAACAGAGATTCGTTAGCAGGGTGACCTTTAAACATAGCAGGAGGTGTAGCCCAGGGATCCTGAGATGAACCTTCCAATGCTGCCATAGGAGACGCAACTGCACTAACAGCACCTGCTTTGATACCTTCATCAATAGCCATCTGGTTAGTGACGAAGTTCTCAAGACTATTGCCAGCCTCAGTTTGAGGCATGACCTGTTCAATCAGTGCCTTTGTAAGTTGTTGCTTTTCTTCCTGACCCAACGCCGAACCTGCAATCTCTTTAGACAACTGCTTAAGAGGAGCGGTAACATCATTATCAGGAAGAGTTTGTATAAAGTTATCAAAATCTTTAAGTCCCTCACCCATAAGGGCAGCTTGATCTAGAGGGTTCCAGCTTTTTGCACTAGTGACGGTCTGAACCATATCCATGAGTTCAGCACCCATTCTTGTGGCAACACCAGTTGGCTTGCCATCGGTGCTCTCTGGAGGAGCTAGAGACTCTGCCGCAGCAGGTGCAGGTGGTTCAGTTTGAGCAGGTTGAGCAGTGGGCTCCACAGCGGGAGCCTCTGCCTCAGCTTTAGCCGCAGCTTCAGCTTTGATCCTTTCCTCTTCCTGAACCATTTGCATACGAATCTCTTCGTTTGAAATAGCCATTACTTAAGTAGTGATTGAGCGTAACGATATCGAGCACCTGCTTCACCATAGCCCCAATAGATCTTGGTTGCACGTTGCAGGTCTCGGTCAGTAGCATAAGGATTCATGAAGATTCGATATGCTTCAGGGTAAGATGCCCTCATTTCTTTTAGCATGTAGTCCAGCTGAGCACCTTGAGAGGCACGGTCAATAGGACCAACAGCTTCGATGAGTCGATTTAATCTGCCAGCACGCCAGGATACGATGCCACCCGCAGGTGCACCAACGTCGTCCCAGGTACGGTTTCCATTCCAGCCGGATTCTTGCTGGATACTACCAGCCAAATAAGCAGCACCTCTGCTAGGGAATCCAAGGTTCATGAAGGTCTGATAACCCTCTTGTAAACTTCTGGGATTCATCTGAGCAGCAGAACCCGACGTAGAGGCTGCTGGAAGCGGCTCTAAGTCGTATGCATATGCCTGTTGGTTAAGTAGTGCCCGAGGTGTAAGTCCAAGCCCGTCAGCAGCCTTCTGGAGCCCTTTGGGGATCTGTCCCTTTTTAACAGCTTCCAGTAGAGCTTCGGTTTGGTCTTGAGTAAAGATCCTATCTCCACGCAAACCACGGAAATTAGACGCCAGGTGGCGAGGAACGTCATCTCCAAACTTATAAGCTACGCCAGTAGGGTTTTTCTTAGACGAGAAGTCCTGAGGTCTAAGAGTGGTAACTCCACGAGTAGAGGTGGCGCTCAGCATCACAGGAGAGTTAGCTAGGTTGTTCAGACGTTGTTGCTGACTGGTGTCATACTGACCAACTTCATTAGCCTCCTTACCGGTGTAGTATTTACCACCTTCTTTGAGGAACTCACGAGCATACCATTCCTGCATAGCAGTGTTGATTGCAGTGATCTTATCGCTTTCAGAAGCACCTTCAGGCAGTTGGTTAAGTGCAGTAGCTGCAACACGTTGTAACTCTACCTTAGCATTGGCTACAAGAATCTTAGCAGTACCCTCAGAGATGATTGAGTTAGAGTTAAGCTTAGAGTAGTTACCTAGGGAGTCAGCTTGAAGACCAACCTTCGTGAGGAAGTCAGTTGCAAACCGATCTTGCTGACCTTTGAGTGCACCCTTCAGTGAAAGGTTCTTAGTCAACTCAACGTCACCGCTGGTCTTACCAGCAGAAGACAACAGAGTATCTGCTTGCTGCTGGGTAATAGAACCGTTGATAACAGCTTGCCGTACAGTTTCAGCATTCGCCTCACCAGAAGCTAGTTGATCTTGAAGGCGACGAGCATTAGCGTCACGTCCAGAGTCAGTCCGTAGTTCAGTTTGCTGTAACTCTAGCTGCCTAGCTTTCTCATGAAGACCAGCATTGCCGAGAGCTGTAACAGTCTGCTGAACAATCTGATCCCTCTCTTGAGCGTTACTAGCACGAGCTAGTTTCCCATACATAGCACGTTCAAGGTCCCTAGCAACCGTGTTGTCACGAGTTACTCGGTTACCTTCTGCACGAGTGATAGCATCATTGATCTTATCACCATACTTATAGCGGAGCTTAGTACCAGCATTACCAGGAACTGCTTCCACATCTAGGAGAGCACGAATAGCATCAGTATTACCAGCATCTTCTAGAGCTTTAATAATAGAATCTAATGATTCCTCGTTAGCTTCAGCCCGGCTAAGTCCAGTAGGACGAGTATAATACTGCTCAGCGGTTCGCTGCCAGAGAGCACCAACGTTTTCGCTAGTAGCAGTAGTACCGGATGCGTAGGCTCTACCAGCAATGTCATCCTTCATGTTCTGTTGCTGCGTCAGGATACCCTTAGCAACACGAGCTTGGATGTTAGTAGAGTCACTAGCAACAATCGTCTGCTTGAGACCATCGACTAGTTGTTTCTTAGAGAACTTAGATAGACCATACTGACGGTAGAAGGAACGACGACCTGCTGCAAATGCTGCAGAGGTCAGAGCATAGTCACCGCTGTTAGCAGCATCACTGATACGAACCTTCTGCCCATTGACAGTGATGTAGCCACCAGACTCTAGGAACGTAGCCATGAAGCCATTGTAACCAGCTTGTGCACCAAGCAGATCACCTTCGACTTGCATGTAGTTCTGGGCAGCACCACCATCCATGTAGTATGCCATATTAGACAGACCAGGATTATTGGTCTGACCATACATCAGGTTTGCAGTCTGAGCATTAGTCTGTGCAACTGATTTAGCAGCCGCATCAACCTCTTCATCCTTCTCATCCCGTTCTACATCAGGACCAGAGAACATAGAGCTGTAGGCAGCGTTCATCTCTTTATTCTCTTTCAGAACCTTTTGGGTTTCATCAAGAGTAGTAGCAAGAGTTTCCGAGAAGGCAGCAAGACCCTTGAGAGTCTCACCACCTCGCTTAGCCATCTCTTCAGTGTAGCTTTGGTAGTTAGAATAATTAGCCTGTTGAATGGCTCGGTAGTCAGTGATGGCTTGGCTTGAAGTACTTGCTAATCCAGGAGCAAACTTGACAGGTTCAACAGGTTGGAACCCTGCACCCATCTGTGACTTTTGATATTGTCTTTGTTTAGCCATTATCCCAATCCAGGTCCAAAGTTAACATTTGAAAAGTCCATAGAGTAGAAGTTCTGATCTCCGAAAGCACCAGCAGATCCCCAATCAGTTTGACCAATAGCAAGGGCATCGCGGTTAGCAAGGGCACCAGCACCAGGCAGACTAGAGCCACCACCGAAATCAAGACCAGCAATGCTAGTAGCCATGCCACCAACAGCACCCATGATACCAGTGATCATACCCATGTTAGAGGGAGGAGGTGTGAGCATAGGAGCAGAAGGACGCATCGGAGGAGCAGGTGCAACTGCAACATTAGAGTAAGCTTGGTTCTTCTGAGACTGAGCCTGATTAGCAAACATCTGATTCTTCTGTTCAGCAGACTGGTTCTTAGCTTCCAGTTCAGCGTTGAGAATAGCAGTGTTACGAGCGTAGCTACCCTTCTCTAGCGCTTTGATACGCTTGGAAGAACCACCAGTAACACCTTTAGCATTAAGTTTACCTAGTGCTTGCAGCTCGTTAATGAACTGATCCTGCACTTCAAATGCAGCAGCAGTATAATCTTGGTTAAGATCCAGCTGCGTACCTTTGTAGGCATCGACTAGAGCTTTGTTAATAGATGCAGACTGACGGTCATAGTCCTGAAGCTTAGCGTTCCAAACGTTAAGAGTCTGTGACCATTCGTAGTTCTGCATGGTGACGGTATCGTTATACCGTTGAATTGCTAGGTTGTTGCGTGCAGTGTTCTCTGCTTTGGCTTGCTGGTTTCCGCCAATAGCGGACATAATACCAGCACCACCTTTGATCAGAGTTCCACCTAACGCCAGTGCGGCTAGAGGTCCCATTTACTAAATCGGATAAAAGGTAAGTTATTGGGTCCGTACTCTACTTCATCAATAAAGCGGAACCCTAAGAATTTGAGAAGTCTAAGGTGAACAGTATTTCTTTTATCGACCACATTCCAGAGTTGCATCTCTGTTCTACTGTCCACATAACGTTTGGCTTCTCTTGCAAAAGTGTGTGGGTAGTCATGTATCGCATCTGTACACAGCATCCATATCCTTTTATCAGGAAGGACACCAGCCATTCCGGCAGTCTTGCCGTTAGGCACTACGAAACCCACCGAGGAGGACCAGGAAGCCGCCTCATGGGCAGCCTCCGTAGGTGAGAGCCCATAGCCTTCTACAAGCTCTCTCCGGTCATCCTCGCGTAAGTTGTCACAGACATCCAGTGCGAAGTCAATTGTTATTGGTTGGATGTATTTAGACACGTTGATAGTATCGTGAATTATAATCGCCTTCCCAATCCATAGAATGCAGGATCATTGGCGATGGATTTGTGGACTTGAGGTGCAGCTCTATGTTAATATTCCGATCATAGATAGGAATAACTTGAGCAGCATCAGGAACAAAGGCTAGGTTGTCAGCCTTGTATCCATCTTGGAAAGCAGATTCAAATGTATAAGTATAATCACTTCTACCTTTTCTAGAAAGAATAATGTCAGAGCTGCCAATGTCACCCAGGTTTAGCACAACTCTGTGTACAACCAGCGATGAACGAGTGTCACTCTGGACAGCTTCACCATTAGATTGAGTTCGGTAGATAACTGGGAACTCAACATCAGCAGTAAAGTTATAACCAAAGGCAACAAAGTCATTGGTCCAGTCTCCTTTGATAGACAAGGTAGTACCGTCAACAGTGACATCAGGTGTGTACCTACCGTCACCACTGAAGGCTACAATATCGTGATCAGGGAATATAGGAATAGGACTCGTGCATGTGGTATGCTTATTTGCATAAGTCAGATCATCAGCTGCTACAGAGTCATAGTAATCTAAATGAATACGATAGTTATCATCACCAAACAACGTGGTGTCATACAGCTCCTTAACATCAGCTCGGATAAGACGTGTAGTCCCTTCCTTCTCAATAGCAAGGTAGTAGCTATCGCTGATGAAAGCATGATGGACTAGAGCACCATCCATCTTCCAGTTAAACCACGCTGCTTGCCCACGTCGTTGTCCAAGTTGGAAGTAACGGAACATCCAGATGTCGCTCCGCCCGTAGGAAGTAGCTGCAACAATACCGTTTTCCTTAGAAACCTCGATTGAATCTAGTTCACCAGGTAGGAGTGTAGATACAGTACGACTAGTTTCGACGATTGTTGGGGAAACATCCCTGTTAATATCAACTAGTTCATATAATCTAGAGAACTTACCAGATGCACTATAGAAGCCAATAGTAGATCCCAAGCTAAATGGTTTAGACTTGATGTTAAAATCATAGGAAGACAGAGGAGTTACCCTGGCAGTAATGGGTGACAAGATATCGTTGTCATTAGTAAGTAAGTACTGGTTAGCAGCACCGAACAGGATGAGACCTGCGTTCATACCAATACCGGAGTATAGCATAGCAGGGTTGGTAGACGAGGTAGCCACATCGATAGGATCATCTTCTGTGACAGTAAGAGCAGACTTACCAAACAATGAGAAGAAATCACCAGCACGTGACATGATCACGTTCTCGTTACTTAGGAATACTAGTCGGTTACGATAGAAGAGAGTAGCAGTAATCGGTTGTCCGAAGTTAGCTCCAGGAGGAGGACAGAAAGTAGGACGTGGGTTAGTGGTTTCATCACCAGCTTCACGAGGAGTCCAGCTGAGAGCACCTACCCAGAAGTTAGTAATCAGATCGCCATCATCATCAGTCCTTGTGGTAGCCGTGCGAATGATCGCATGAGGCATAGTAAATGGATTGATGGTATGAGGGATACCAGGCTTGGCACACTCTTCCCATACACCTTCACCATCTAGCCCGTTGTTACCATAGAACTGAACGTAGTAGTCATCCTCAGTAGCTCCAGTGTTCACCACCTTAGCAATGAACAGGTGCTTACAAGCTTGAGGAAGTCTAGCAATGTTATTAACTTGAGTGATATAGTTTGGTTCAGTCTCACCAATCTCCTGTGTATCGTTGACAGACATAACATCTAGCAACACAGGGTCAGGTGTACTAACAACAAACGGATAGTCGTTAGTTACATAAAGACCGGTGCCAATAACCTCAGTAGTATAACCTTTGCCAAAACCTTCAATGTCATTAGCCAGTTCTTCTAGGATGTTACCAGCATCGATAGTGGTGTTGGTATCAGAGACAACATAGTTAGCTCTACCTTCATCAGCTTTGGTAGTGGTAGTAGTTCTGACTTCAGTGACAGTAACCCTGAACGGGTTCGAATTAAGGGTGACATCAATGGTATCACCAGCTTGCCAGTTCTCACCACCAGAGTTGAGGGTAATAGACAGGCTGTAGGTTTCAGAGACACCGCAGCCATCAGGAGTTCCTACACAGGAGCTAGTGATAGTCACGTTGAGACCAGTCTTGTCACCACTGCGGAGATTAGTGGTCCATTGACCAGCACGAGCACAGCCAGGAGCAGCAACACAATAGGTGCTAGTACTCCAACCAACAGGAGCCACACTGACCTTGCTAGCCGTTGTGAAGACAACAGGAGGTTGTCCCTCTTCGTTCTCACCAGGCTTATCAAAGTCTAGGATATAGTTCTGCTTATAGGCAAGAGCTTGGAGACTAATGAATGCTTCATAAGGACGCTTCTCTGTAACAGAGTTAGCCATCGATACGGTTGTCCTACGGTTAGTGACAAACGTATAGTCATTCACAGACATCACATGAAGGTTGTCTGAGTTGTCATGAATGAAGTAGTCTTCAGGACCGGGAACACTCCTTACAGTCCTGAACACCATACCACCAACACCAGCGTTTCTGAACTCACTAGGGTCTACAGTATCACCACCATAGGTGATGTCCATTTCCTTTCCTGTATTCAGGTCCCAGATGTGGACATATCCATCCGTGGTAATCTGTCCAATGTAACGTTCGTCACCAGTAACAGCGTTATTCTTGTTAATGTGGAACCACTTACCAGTAGAAGTATCAGTAAGGTCAGAGATATACTTGAAGCCAGGACGTTTCAAAAGACCCAGGGTAAGGTCAGGAACAACGTTCTCTGCTTTAACAAGTTGTCCAGGTAGCTTGAGTTCGTCGGGTTGGTCAGTCACACCTAAAGTGTAACGTGGGATCTTTTGAGTTACGCTTGTCATCTAATCAAGTTAAAGTAAGGGACGTATCCACGATAGGCAGTCCCATCAGGATTGCCCAAAAAGTTATGGTCTCCCTGATTGCATTCGTACTCAAGACAAGCCGCACGTGAGTAAGCTTCCTGAGAAGAGAGTAGAGTTGCTAGTTCTCTATTAGCTACTAGTTGTACAGCAGCTCGTACAGAAGCACGGAGAGTAATGTAGCGTTTGAAAACAGAAGGAAGATCTTCAAAGTCAAAGAGCCAAACAATGTCAGCATGCAGGGTCTCACCAGGAGTAAACGTATCGGTATGAGCAATTTTATCATACATATTACCGCCTCGTTTAATGAAGTCAGTAGTTCGATCGATCTGATTACCGGTAGCGTCAACACGTAGCATGTTGTTAGGCACAGGGATATGCCCGTCACTGTTGACAACTAGAGGGTAGTTACGTTCAGTGTTGTATACCCACCCTTCATTCTGAGTATCACGGTTGCATTCGCTAAGGAGCTGATAAACGAACGATATTTCAGGGTTTTCAAAGTCGAGTTCAGTGACAGGAGATTGCCCAATGCTCCCTAGGATGGAGTTTACTGCGGACAATTCCGTGTCGAGATCACTTGTAGTAGGGAACATAATGTGTTTATGTCGATAGACGCATAAAAGAATTAAAAAAAAGGGAGCCCTTGCGGACTCCCCAGATAGATCAGGTCCGGGTGATAGCACCAGGAGCAGCGTCAGACTCGACACCGGCATACGCAAAGCGCAGACCTTGGGTCACAGAGTAGACGTTAGAATCAGCGACGGCAG
>Ga0070749_10002633_pt1 | contig 12022 bp, 21 predicted proteins | sample VirMetDEL_Nov_18_FD_75180 | JGI IMG/M metagenome (GOLD analysis project Ga0070749, IMG submission 75180) | Aqueous microbial communities from the Delaware River and Bay under freshwater to marine salinity gradient to study organic matter... | ecosystem: Environmental > Aquatic > Marine >...
ACCGCATACTCGCCTAGTAGGACGAGATGCTCGTATTCCCGCAGCGTTACGCGGTAATCGAGCCGGCGGGATAGGGATCGTAGGGGGATGGCGACCGGCAACCACGGGAAGCAGTACCGCCACGTGATCGCTCGGTACTGCGCCGTCGGGATCGCCCGGAGTAGACCCCATGTAGCGGACGCGCGTCTCGGATCGTGAGCCGGCCGAGGCTTAGGGGGATCCCATATCTGGGGGCTCTTCCAGTTCCCTTCGGCCGAGAACGCGCGACCCTTCCGGGCGCGATCGCGGAAGAAGTAGGCCCACTCTCGAAGCCTCTCGCGTGCTTCATCGAGGTCGACCATCGCCGTCTCCTAGCGCATCTCGCGGATGAGATGCGCGGATTATAGCGGTTGCCTGCCGGGCCGCGCCTTTCCGTACCGTGCCGCGCCTTGCCGTGCCACGCCAAGCCTGCCTTACCTCGCCATCCCTGGCCAAGCCATGCCGTCCCGTGCCACGCCTTGCCTGCCTACAGACTCCCCGCCCTTCGCCGATCGCGCTTGCGCTAGTCCTTCATCCGCTTCCGTTCGCGCTCCTCCGCCGTTAGCCCGTCCCGCGCGAACGCCTCCTCGGCGCGCCTCCGGTTGTACGCCAGAAGCGCCTCCGTGCCGCCGCTCCTGCGCTTGCGCGCCTCCTCGTCAAGGTCGTCCTCGGGACGATAGAGCGGGCGGACGAGCCGGCCGGCGCGCGGTTCGGGCGCCGGAGGGGAGAGCCAGGACGGGAGATCGGTCACGCTATAGCGCCGGGACTTCGGTCTCGGCATTGATCTCGTTCACAAGCTCTCGACCTCGATCTCGGCGCGCGCCGGGATGCCCCAGACCTTCTCGACATGCTGGCGGACGATCTGCGCGTCGTCCTCCCAGAGGACCGACGTCAACGCGTCCTCGACCGAACGGAGTAGCTTCGTCGAGTCCGGCTTCCCGATCGGCCACGGCGTCGCCTTGCCAGCCTTCGAGAGCAGGAACCCGCCCGTCCGGAAGTGCCCCTTCGGGCGCTGCCGATGAAAGACGAGCCGCAGCGCGAGCGGCCCGCGCAGGACGTCCGAGAGCCCGGCCGCGCGCTTCGCGAGGAGCCCCGCCTTCGCGACCTCCTGCCGCCATGCTCGGCCCTTCTCGGCGTCGTCGACGACGTTGATCACCGGCGCTCCGCCCTCGCGCGTGACGATCGAACCGTCCTTCCGGCGCAGCGCGAAGGCGCGCTTCGAGCCGGCCGGTTGCGGGACGCCGTAGACCGTAAACCGGATCACCAGACCGCCCACATCAGCGCCGCCGAGGCGATCGCGAGCGCCGGGACCGGGTCGCGCTTGTGCGCCGCCTGAATCACGGCGATCCCCATGAACCCGAACGCGAGGCCGAGCGCGACCTTCTGCCCGAACGTCACGACTAGATCCGCTCCGGCTTCGCCCCAGCCGAGACCGCGCGCTCCATGTCGGCGATCTTCGCCGGGCGCGGATCGCCCCACATCTCCGCCGCCAGGAACGCGCGCACCGCCGCCGCGCTCTTCGCGCGGATCAGCCTCGGCGTCGCCGTCGAGGTCTTCGACTCGACGAAGTAGAGCGTCCCGTCGTCTTGCTTCACATGCTCGTCCATCTTTCCCTCCGTCTCTGCCCGGGAGCGCCGGGCGCGCTAGATCTTCCCATCGCTACGCCGCCGACGGCCGGATCGAGAGCCTGACCTTCTCGCCGAGCAGTGTCGTCGCCAGCGCCCCGGCTTGGTCCGGCGTCGGCCGGAACTGGACCCGGAACGTCAACGCCACGCTCCCGCCCTCGCGCGGCGCGATCACGAACTTGTCGACGACCGCCTCGGCGAGGACGAGATCCCCGTCGCCGGTCATCCCCCAGTGGACCACGACCTCGCTCCCGGAGAACTCCTCGGCCCATTTCAGGGGCTCCAGGCGCGGGAAGCGGAGCGTCGTCGAGGCGCCGCCCGCGTCGAGCTTCTCCGGGTCGTAGAGAACCTCCTGGAGCGCCGGATGCAGCATCCCGAGGTCGGTCATCGGGACGTCGACCTCGAACTTCAGATCGGCCGCCTCGACCTCCTCGTCTCCGTGCTTCTCCTTCCGCGCGTTGAAGTGCGCGAGCGTGACCTCGCGCTCGTTGAACCGTAAGCCGCTCACCGTTCCTCCTCCTCCGGATGCTGCAAGAAAACACCCTGCTCGGCCGCGTACTCGCGGACCCGAGCAAGGAACTCGTCGCGCTCGTCGCGCGTCATGTCCTTCGTGCTTTTCAGCCAGGTGTACGTCTTCCCGTCGGCGAGCGTCGCCTCCTGCGGGAGCGTGAACCGGCCCTTCATCGTGAGGTCCCAGACCCGGTCCGAGTACCGCACGCCGTCGACGACGACCTGCTCCGAGAGGAGCGAGACGAGCTTCCGGTAGCGCCGCTGCCACGCGGCGAACTCCGTCCCCTCGCCCGCTTGTGTGACGTAAGCCTCGCACGGGCCGGCGATCCGCAGGCGGACCGCCAGCTCCGGGACGAGCCGTGCGATATCGTCGCGGGAGGCGATACGGTAGACCTTCGGCGTCACGCCCGCCTCCGATACGTTCGCGCCTCGCGCCACCACTCGGTCGCCTTGCACGATGGGCAGCGACGGGGCGGCTCCGCCTGCCGCGCGATCCAGCGATGGTCACAACGGCGGCAGTGCCGGCCCGGGAGCCGGACCGCCGGCGGAGGCGCGGGCTTGCGCGGCACGCGATCAGATCTTCGCGAGCTGCGTCTCGACCTCGTCGAGTTCCTTCCGGAGCTTCGCCTTGCGCTCGGACGCGGTCATCTCCGCCTCCAGCCGCGCTCGCAGTTCGCGGCGCCGCTTCTCCAGCATCTCCGACCGACGGGAGAGGATCTCCTTGCCGAGCAGGCGGAGCGCGTCCTCGATCCACTCCGGGATCGGGAGCTGGCGCGCGATGTAGCGGTCGCGCACCATCCCGCCGTAGGCTTCGAGGGCGATCGCCTCGTCGAGGTCGATCCGGTCCACGTTCAGGTTCCGAAGTTGTTGAAGCATCGTCGTCTCTCCTCTCTCTAGGCTGCCTCGCGCTCGCGCGCGTCCTTGAAGACCTCCGCCAGCGTTAGGAGCGGCGTCTCCATGATTTCGTCCGCGAGCGAGTAGCGGTTCGCCCGCATCGTCGCCGCCAAGTTCGGCAGCGAGTAGTAGTCGACCCCGCCCGTCAGGTCGAAGACGTCGAGCGCCATCCCGGCGCGCGCCATCGCGGCCGCGAGCGCCCTCGGGTCGTTCCCGTAAGCGGACGGAATGTCGCACGGGACCTGGTAGAGGTAGACCGGGACGTCCTTCCCGATCTTCTCCCGGTAGCGCGCGAGCGTCTCGACGAACATCGGCGACGTGTTCTCCGCCCCGTCAGAGACGATCGCGATTCCGTCCGCCTCGAAGCCAGCCTTCAGCGCCCAGTCGAGGCCGACTCCGATCGACGTCGCGCCGCCCGCGTTCACGAGTTTCGTCTCTCGCAGGATCGCATCGTAGTCCTTCCCCGTCACGTTGACCGGGCGCGGCGAGGTGTCGAAGAAGACCAGCCGGACCTCGCCCTCGACGAGCCGGGCGAGCGTTGCGGCAACGATCCGCGCGGACTCGATCGCGACCCTCATCGACGCCGACTTGTCCCCGAGGACAAGCCACGAGCCCTTGACGGCGATCGCGTCGAGCTGCTTCTCCTGCGCCCCCCGGAGCTGCTCCGCCATCTTCGAGTCGCCGAGCGCCTCGGCCGCGCGCGTCGTCTTGAGCGTCGCGACATTCTTGCTCGCCGCGACCTTCGCGACGCCCTCGGCGTAGGCCGCCCGGAGCGCCGGGTTCGTCTTGACCCCGAGCCGCTCCAGCGCCTTCGAGTTGTTGACCAGCTCGGCCGGGCTCATCCGGCCGATCAGCGCCATCACGACGTCCGGGTCCCTCGCCCGAGCGCCGAGCGCGCCGACCGCGACGAGGAACGGGATCCGCTTCTGGAGGATCATCCCCGCCGCCTCGACCGGGCTCATGTCCTTCAGGCGCGAGAGGACGTCCCAGACGCTCCCGGCCGGGCGCTCCCCGCCGAAGAGGATCCGGTTCGCCGTCGGCGCCGGCTTGACGTGGAAGAGCGCGTAAAGCGTCCGCATCGAGTCCCGATGCTGTAGCGCCGACCGTTCCCAGAAGATCGGTCGCTCTTCCCGGACCCGGAGGTAGCGTTCGACGAGCCGGCGGATCGCGAGCCCGCGCCCCGGCGTCTTCGCGGACTTTCCGAACCGGATCGCCCGGACGAGGTCGCGCGGCGAGAGCAGCGCGAGGTGCGCGAGCGCGTTCTCGTCGATCTCCGGCGCCACCGCCGGGGCGCCCAGCGCGAGAACCGGGAGCGCGACCTTCGCGTCCCGGATCTGCCCACGCTGCGCGTTCCACGCGATCAGGTGCGCGAAGAACTCCGGATCCTCGCGCGCCGCCCGCGCGCCGACCGGAACGTATTGCTCCAGCGCGCCGTGCGGCGAGCGCGTTAGCTCCCGGATGATCTCCTGCCGGGTAAGCCCTTGCTCCCTCTTCATTCGACGTCTCCCTCGTCTCGACCCGTGGACCGTAGGGCCGTTCGCTTTAGGTCCGCCGTTCCGCCCTGCGCGTTCCTTGCGGGGGCGCTACGGTCAAGCCGCCGCTCGTTCACGGGAGGGCGTTGCCTTCCTGCCCTACTTGGCGTCGCTACCGCCTCCGGCCTTTCCGCGCCGGAGGTCGCGGTCCTACGGAAGATCCGATCCCCGGAGTCGCCGCGCAACGTTCGTCAATCGCATGGCGTGTATGCGCCGCAGTACGGGGAATTTAGTCGCCGCCCGCCCGAGGCGCGCGGCCGTTGTCAGGTTGTTCGCGGAGTCGCTCGGCTGTTCCCCTCTCGGGGCTGCACCGGAATTGAACCGGCAACACTCGGCTTATAAGGCCGCTGCTCTACCAATTGAGCTAGCATGTATGCCGTGCAGTGCGCGAACGGGGCGGACTTTACTCCCCTTAGGGGGCGAAGTAAAGCGGAATCTACTCGGGGCTCCGAAGCCGGGCGACCTCGATCTGCCGCCGCAACTCCAGCGCGCGGATCGTCGCGGCCAGGAGGTCCAGCTCGGTGAGCTTCGTCCTCGTCCGGAAGCTCTGCCGGTAGTGAATCCCGAACGGCTGCCGGTCGTGATGCGCCTCGCAGACCGGGATCGTCAGGAAGTCGTCCGCGCGGTCCGTCATCCCTTGCCCGTCCCGGAGGTGATGGACGACCGTCCTCCCGCCGCACTCCGCCTGCCAGCCGAGGAGCCCGACGATGCAGCCGATCTCGGCGACGCGGCCCATGTGGCGCTTCTCAGGCGTCACGGGGCATCTCGCGGTGGACGCGCCGGATCCGCCGCGCGTTCCGGACGAAGGGGACGTCGGCCTTGATCCAGCGGACCGCAAGGAGCGCGTCCGGCTTCGCCTCCCACGGCGGCGCCGACGCGAGCCCGCGCGGCCGAGTCGGCTCGTCCCCGAGGAGGTAGAGCGCGGCTAGGTTGCGCGTCATCTTCTTCACGGCCGCCCCCTTAGAACCGGCGCTTCGTCGACATAGACGACCACGGTGGTCCTGCTCCGTACCCGATAGCCGCGCCGCTTCGCCTCGGCGAGGCTCATGTTGCTGTGCTCCCAGCGATCTATCGCCCCGGGGCTCGATAGTTCCTCTTCACGCTCCGCGAGCGCGCACGCGCGCCGGTTCGCTTCCCTTCGGGTATCGCACCACGCCTGACGGAGCGCCGGCTCCCCGTATCTGTACACGGTCCCGACGAGCCCGGACGGCTCGACGACGTACCAGATCCTTCGGCGCTCGGTCTTCACCCGACGCCCCTCGGCGCCACGCGCTCGCGCTTCGCGATCGCCTTCTCCGCGACCTTCGCCCGCGCGATGCAGGCCGCGCACTTCCAGCGACGAACGCCGCCCGAGCGCATCCACGCGCCGCCCTCCTGGAGCGCGTCGTGCATCCCGGAGGAGCACCATCGGAACCGCCGCGTCACTCGTCGTCCTCCCCCGGAACCCGCTCGCGTTTCGGCGCCGCGTGCCAGCCCGCCACGCCGCCCGTCTTCGACGCGATCGCCGCCGCCCGCTGCCGCGCCGGGAGTTCGCCGTCGACGCCGTACCGCGCCGCCATCGCCTGCGCGAGCACCGCCGCCTCCGACGCCCCATCGATCGCCCGCGTCGGAACGCCGCCGAGATCGACGAGCATCCCGCGCTCGACGTCCCAGAACTCGCGCCGCCACGCCGCGCTCGACTCCGCGACCTGCTCCGCGTCCGGCCCGACCCGGTGCTTGTAATGCCCCGAGCACCAGCCCGTCTTCGCCCCGCCCGGGAAGATCGCGCCCCAGTAGCGGCAGCGGCCGTGAACGAGCGACGTATAGCCGCATTGCCGCGCCTCGAACGGGTCGGCCGGCGCTTCGTTCGCGAAACCGCTTGGAGCGGGCTTATCGGTCTTCCTAGCCAAGGCTCCGCTCCGAGATACCGCTCGCCAAGAAAGTGAGGTAGAACCGGCGCTCGACGGAAAGACGCGAGAGCCACGCGTGCTGAACGACGGCCGCACCGAACGGCATATTGCAAGCCTTAGCGAGTCGCAAACGAGCTGCGCGTCTCCTATCGCGTTCAAGCCGCCAATCAACCTTAGCCACGGTCCTGCTCCCGCTTCAGCCAGTTGTTGACGAACGCCCGGACGTTGACCTTCCGCTTCGCCGGGTTCGCGATGACCCATTGCCGGATCTCCCGCAGCGTCGCCGGAACGTCGACCGCAGGGTAGGTTTCCGACCACTCGGCGACGACGGTGTCCCGGATCTCGACCTCGCCGCCGACCGCCGGTATCGAGACGATCGGTACGCCCTCCCCGAGGACCCGGTTCTTCGCGCGAATGAGGCTCGCCCGCGTGACCGGCTTCAGCGAGAAGTCCTCGCCGTTCAGGATCTCGGAGCCGCAATGAGGGCAGCGCATTTTCTAGGCTGCGAGCCCGCGTTCGCGCGCCCACGCTTCGAGTGAATCCGCGCCGCGTAATAGAGAATTGGCGCACTTCCTTATCCGGCCTACGTTCCAGGACACGTCCTCTTTGCTGAGGAGTTCCGGACGAACGTATTCCGGTTCTTCGCCTTCCTGAACTCTTCGCGGGTACATCGCTTGAAGGCCCTCGAACAGTGGATGCTGTTGCGGTTCAGGTTCGTCGGGATTTTCTGGTGCGAACCGTCTCCGCAACTCCTCTCTGGCGATCTGTTTGAACTCTAGGTGCGCCGCGTAGCGAACGATCACTGGCGAGATTTTTTCCGGGTCAGCGATCTCCATCGCGTCGTTCGCGATCCACGATGGTCGCGCGCGGTCCTGCCCGTTCCGCTCGATAGATTGTCGAATGAGTTCGCGTAATGAGTCGAGGTTCATACGATTACCTTTTCAGTCATGCGTTTCAGAAGTGCCGAGACGATCGGCGCGAGCCGGAGACAATCGACCTGCATCTGCTCGGTCATCTCCGTTAAAAGAACGATGGGGTCAGCGTCAATCAACCCCATGCGCTCGAAGTCTCGGAGCCTCCCCCAGATCCATAGTGCCTCATCGGAGACCGACGACTTCTGTTTCACGGATTCTATGATCGCCCGTGAACTCGGCATATCCTCCGCTGATAGGTGAGCCTCGAACCGCTCCTTCGGGATCTCGGCTAGTTCCTGCCATCGTTGCGCCGTGCGCTCCGGGATCTTCGCCCGATCGATCGTGCGGCGGTAGTCGGATCGACCCGCCGCGATGGCGGCTTGATCTGAACGGCGATCCCCGCCGACGTTTCGCTGCATCGCCTTCATCAGCTCGCCAGCGCGGCGCTCGGCACGGACACGAATCTCAACTGCCTTGCGCTCCGCCTCGGTGTTCATCGCGATCTTCGCCGCCGCTTCTAACGCAGCCGCCGCGTCGTGAATCTGCTTGACCTCATCGACACGATGACATTCGTTGAGGGCCACGATATAGGTTTCGTACTTAACGAGTTCAGACTTCAAGTGATCGCTTCCTTATTCTTGCAGCGGCAAGATCTCCGGCGAATGCCCCAAGCTCCCCCCTCCCCCTCACCGTCAGGCGAGAGGAAAGAGGGCGGCCTTGCACGCGGCTGAGTCCCACGGCTTTAGCCCCTGAGCGCTCCCGGCATTGCAGCCTCGCGTTCCCGGGCGGATCTCCGAGCCGGTACTAACGCCGGGGCGCGCGCGCTCGCACGCTTGCTGTAGCCCCTGTCAGCAGGGGGCGCGGTTCCAGGGTCTAGCGGGGAGGGAGGGAAGGCGCTAGAATTAGCGCCGTTCCGCCGCTGCCACGGCGAGATCATGGGGTTAACGCCCCGGCCAGAGAGCCCGCTTCGGCGGGCTTTCGGCTTTCTGCGGGGGCAATCCTAAACCCAAATCGGGCGACGCGAAAAGTTCTTTTTGCAGAGGCATCGCCAGCCGGTATTCGCCCCACCGCCTTTTCCCGTCCGTCTTGATCGTGCATTCAACGGGATAGCCCCGCTCGCGCAGCTCGGCCATGCGAGAGTGGCAGGCAAGCGAGCCGACGACCTGGAACGCGATTGCCGGGGTCACGGGCTCGCCGCGCAGGAGGATGGCGAGTAAAGCGTCCGCTTGGCTCATTCGTCCTCCTCCGTGAGGTCTCTACGGTCTTCTCCGTCGAGTTGAAGAACCATGCATTCTTCGCTGCACCAGCCCAAGCAGCGCACCGCGCTCCAGGAAAGAGGCTGCATCTCGCCCGAACAATTCCGGCACCTTACAACCTGCCATGTTTTGCATGTCGGCGTTTCCCATTGATCGCCGATCGGAACTGCGGGTTCCGCGAACAACGCCATCTGACTCATGATGCGGATGCTCGATGGTGGAGCCAGTTGAAGCCGCGCCTGACGCAATAGGATCGCGCGATGCTGATAGCGGTAAACCACATTCCGATCTGCAAGTTGACCGCGAGGCTTACGTCCAAGTCGTAGAGCGGGAAGACAGCGAGCTGACCGGCGAGCGCGACCATGTATCCGATGACCACGTTGACAACCGACTCAATCAAGCTCTGCAAGCGCGTCTGCATCTTCCGCTCCGAATTCGATTGCTTGCTGCGAATCGTCGCCCTTGCCTTCCTTAGCAGCCGCTACATTCTTTTCCGCCTGCCGGTAATAGGACGGCTTCAGCTCAACTCCGATCGCCTTGCGGCCCGCACACAAGGCCCCGTAGACCTCCGAGCCGACGCCCATGAACGGCGTCAGGACGGTCTCGCCAGGATTCGACCAGAGCACCATTACTCGGTCGATCACGTCGAGTTGAAGAGGATGGACGTGCTTCTCGTCCTCCTGATCTCGCGCCGGCTTGAATGGCAGGACGCGTCCAAGCCGAATGTCATCCCAAAAGGCCGAGGCGTACTGCCGCCAAATCCAGTGCGAGTAACGATTCTCGATCTGGTTGCCGGTCCACCCGCGGTACGGGAGAAGTTCCGCAGGCATCTTGCGCTCGCCGGCATACTCCATCAGGCCGTGCGGATGCGCGATCGGAATGGGGTTCTGCCCCTTCTTGCGAAACACCAGCAGGTAGTCCGCCGAAGCAACCGAGCACCGCGACGAGTCATCAACGATTGTCTTGTGCGCGAGGTTCTTCGCCATCGTGCGGTTGCGGACCGCAAGCGGCTCCTTCCAGATCGCGTACCGAGCGATGTAGCGCCAGCCCTCTTTCTCGTGAAGGCGGATGATGTCGCCCGGGAAGTCGATCAGGTAGTCCGTCCCGCTGTTGCCGCTCGGTACGTCCATGCAATGAACGGCCGTCATGCGGCCGGGAACCGTGAGCCGGAAGAGTTCGCGCACCACAAAGGCGTAGTGCTCGAAGAATTGCGTGTAGTCCTTGCAGTTCGACAGGTCGCGCTCGCTGGAACTGTAGTGGTACAGCCCGCCGAACGGGGGCGAGTAGATCGAAAGGTGAACCTTCTCCGCAGGAAGCGATTGCATAACTTCCACGCAATCACCGTTGTAAATGGCGAAACGGTCGGTAATCTTCTGGTCCATCACAGCCATGCCGGCACCTTCTCCCTTTCATTGAATGCGCGCCCACGTTCGACCTGCAGCGCGTTGTTCATCTCTCCGACGAGATTGGAGAACATCCGATCCGCCGCCTCTGCCTTGCGCTGCAAGTTTTTGAGGACGGACTTCTCGCCCTCGGTTGTCACGATGTCCACCTTGACCGGCCGCTTCTGACCGAAGCGCCAGCAGCGCCGCACGCCTTGGTAATACTGCTCGAACGAGTGGGAGGGAAAGAAGGTAACGTGCGCGCAGTTCTGGAAGTTGAGTCCCCATGCGCCGATCTTCGGCTTGGTCACGAGCACCCGAGTTTCGCCCCGCGCGAACGCTAGAAACTTCTCCTCTTTCGCCTCATCCGCATCATCTCCGCTGACCTGGACCGCATCCGGGATCAACTCCTCTAGCCGATCGCCTTCGTCGTTCAGGTGGCACCATACAAGGGACTGACCATCAGCCTGCGTGCCGCACAGTTCTGCGACCTTTTCGCACCGCTCCTCGATCGTCCTGCGGCGCTCCTCGCGCTGCTCCTTGAGGCCAACGGCGGGGAGAGCGAACAGCATCCCATCGGCCAGCGTAGTCGAGTGGACCTCGTATTCCTTTTCCACGAGAGGCGGGAGGATGAATCGGCCGTCGTCAAACCCCATGTCCGAGGGACGGCGCAAGGCGCGAGCCCAGGAACACACCCATCGCCAAAACTCCTGTTCCGCATGGCCTTTGAACCGCCAAAGAGATTTCCCGCCGTGGAATGCCTCGGCGCGCTCTTTGTGCTTGAACCTGAATTGATGCCCGCTCGTTGCCCCGCCTGATACGCTAATGTTGTCAACGTGGCGGAAAAACCGTTGCAGCATGTCCAAATGGCCGAGTTCGCCAAGAGCTTCGCTGCTCGTCCCGAGCTCGACGTAATCATTGGGCGCAGCGGTGGCCGTCGCCAGCAGCCGATAAGGCATCTTCCGCATGAACTCGGTGATCTCGCCGCGCCGCTTGCCATCGTAGCTCTTTAGGATTGAGGATTCGTCGCATACGCACCCGACAAATGAGGACGGGTCGTAGTAGTGCAGCCGCTCGTAATTGGTGACGACAATCTTGCCGTGATTGCGGGACGCCTCTATCCCGAACTTCTCGGCCTCCGCAACCGTCTGATGAGATACAGCCAACGGGGTGAGGATCAGAACGCGCCCGTTCGTCTTGCGGACGATGTTCTCGGCCCAAACAAGCTGCATCGGTGTCTTACCGAGCCCGCAGTCCGCGAAGATGGCCGCCTTGCCTTTGCGGACTGCCCATTCAACGATCGCCTTTTGGAAGTCGAATAGGAACTCCGGCAGAAACACGGGCTCGAAACCGTCGAACGTCCCGAGCTGAGTTTTGCGCTCCAAGAACTCGCCATAGGGTACCGCGCTAGTCATAGAGATCCGGCCGGAGCCGCTTCTTCGCGATCCCCGTCATCTCGGCGACCGCACGGACGTGATTCTCGGGGACGCGCCGCCACTGGTAGACCGCGACGCGGTGGATCCCAAGCCGCTCGGCTAGGGCGCGAACGCCGCCGGCGCGCTCGAAGACGAGGGCGAGGACGGCGTCCTTCGGAGTTTCGGAGGATCTCGGCATAGGGGCGCACGTTACCCGAGAACCGGGGCCGTGTAAACCCGGGGCTTAAACCCTTGATTTCCTGGGCGTAAAATAGGGGTTTACAAGCGCCACTTTTTCTGGCCTAATACGCCTGCGGTCGACGTGATCGCTTCGGAACGGAGAGCCGAAAATGCTCAAGATCACCTTCTACGTCTTCTCGAAAGTTCTCGGGAAGGAGTTCCGTAACGTCGAGCTTCATCGCTCGATCGACGACGCGCGTCTTCGCGCGCTCGCTCTCGGATGGACGATCGAGAAGATCGAGGCCGCCTAGATCGTGCCCTCCCGTCGGCTTCGCGAGAGGCCGACGGAGGGGCCGGCGATCCCGCCGCCCGCAACCAGACAAGGAACGGAGAACCCTATGTCGCAT
>Ga0070749_10002634_pt1 | contig 12020 bp, 20 predicted proteins | sample VirMetDEL_Nov_18_FD_75180 | JGI IMG/M metagenome (GOLD analysis project Ga0070749, IMG submission 75180) | Aqueous microbial communities from the Delaware River and Bay under freshwater to marine salinity gradient to study organic matter... | ecosystem: Environmental > Aquatic > Marine >...
AGAGTATTTTGTGATACCTAATTTTGGTCATCATCCCAAATATGGTGAATTAAGCCCTGAAAATGAATTAAATGGATGGGGCCCAGCTTTAGAATCTCGAATTACTCATTTTATTGGTCATACCCAAGGTAAAGGAAAACCAAAAGTATTTTTAGATAAAGTGGATGAATATTTAAAAATAAATAATTTTTTATAAAATGATAAAAGTAGTATATGTGACTGGATGTCTTGGTTTTATTGGATCTTATGTGACTAGGGCGTGTCTTAAAAAAGGATGGTATGTAAAAGGAGTTGATAAAATGACTTATGCTGCTAATAAAGATTTATTAGAAGAATTTAAATCATACCCTAATTTTTCTTTTGTTCATTGTGATATTAATGAATTAAAATTTTTATATGACTGTGATTTTGTAATTAATACAGCTGCTGAAACTCATGTTGGTAATTCAATTGCTAGCAGTACTGAATTTGTTAAATCAAATATAGATGGAGTTCATAATTTACTTGAATTAATCAAAAATCATAGAGGAGAAAATACCCAAAAACTAATATTGCTCCATTTTAGTACAGATGAAGTATATGGTGATATTGAAGAAGGTGCCCATGATGAAAATCATTTATTAAAACCATCCAACCCATACTCAGCTACAAAAGCAGCAGCTGATATGTTAGTTATGGCTTGGGGTAGAACACATAATATTCCTTATATGATTATTCGACCAACAAATAATTATGGTATTGGTCAATATGTTGAAAAATTAATCCCTAAAGCGGTAAAGTTATTAAGTTTAGAACGTAAAATTCCACTTCATAATCAAGGTTTACCTTATAGAAATTGGTTACATGCCGCTGACACTGCTGAAGCTGTGATTACATTAATTGAAAAAGGTCAAGTAGGTGAAATTTATAATGTAGCAGGTGGTTTTGAACAACAAAATATTGAGACTGTAAAGGCTGTTATTACTAAATATTTAGGAGTTATTAATTGGGAAGATTTTCATGATGTTGAAACATATATTGATTTTTCTTGTAATAGAAAAGGGCAAGATGTCCGTTATGCTTTAGATGATTCTAAAATTAAATCTTTAGGATGGGAACCAAAAAAATTGTTCTCTGAGGAAATAGATAGTATAATTAATTATTATAAAAATAAATTTATTTGGTAAATTATGAATGCAAGAGAATTTAAATGTGTAAAAATCCTTACTGATCTGATTGAAAATGAAGGTTTAATAGGTATTAAAACTAGTTTTGAAGATGAAGGGGCTTTATTTAATGAAACTGTTCGATTAAAAGAAGTTTGTAATCAAGCTAAAACTAAAATTACTTTAAAAATAGGTGGTCCTGAAGCAATTAGAGATTTAAAAGATGCTTCTATCATTGGGGTAAAAGGATTAGTAGCACCTATGGTTGAATCTGAATTTGGTCTTAAAAAATTTATTCAAGCTACTCGAACATATATCCCTGAGGATATTCGTTCATCACTTCAACTTAATGTTAATATTGAAACTATTACTGCTGTACAAAATGCCGTTGAAATGATTCATTCAGATGAAGCTAAAGAGTTATATGGGGTTACTGTTGGTCGTGTTGATTTAGTATCATCAATGGGTAAAGATCGTAATTATGTTAATAGTAAAGAAGTATTAGATATGGCTCGTTCTGTATTTCAAAATGCAAAACGAAAAGGACTTAAAGCTTGTTTAGGTGGAGCTGTATCAACTGATTCATTAGATTTTTTAAAAACATTACATTCAGAAGGATTATTAGATAAATTTGAAACACGTTATGCTATTTTTGATCCATCTGTGTCTTTAAAAAACTTATCTAGAGCATTATCTAAAGCTCAAATGTTTGAATATGAATGGCTAAAAGCTAAAAATGAATATTATGCAACATTAGCTAATCAAGATATTAAACGAATCCAAATGATTCAAGATAGAATCAATCAATCTGTTTCTTTTAAATAATGAGAGTACTGGTTACTGGGGGTTCAAAAGGAATTGGAAAAGCCATAGTTGATCTTTTTTTATCAAAAGGACATCAAGTAAATGCTCCTACCAGAGATATATTAGATTTATCAAAACCGTTACATTTTAAAGGAGTTGGTGGATATTTCGATATTATAATAAATAACGCAGGAATAAACCCCTTAACCTTTATTAAAGATATTTCAGATGAAGAGGTGATGCGAGTTAATTACTTCTCACCTCTTCAAATAATACAACATTGTTTACCTTATATGGTTGATCAGAAGTATGGGCGAATTGTAAATATCGGAAGTATTTGGATTGATACATCTAAACCAAAACGAGCAGCTTATAGTGCTAGTAAGAGTGCTCTACACTCCCTTACTAAATCATTAACAGCTGAATACGCTCATGAAGGAATTTTAACTAACACTATTTCCCCAGGGTTTATAGGTACTGATTTAACTTATCAAAATAATACTAAAGAAGAAATAGCATTATTATCAAAACAAATACCTATAGGAAGATTAGGATTGCCTGAAGAAGTAGCTAAATTAACTTATCAACTTACAATAGATAATAGCTATATAAGTGGTCAAAATATTATAATAGATGGAGGTTATTCATGCACAACATATTAGAAATAAAATCAAAAATATCAGATTATAAATTAAGTTTTGTTGATACAATACAAGAAATAGAATATTATATTGATCAACCTAATACTATTACATTTATTGATGATAATGTAAATAACCTTTATCCATCTTTACAACGAGATAATAATATTATATTAACTAGTTCTGAAGCGATTAAAAGTTATACTGGTACTGCTAGGGTATTACAAAATTTAACAGAACGTAGAGCTAATATACAAACTAAATTAGTAGTAATTGGTGGTGGTGTTCTTCAAGATCTTATAGGATTTTGTGCTTCAGTTTATTGTAGAGGAATTCAATATACTCTTATACCAACAACACTTTTAGCTCAAGCTGATAGTTGTGTTGGGAGTAAAACTTCTATTAATTTTGTAGACCGGAAAAATATAATTGGTACTTTTTATCCACCAACAGATATTATAGTTTACCCTAAATTTACTCAAACTCTTTCTAAATTAGATTATACTAGTGGATTAGGAGAAATTTTTAAATTCCATATATTACAAAATAAAATACTTGATTTTGACCCAGCATCATCTATAGAATCTATGATTCATGATGGGTTAAAATATAAAATTGATATTTTATCTAGAGATGAATTTGATAAGGGTGAACGTAAATTTTTAAATTTTGGTCATACTTTTGGCCATGCTTTAGAATCAACATCTGAAAATATTATTCCTCATGGTATAGCTGTTATTATAGGAAGTATGGTGGCAGTAATGATATCTAAAGAATTAGGTTATAATGTTTCCAACTATGATTCAATTATTGAAAAAGGTATATCATTAATAAAAAATAATAATTTGACCTTTAAACAAGAATGGTTTGATTTAGATTTACTCCTAGAAATAATCAAATCAGATAAAAAAAGTACAGGTAAATTAACGATGGTTTTAATAAATGATAAACCGTTCTTGGAAAATATAGAAAATACTAATATATTAATAAAAGTTTTAAATCAAATTTATGAGATTATCTGATTATGTTGTTCAATTTTTAAGAGATAATTATGGAGTTGATACAGTATTTACTGTGTCTGGAGGAGGTTGTATATTTTTAATTGATTCTTTAGGAACAACTGAAGGGGTAAATTATGTAGCAACACATCATGAACAAGCAGCAGCGTTAGCAGCTGAAGGTTATGCTAGAATGAATAATAAATTAGGAGCTTGTCTTATTACAAGTGGTCCTGGAGGTACAAATGCTTTAACAGGTACTTTATGTAACTGGTTAGATTCAATTCCTGTAATTTATATTAGTGGGCAAGTAAATAAAGAAATGACTACAAATTATACAGGTTTACCTTTAAGGCAATTAGGTGATCAAGAATTTAATATAATTGAGTCTGTTAAAAACATGACTAAATATGCTGTTCAAGTCAATGAAGCTTCTGAAATAAAATATCATCTCGAAAAAGCATGTGCTTTAGCCACCTCAGGAAGACCAGGTCCCGTTTGGATTGATATTCCATTAAATATACAATCAACTAATATTGAACCGAATGAATTAATAGGATGGGAAAATGATTTAATAACCCCAACTCCACTTCCATCAGAAATAGAGCGAATTCGAAAAAAATGGAATCAAGCTAAAAAACCACTTATGATTGTAGGTAATGGGGTTCGTTTAAGTGGAGGAGTTGATATACTTCATAAAATATTAAATAAAACAAATATACCTGTAATAACAGCAGTTAATGGGAATGATATTGTAAATGAAGATTATAAATATTATTGTGGTAGATTTGGAACACATGCTCAAATAGGAGCAAATAATCTTTTAAGTGAATGTGATTTTCTTTTAACTATAGGTAGTAGATTATATGTTAGACAAACAGGATATAATTTTAAAGGATTCGCTAAACAAGCTTATAAAGTTCATATAGATATAGATCGTAATGAATTAAACAAACCAACTTTATTTACAGATTTAAGAGTACAGTCTGATGCTAAAATATTTTTAGATTTATTATACCCACAAAATTTACCCCAAACTGATTCACAATGGTTAGATGAATGTTTTGAATGGTCTTGTGAACCCAGAGTATTACCCAAACATAGGAATAAAACAGAATACACTAGCCATTATGCTTTTATAGAAAAATTATCTAATGTAATGCCTACTGATCACCATATTGTTACTAGTGATGGATCAGCTAATGTTGTTACTATGCAGGTAATGGATTTACATGGTAAACAAAGATTAATTACTAATACTGGTTGTGCCCCAATGGGGTATGGTTTACCCGCGGCTTTAGGAGCTGCCACACATCATAAAATAGTCTGTATTGAAGGGGATGGAAGTTTACATTTAAATATTCATGAGTTACAAACTATGAAACATTATAATCTTCCTATTAAACTTATTCTATTAAATAATGATGGTTACACTTCAATTAAAATATCTCAAAAAACGTTTTTTGATGGTCGTTTTGTAGCATCTGAAAAAAATAGTGGAGTATCATTTCCTGATTTTGAAAAAGTAATTAAAGCATATGATTTACCTTATTATAGTATTGAAACAAATCAAGATATAGAAAAAGTATTAAAAGACTTCTTATCACAAGATGGACCATGTGTTTTAGAAGTATTTACTGATCCTGAAGAGTTTCATGAACCTAAAGTAGTAGCTTCATTAGATGAAAATGGTAAATTTATACCTGGTGAATTAAAAAATATACAATGGATAGATTAAAAATATTAATCACAGGAGGAGGTGGTTATATTGCTAAAAGCCTTCATTCTTATTTATATTCTAAATATGATATAACTTTAATATCTAGAGCTGATCTTGATCTTACTCATCGTGAAGTTGTTGAACATTACTTTTCAAATAAATATTTTGATGTTGTGATCCATACTGCTGTAAAAGGAGGTAATAGACTTAACCCACTTGAAGGTCCAGATGTTGTATTAACAAATCTTTTAATGTATGATAATTTAATGCGCTGTAGAGATAAATTTGATAAATTTATTCATTTCGGCTCAGGGGCAGAAGATAAAGCAAATACACCTTATGGATTTAGTAAACATATTATTAATCAATTAATGGCTAATGATCCAAAATCAATAAATGTCAAGATATATGCTGTATTTGATGAAAATGAATTAGATCGAAGATTTATTAAAAGTAATATTATAAGATATATTAATAAAGAAAATATAGAAATCCATCAAGATAAAAAAATGGATTTCTTTTATATAAAAGATTTAGTTTCCTTAATTGAATGGTTACTTAATCAACGTGAACAAGAATTTCCTATTCGAAGCATAAATTGTAGTTATTTAAAAAAATACACCCTTAACCAAATAGCTGAAATTATTAATTCTTTAGATGATCATAAAGTTGATATAATAATAGATGATAAAGAAAAAGGTGATGATTATTGTGGGAACCATTTAATAAAACCTTTCCATTTAATTGGATTAGAACAAGGAATAAAAGAAGTTTATAACATATTAAAACAACAAAAATGAAAAATATAACATTTTGTATAGCATCTGCTAAAAATGAAAAAGATTACACTACATTATTATTAAATTCTTTAAAAAAGAACACCCAATTAGAAAATCATGAAATATTAATCTTTATCGATTCAGATAATCAAAATACTTATGAACATTTACTTGAATTACAACCAACATTTCCTAATTTAAAAATTCATAGGAATGAAACAGAATTTCCTATAGGTAGTCAACGAAATGTTTCTATTATGTTCCATCACGCTTCAAACCCTATCGTGTGTTACTTACAATCTGATATGGTGGCTGGAAAAGATTTAGATAAACATATTTCTAAAAATATAGATAAAAATACAGTTTTATCTTGTGCTCGAATTGAACCCCCATTACATCCAGGTTCACCTGAAAAAATTGTAAAAGATTTTGGTATAACACCAGATGAATTCAAATTCGATGAATTTGATAAATTTGTAAATGAATTACAAAAAGAAAACAGACCTAATATGGATGGTCATTTTGCTCCATTTGCTGTTTATAAAAATACATGGTTTGAAGTTTTAGGTGGATTTGATACTCAATTTAGATGTTCAAGAGAAGATTCTGATATGATTATTAGAATGAAAGCATGTGGTTTAAATACTATTCAATCATGGAATGCTTGTGTATATCATTTTACGTGTGTTTCAAGTAGAGGAAATGATTGGTTTAAACAAACTGATTCTGCTGATAAGAAAAATATACTTCAATCAAAAGCAGATCAAGAAGAATTAAAACGATTTATTCGTAAATGGGGTTATTTTGGACATGATTATAAAATTAAATTTAATACTTCATTATACATTGATATTGACACCGGAGTAGATTTAAATATTTTAAAATTTGTAGAACCATATTTTAATAAAATTTATATAAATGATGCTGATGTAGTTCTAGAATTATATAATCAAACATTATTTGATACTTATTATTACGCTAATAAAAGATGGAATTACACTACTCAACATTGGTATGAAATTATTGATGGATTTAATCCTGTTGAATTTGGTGAAAGAATAATTTATACAAATAATCTTGAAACTATATCATCTAATGATGTTGTAATTTCAACTACAATGTATAATTTATTAAAAAATATAAATAATCAAGAAGTACAAGGTTTTATTATGAATGTCAATGAAGTATTAGGACAATTATATGAAACAGAAAGTTATCAAGGAAAATATAATCTTTTTAATTTTGATGTAATTATAAATAAACTTGAAGATATAAATGTTAAGCATAAAAATGCTTCCCAATATCTCGTCCCAAAAATGGATACGTATATATTTAAATAACATCAAATGAAACTATTTATTTACTATAGTAAAATTGATCCTAAACAAGAACCATATGGTAAACTTGAAGCAATCAATTTAGAGGATGCTATATTATTAGCATCTCATTATAAAGAAATGTCTAAAGAAGACTTTTTAAATGTTTTTGAAGTAAAAGAATATGAACGAGAGCAAAATAAAAACAATAGTCGACCTAGCAGGTCAAAACGTTAAAATAAAAGAAAGTGAAAAATCAATAAAGAAAAAAGAAGAAAAATACTTTATAGATTTAGTAACTAATCTTTGCACCCTAGATGCTTACTCTAAAAATGCTTTAAACTCAGGGATTAACCTTTCAGTTTATGATGATATGTACATCCAAATTATAAGAACATTATTAGATAAAATATATAATCCACTTCAACGAAACATTATTTTTTGGTGGGTGTTTGAAAGTTTATCACCAGAAGGAGAAGTTTATCCATTATTAGATGAAAATAACAAAAAACACATCATTAACACTCCTTTACAATTATACAAATTTATAAAACAATATGATGGAAGATAGAAAATGTATTAAATGTCAAGAGATAATCCACCCATTGAGAATTAAAGCTCTTCCTAATACTATGACTTGTGTTAATTGCTCAACTGTAGGAGCTAAAAGAGGAGTATCTGTTATGTTAGGAGAAAAAGACCATACTTGGAATGATATGGTAATAATGGATCCTGATGAATTTGAAGTGTTTGAAATTAAAAAGAATTACACTGAGAAAGAATTATTAGAGCCTAAAGAAATAGATGATGAAGATGAAGATGGAGAGGTTATTGTAGAGGAGGAAGATGAAGATGATTTAAAAGACTGGGATAATACATTGTTAGATGGATTAGAAGATTTATAACATGGCAAAACCAAAACCAATATCAAAAGAGGATGTTTTAAGAGCCATGAAACAGACTCGTTCAATTAAAGCAGCAGCTCGCTATTTAAATTGTTCATACCAGCATTTAAAGCCGTTTATGAAGGCTTATAAAGATGAAGAAACAGGTTTATCTTTATTTGATTTACATAAAAATCAAAGTGGTAAAGGAATTCCAAAATTTATGAGTCACACTCCGTTTGGGAGAAAAATGCCTGCTATAGAAGATATAGTTAATGGTAGGGCAGATGCATCTTCATTTACACCTGAAAAATTAAAGATAAAATTAATTGAGGGTGGTTATTTAATTGAACAATGTTATTGGTGTGGGTTTGATGAAAGAAGAGAATTAGATGGGAAAACACCTTTGATTATGTTTTTTAAAGATACTAATAAACATAATTATAGAGATGGTAATTGTCAATTATCTTGTTATAACTGTTATTTTTTACGGTTAGGAAACGTGTTTAATGATAAAGACATTGAGTCGTTAGAAGGACATCAGACGGTTTATAAAACAAGTGAAGCAGTTGATTTTCAATTAGATGATTATCAAAAGAAAAGATTAGATGAATTAGGTTTATGGGATAAAAAAGTAGATGACGATCCTTATTCTTTAGTTTCAAGGAAAAAATAATATTTATAAATGAGATGAAGAAGAAAAAACATAATAAAGTAGTTAAAGATTATGATAAACAAAAGGAGAAACACCTTGAAAAATTAGCTACAAAAATGTTGGAGAATGAGGAAAAACTTAGTAAGCTAAAGGGAAAACAAATTAATACTGACTTTTTAAATTTATTTTGATATGGCGACTGAAATAAATGTGTTTGATAGCAATGAATTTGAAGAGTTGGTTTCAAATCGTGATTTAAGAATTTCAACTGCTTTAGTTGAAACAATTTTAAAAAATTTAAACGGTAGAAAAAGGCATTTACATGCATTATCTGTTTTAGTAGAACAAGAACAAACTATTTATGATATAACTATTGATCGTACTGAGTTTATAACTACATTAAAAAATAATTTATCTATATTTGAAGAAAATGAGTTATATGAACAATGTGGTGAGATTGTTAAAGCAATAAAGTTTTTAGAAGAAAAGAAAAAATGATTATATTATTTAAATCTTTTTTCTTATATTTAAAATAAAAAATGAAATATAAGGTTAAAAAACATCTATACCTACCAGTGGCGATTATTAGATTTCCTAATAAAACTATAATAATGCCTGAAAATATAGAATGTGATCCTGATACTACTTTTGATGATATTGAAGTTATAAATGAAGATGATTATGAGCAAGAATAGTCCAAGACAGAATGCTAATCAATTTAAAGAATGGTTAAGTTGGTTAATTTCTACTACTAAAAAAAGAAAATATTAATAATTGCTTGGGTGGTGGAATAGGTAGACACGCCGGACTTAAAATCCTGTGGGCATTAGGCCCGTGCGGGTTCGATTCCCGCCCCAAGTACACCCTGTCAAGGTAGATGGGTGGTAATAGACGAAAATGAAATTCCTGCTGTGAAGTCGACTTGATCAGCATATTCAGAAGTAGAAATGAAGAACTGCAAACTCTTCGCCACCCATATTTATTAATAACCCTACCATGGATAATACCCATGGTCCCTCTGAAAATATATTTTTCAGAGTTATAAAGTACCAGTAGTCACTCCATTAGAACTGCTTATTGGTCATAGAGTTATTGGGAAATGGGACCTGCTGCAGCACCTGACTGACGAGTCATAACTGCTCAACCCTATAACTAGTAACACCCCCTAGTAAGTGTTAAGGACGCTTGGATTACTGCTAGGGGTTTTTTATATTAGGGGCAACGTAGGAGTTCTTTGACATATTAAATTTTAGAAATCATGGAAATAACATCATTTGTTTTAGGTATGCTTACAATTGTAGCAGTATTAATTTTAGTTGCTATTGTTGTAGGTTTAGTTAAGATTAATCAACTAACAAGAAAAACAGAATCACTTACACAGTCATGTACTGAAATTGAAAGTGATTTAAGACAAGAAATAGAAAATGCAAATCGTGAAATTTGGAAACAATTTGAAAATTGTAGTCGCGATGTCACAATGGTTGAAAAAACCATAATAAATCAAATTGAATCAATCGATAGAGAACATCACAAACATGAAGAAGATCTCCATCGGGAAATTGATGAAACAAAACGTTACATCGACTCCAGAATTGATAAAGTCGTATCATCTGGGGTATTAAAAGAACCAAAACGACAAATAAACGGATAATAAATAAATAAATAAATAACCCGTCAATCCTCCTACGTTTTTTTAAAATAAAATATGTATTCATTAAAAATAAAGGATATGAAAAAAGATGAATTAATAACACTTGTTTTAGTAATAGGTACTTTTATTGTTATGGGTGTAGTTGCGTTTATTTTTGCCTAAACCATGAAACACCCGATATTTCTTCGTGTTTTAGGGAAAGACCCGTATAAAAAATGGGTTGAAATAGATATTACAAAATTTAAATATGAATATAGACTAAATAAAGAAGTAATTGGTTTTTTAGATGGTATTAGAGTAGCCATTTGTATAGATGATTACGAACAAATAAAAAAAGGTTATGAACAAATTCGGATTTCTCAAGATACTTAACTCACCCTTTGTAAGGCCAAGAGTTAAAGTATATGTAGGTAAGATCGCTATAGGTACTCCTTATTTTTTTCCACGTAGAACAGTTAAAAATCCTGATAAACCTGGATATTTGAAATTTGTTCCAAAGTGGTTTGGCTTTGACTTTGTAGGATTGGGATACAAGACAAAATGGAGTAATACTGACTATAGATTTGAATGGTGCCCAATTTGGTCATTTGTATTTTGGAAATGGCAAATCGCAATTACATTTTTAGGACCAAAAGGTGAAGTAGGTAGTAATGATTCTTATTGGGAATCTTGGTTGTATTATGAAAATGATACTAAAGGTACTAAGAAAGAACGCATCGCACAATGTAAAAAAGATAATCCTAAACGTAGTACTATTTATAAACAAGGCCAGGAAGTATATACAGTTGACTATTATGATATTATCTTAAAAAAGAAATATAGATGAGCAAACTTAACCAAATTAAAATACCAGTAGACATCTCAACTAATGATTGGAAACTAGTTCGTGAACAAGATGGGCTAACTAAACAATCTAAGGAAGTGATATGGGTTGAATGGGATAATGAAGGTCGTTTTAAAGCAAAACATGATATTATAGGAGTAGGGCGTTCATTACTTATGTCTCCATTTAATGATTTTTTTACTTGGCAAACAACAGAAGTAACAGAAATCCTTGCCTCTGAGGCAGATTCTTCGTATATTAAATTTAAAACAAGGAATAGTATTTACGAATTATTTAAGTTATGAGAAAAGATCAAATATATTATTACATTTTACACTTATTATCAGGTATTTCAATTGGATTTTTCCTATTTGGGTGTAAATCAACAAAAGAGGGATGTGACGCTTATTCATTAAAATGGACTAAAGAAGCAGATTCACTTATAGTTTATAAAAACCATGAAATCTTTATTCCCCAAACACCAGTTAATGATGTTAAACAGATACATTTTAATAATATAGAAAAAGGAAAATACACTGTTAATCTCTTAAAAAGTGGAGAAGTTATTGAAACTAAAAAATTAACTGTTAATAGATGAGAATAA
>Ga0070749_10002635_pt1 | contig 12019 bp, 30 predicted proteins | sample VirMetDEL_Nov_18_FD_75180 | JGI IMG/M metagenome (GOLD analysis project Ga0070749, IMG submission 75180) | Aqueous microbial communities from the Delaware River and Bay under freshwater to marine salinity gradient to study organic matter... | ecosystem: Environmental > Aquatic > Marine >...
AGCAGGTAAGAAGCGAATTCTGACTTGGTATGACGTGGCGGCATGTTAATAATCAGCCGTTTACACTCCCCGCGCGCCACTCTCTCGAACGCCTCAGCCATTCTTTTGTGGTGCCGCCCCGAAATGAACGTCGGCCAGACCTTCTCCACGAACTTGATGAACTTGTCTTGCGCCAACTCCTGCTTTTTCATCTCCTCCAGCTTCGCCAACTGCGCATCCAGCACGCGCTGGTCCGCCTCCGAGAGCGTCGGGAGGATTTTTACGATGTCCGCAAGGGACATATTGCTGGGGTCGAGGGTCATTGGGCGTCTAGAATTTCTTTCGCTGCTACGTGAAGCACACCAATCGCTGTGGCTACGGGCACCTGCCCACTATATGAATACACAACTTCCTTGACTCGCTCACACATCTCTTCAATCACCTCGTGCTGCGGGCGTGACGCTGTGGCTACAACAGAAAATCTACGAATTTCACTCATTGTTACGTTTATTTTTTATTTTCGTTTTCGACGGGTGTTTTCTCTTCTACGTCTTCTATAGTATCCACAACTTTCTTTTCGGCGGGTCTCCTGCTTTCCTTCACCTCATCCAGTTCATCCATCAGGCTGGACTTCACGTCCACCACGTCTGCGTTCATCAGACGTTTGACGCGCTCTTTAATAGACTCCTCCAACGATTTGCTGGAAGTGTGGTGCACTGTAATCTCTGAGCGTTCTGTGAAAAGGCCGATGTCGCTGTGTTTGCCCAAGAGTTCCAATGCCTTGAGCTCCAACTTGGGGTCGCCGCACCCGGCTATGGCCACCAGCTTATTAGTTACGAAATTCCTTGCCTGCTGCACATCGGCAAAAACTTGGAAGTCGTGCTGCTTCACCGCAACGGCTAGGGTCTTGGCAACTCCGGGGGAAGTTACGGTTTTTGGTGTGGGGGGTTTTTCTTCGCCCTTGGCAAGCTCGACTGCCTGAGCAAAATCTTTTGCGTCGAAGTCAAGGGAACCCCCCAACGTTTCAATTAAGTCAGCTGTGTTTACCGCAACGGCAATGCTATCCGCATGAGTCTTCGGCTGCTCATCGGAAAGGTCGAAAGGAACGGGGACGTCCTTCGTTGGCTGTATCTCAAGCATGAATTGTGTGCACCTCGGTTAGAAGGGGTAGGTTGTTGGCGGCCCGGAACCCCGAACCCGACGGGGCCTTCCTTTCGGATTCTCCCGCTTAACCAACAAGAAAGAAGACTGAGTGAATGGTTCGACTTGCAAGCAGTGGTCTGGTGTTCAATCCTGTGTTTCGGCTTTTGCCTACTTCTTAACAATCCTCTTACTTTTTGGTTGCGGATCATGGTAACGCTCCACGCTCAGTACGGCTTATGAGACCGTCTGGGTCACTTGACCTACCCGCGCCCGAAATATAACAGAAAAAATACCGGTGGTGCAAATTTGTTTTTGGGCCCCCTTACCGGGGGGTATTTCGTTTTTCCAATTACGACCTACGGCTACTGGAATTTATATGGGGTACCCCCCGTTTTTAAAAAATGAGTATCGTTTGAGCGGAACTGTGTGTATAGGTCCCCTACCTCCCCTTGAGGCCATTTTGGGGGGTGGCGGGGTAGTGGGTTACCCCATTTCTAACAATTGTTAGACCCGCCGAAACATTTAATTATTGTTCACGAATCGCTTGCATTGTGTGGTGCAAATAGATATATTAAAAACATGCCAAGCGGGAATGTTTCCCGCCGCATACTAAGACTAGAAGGGTCTATCATGGAAAACATCAATGTAACTCAAGTGGCCGCCGCAGTTCAAAATCTCAGCGCATGCCGTGCTAATGTGGTCAAGGCCGCAGGCAAAACCGGCGAAGTAATAAAAGCCTATGCGACAGCCATGTGCCAAGCGTTCGACTTGGTGGACAACCAAGGCCAAGTGACAAGCAAATGGTTCGAACTCAAGGGCAAACTCAAAGCCGGTGTGAATGACGAGCGCAAAGCGTTCAAAGCGGCGATGGAGTCGGCGGGTTTCAGTAATGCGACAGCCGATGTATATTGGCAACGAGTGAAAGAAGCGAGCGGTTATCAAACCACTGGCCAGCGTGTTCAAGGTGCGGCGAGCGTGGACGAGAAAACCATTGCCGAACTCAAGACTATCATTAACCGCATTTTCAAGGCCGAAGAAAATGGCGACAGCACGGCTGACAAGTCTAGCGAAGTCAAAGGTCAGTTAATGGATATCTTCGCCGAACTCGGCGGCGATGTGGACACCTTGGGCTAACCCCTACTAACCTAACCCTAACCCGCTTCGGCGGGTTTTTTGTTGCCCGTTCTAACAAATGTTAGTTCGGGCTTTTTTGTGCCCACAAAGTTATGGGTATGCCAGTTCTCTGGGCGGCGGTAGCATCTACGCAGTCGGCGAAGTTGTCGGGGTTTTAGTATGGGTAAAGTTACGAGGTATGCCAGTTCTCTGGAAGGCGTTAGCACCCGAACTAACTTTTGTTAGTTTTGTTATGGTTTGATTGGGCTGTGTTACGCTTTGGCTGGAAACATAACAAAAAACATAACATAACTTTCTAGGTTTCATGCGGGTTCGCAGGGATTGAGGGTCAAAAAATAAATGTTACGCGTTTTTTAAAATCATGTTTGGGAAAACGCAGAGGTCGAGCTTGTCAGCAACTGCTTTTCGTACCACACACCAATTTTCCCCCGGCGTTCATTATTTTTATTTTTCAATAACATTTATTTTTTTATTAGATTTCCTATCTCTAACCCTTGACTAGAGCCAAAAAGGTCGTTACACTCCATGTTACATTTTCGCTTTTTTCCATAACAAACCGCAAGGATTCGTAACCATGTATTCTCTCCGCAATCACATCCTCTCCCTCGTTGCCCAACAGAACGAAGAACATAACAAAGTGGGACAAAATAAGGTAGCCCCAAAACCTACCGAGCCCTTCCGCATGACCAAGGGCATCCACACCCTGACCCTGTCCGACGCACTCTACCAACAACTCACCCGCTATTGCGAAGCCAACCCAACCAAACCGCACTACAAAAAAGACGACCCCAACACCCAACCTGCGCCCATGTCACGCTCAAAAGTTATCCGCAATTCTGTCTACGAGCTCATGAGCACACCATCGAAAGTCAACGCAAAAAGCATAACAACCCCAACGCAGACACCCGAGCGTCCTAACATTGTTAGTTGGACGATGCCCCAAGGCAAACCGCAAGATGCCGACGAACTCTACAAAACCTGCCGCATCCACGGAATCAAACCCGCAACCTTCATGCGCCGTGCGCTCTACCTCTACACAATCAAATACAAAAGCACTAATCCAGAAGAACAAAAGGAAGCCATGCGTGATGCGTGGATGTGATTTATAGGGGGTGTGAGTTCAGTTCACACCCTTTTTGTTGCGCCAACACACGGGCTAAAAATTTGACAAATCCATAACTTTGTGGTATAATATAAGTGTATTGGGGGAATCTTGGCTTTTGTTATGTTTTTCCCGTCGTTCCTAACATTTGTTAGGTTTCTTTGTAGGTTCTTTTTCAATGGTATTTTAAGGGGTATTTTGTATGTCAAACAAATCGCAATACACACTGCTACACATCGCCAACACCGCAATGGCTTTTGCCTTTTTCCTGCTCGGCTCCAACGGCGACGGCTTACTTCACAAACTTGCCCTCATCATGGGCGGCGTGCTTGTCGGTCATGTGCTGACTGAGTTGTTGAATGGCAACGACGAGGAGTAACAAATGTTAGGAAATATGAATGGCTGGGCTGAGTGTGTAGATTGTGGTGACGAATACCCAATCGAGCGCTGGCAGTTGGGTTACAAGGTGTGTTTGTTTTGCGGCGAAGACCGAGCAAAGAGTGAGCGTGCATCGTGGTGCGTGATACAGGAATACACCAAGGGCAACTATCAGTTAGTTACCACTGCTCAAGCACACACAACCCTACGACAAACTAACCCGAAGGAGAACCGACTATGAAAACCAAGAACCAATACAGCGAAGCGCTGACAGCTAAGGAACGCACCTTGCTTGAGGATATGAAAGAACTGCTACTCGATGCCGAGCTGATGGAGGAGTTCGAGGACAGCGTGTGGCTCAAGGTAGACGCAGAACTGTGGGCTGAGTTGCAGAACAAATTGTGGGGCGGCTAACAAATGTTAGAGAACGAAGGGGTTGAATATGTTGTGGTGCGTAATGAGTTCCATGGGTTTGTGTTCTCGTGCAGTAGACAAACTTGGGACGATTGGTTCGCAGAGAACATGACCAAAAACCTAACACTGTTAGCCGACAAGCTAACCCACGAGCAAGCCAAACAATATGTGAAGTTAACCAAGGAACCAAAATGAAAGAAGTAAACAACCGAAGCGGCGAAGGCGCGGAGTTGAAGGGAAGTCTGCGAAAGCAGGTGCGGTTCAATGCAGAGCAGATGACCGAGTACCTCAACATGGAGGCGAGTTACAGGGAGATGACGAGGAAGGCAGAGGTGTTGTTTGCCAACCGAGGCGCGATGACCGATGAGCAGTTTGAGGATTTAAGCCGACGCTATGCCTACGCCACTATCCAGATGGTGAAACTCCGCAGCTTCGTGCGAGGGCCCAAGGTGTGAGTGAGTATGTTCTCTACCGCTGGGACAGCGAGAGCCAAGGGGTGTTGTATTTTGTTGTGGGTGTAGAGACATGGGAGAACCACATAAAGAACCATGTCTTAGGGAACGAGCGCACCGAGCTTGCCCGAGGCACAGAGGACGAGATGCTTCGACTACACAAACTGATTGGGGAAGAAGAATGAGTGGGTATGTTTTGTACAAGCGCACAAACGCGGCAGGCACAGAGGTGAAGTACATCGTCAAGACCCAGCTTCAGTTTGGCGAGATATTAGGCCGAGAGCACGAGCGCGCAGACCACCACGAGCGTGAGGTGCTTGCCGAGAGTGACGACTTTGACCTGCTTCTCAAGATGAGGAAACTAGCGCAGGGAGAAGAAGAATGAGTGTGAAGTGGGTGCTCGTGCGCAGTAATCTGGGCACCTTGTATGTGTTGCCACGCCCAGACTGGGAGAGATACAACGCTCACTACATACAGATGGGCGGGAATCCAAGTGAGTTGGTTCTTGAGTCCGAGGACTACGACGAGTTGCGGCGGTTCAGAGACCTGACCAGAGAGGAGACCTAACAAATGTTAGATGAAGAGTGGGTTGTGTATAGGTTGAGGGATGGTCGCTTAAACGCAGTTCCGAGAGTCAATATGGAGAACTACCAAAGACTGCACAAGGAAGTGTGGAACGACATAGTCGACGAGGTGGTCGCCGAGAGGTTGACCGAGGCACAGGCCAAACAGTTCAAAGATTTAACGAAGGAGAGTGAATGATGAATAGAAACGAGCAGCCCCGCTGCGGGTTCATGGGAGAGTCTGCGAGAGCAGGTGTAGAGAAGTTCAAGTTCAAAGTGGTGGTGAATAACGCAGGTGAGATTCTCACTTTCTACACTGTGACCACAACACCAAGCAATGCCAAGCGCAACGCCCTCACCCAACTGGCCAAGAAGCTAGGGCATCACCCTGCATCAACAATCACACGGCTATGGGACAGGGCAGTGGTTGGGCTGGTGAGCGTATGAGTAAGAAAACTGTGTGGGTGTTCTGGCGGTGGAAACACAGCCGACTGCACAGACACGGGTGGGTATACCTAATTACGAGCAAGGTGTCGTGGCAAGACAATGTCGAGGCGATGAAGAAATCAGGACACCCATACGAGCTACTCGCCGAGTCAACCGACAGAGCATTGTTACAGACGATGTGGGACTTAACGAAGGGAGACTAACAAATGTTAGATGAAGATGAATGGTGCATTGTGCGGTGGCATGACGATGGTTTGTTTGTCCGCAAGGTGTATCAATGGGAAGCGCAGGGAGACCACTACCGACATAAGTGGGAGTATGTAGCCCGAGGGTTCAAGAGCAACGAAGAAGCGTTGAAGTATGTTTGTTTATTTAAGGAGTGAATGATGGGATACCAAACAGTAATGAGAGTGCCGAGGATTGCCGACTACAAAGAGGCATACAAGAAATGGAATGACACCAAGCCACTAAGAGGGCGCAGTGAGGACATTCGACCGCTGGGTGAGCGCAGAGATGTGGACACATACAGTATCAGGAAAAACATCTGGACTGAGGCAATAGAGCTAGTGCTCTACCAGACACCCGTGATTAAGTTCAAGTCAGACGACGAAGTCGTTATCAACTATGGGCGCTGGCCGAGTGCGTCCACTTGTCAGTTCATTAGCCGTGTGCTTTGGGGCGTAGGTGCATCTAGGGTCAGAGGTGATGTGGTGTTGGGCTTCACCACGGCTGATGGTCGGGTGATTCAGAAGCTGGGCGAGAACGAGGAACTGGTATTAGTGCGTGGCGGGGATGGTCGGTGGCAACCCAAAGAAATCAAAACGCTGTTCGACTACCGCATCAACCGCAAGGAAGCTAACAATGTTAGAAAAGATGTGAAGCAATTCCGTGACTACCTGCAAGGCATGGTCAAGCTGATGGAGGACGAGACCATGTTGTATGGGCAGTACTTCAAGCGCATCACACGCACCTACGCAGAGCTTGGCGAAGTGTTTGGGTATCGACGAGAGTTGAGGGAGAGCAAAGTGACGATTGATGTGAACGAGTGGGGACGACTCGCCGAGAAGCCAAACCCACACTACCCCCAACCAGAACAACTCAAGATGGACTGGGAGAAATACAACACGATGTCCGATAAGTTTTACGAGCTAGTGAAGAATGACCAAGACGAGAACACTCGTCACCAGAACTATTGGATTGCGTTCAACATCTTGTTCGCCTATCGGAACTTCATGTATTGGATTGACGAGAGCATCGCGCACGAGAAGCAGTTGTACCTTGCCTCTGAATACTTGGAGAAGTATTTGGAAGAGATTTTGTTCGCTCGGTTCTCGGACAGAGTGTTCAAGCTGGTCGAGTTGGAGAAGGGCAAAGTGCCCACAGGTCGGTATGACAAATATGTAAGGAGTGAAGCATGAGTATGAGGTTTAGTTTTTGGGTGGCACTGCTGTGCTTTGTGTTGGGGCTAGTCAATGTGGGTTTCTGTCTCTGGAATCGAGACTTGAATTCGCTCGGTGGTTGGGTGTCCGCTGTATGCGGGTGGGGCATTGTTGTTTTAAGGAGTCGTGATGAGTGACTATGAATTGTTTTTGTTAGCGTGGGCTGTGGTAGCCACAGTGAAGGCGCTTGAGTATCGAGCCAAAGAAAAGCTGGCGCGTGGTGTGTTCATGCACTTGATTCGTGACGAGAAGGCACGCAACAAGATGGTTGCCGACTGGGAAGCGTTCAAGAGAGCTAACAATGTTAGGGAGGGCGTATGAAAACAAGTGAACTAACGGGGGCTGCACTTGACTGGGCTGTGGCTAAGGCTGAGGGACGCACTGATGTGCGAGTTGATGACGATGGAGAACTTGTAGGGCAAGACGAGTTTGACTACTCAACCGACTGGGCACAAGGCGGCCCGATTATTGAGAGGGAGAAGATTGCTGTGTGGCATAGGGGTGATGAATGGCCTTGGCGTGCCCAGCAATCCGACACAAGCCACCTGAAGGGTGGCACAACACCACTCATCGCCGCGATGCGCTGTTATGTAGCAAGCAAACTAGGTAAAGAGGTAGAGATACCGAAGGAGTTGACCTAACAATGTTAGGGGTTAGAGATTTGTACGGCGAAAAATTTGACAATGTCTACTTTTCGTGGTATAATATATGTTGATGGATAAATACCGTCCCGAGTTAGAAGCGTTAGGTGCAAACCTAACAAATGTTAGAAATCAAATCGAAGGAAATCAAAATGTCAGAAGTTAAATTTGGTAAGTCAATCACATTGAAGCAAGCCGCGAATCTTATTCGCACAAACCCAAGCACTCGGTTCATGCTACGAGGCGAGCCCGGAATCGGTAAGTCTTCTCTGCTAGAGGCAATCGCCGCACCACTGGGACATGACCACGCATACATTGATGTGCCGAACATGGACTTGGGCGACATTGCGATGCCCGTCATCGACCACGAGAGCAAGACAACTCGTTACTACCCCAACGCACGATTCGGTATCCACACAGGTAAGCCGATGGTCATCATGCTCGACGAGTTCAGCAAAGGCGCTGACCCAGTGAAGAACATGTTGCACCCTATGCTTGAGAAGGCAAACCCACGACTGGGTGATATTCCATTGCCCAAGGACACAATCGTTTTCCTCACTGGCAACTTGTCAACCGATGGGGTGGGCGACAGCATCAAATCACATAGCTTGAATCGTATCGTGCCCGTCACTATCAGCAAGCCGACCGCAGAGGAATGGATTGAGTGGGGTATGAACAACGACATTGCCCCCGAGGTATTGGCGTGGGTCAACCGATTCCCTCACGCTATGGCTAGCTACACCGACGCAGGCCAAGGCGATAACCCCTACATCTTCAACCCCAAGCGACCACAAGCCGCGTTCGTTTCACCTCGTTCATTGGCGACCGCTTCTAACATTGTTAGTACACGCAAGCAGAATGACCCCGAGTCGGTGATTGCGGCGTTGGCTGGTGCGATTGGTGAAGCGGCGGCTCGTGACATGCAAGCGTACATCGAGTTCTCTGACCAACTCCCATCATGGGAAGACACCATCAAAGACCCTAAGCATACGAAGGTACCGACAAGCCCCGGCGCTTGTGCGATTGTGGTGTTCGGTGCAATCGCTCGTATCGACAAGACAAACATCGCCCCATTCATGGAGTATCTCGAACGATTCGACGCCGAGTGGCAAGCAGTGTTCGCTATCAACATTGCCAAGACACCAAGCAAGCAGTCCATTGCGTTCGGCGCTAAGGCGTTCGCCGACTGGGTTGCTAAGAACCAAGACTTGTTGTGAGCGACAGAGAAGTCAAAGGGGAAGACGGCTGGGTTGACAGTAACTCAGCCGTCAACAGCAAACTGCACAGAAAGGGGTACAGCGTGGGTGGATACATCGACAACCTGAAACCCAAGTATGTGTTGTACAGCTTGAATGACGATGGGAAGTTTGCGCGGGTGCATGAGTTCGACTCAACCGAGGAACTAAATCTCATGGTCAAGCTGTTACTTGATGAATGAGAGGCTAACAATGTTATATGCACAAGTCAAAGACAAGGCGATGTGGCCGATGAAGTGGGAGAAGTGTGAGCTTATGCACAAGCACTTGAACAGCATCTCATGGAGTTACCAACTGCAAATCGAGCGACGCATGTTGTTCGACGCAGTGCACCCCGAGTTCCGTGGTGTGTTGGTGAAGTGGACGCCGAACACGAGTATCACGAGAGACATGGTGCGCGAGGTGTTACTGGAGACAGGCGACCCCGAGCAGATGGAGGCGGCGTTGTTCATGCTCATCAACGAGGCAGAGCAAGCGGCGAAGGCGATGAAGTGGGTGCATCAGGGGCAGATATGAGGGGAAGATATTTTGTGCGGTGGATAGCCGAGCCTGACCCCATAACAGGAAGCCTACAAATCAAAGGGTGGGATGTGATCGACAACCATAAGTTCGACCGCGCAACTGTGCAGTCGTTCGGGGTAAGTGAGAAGGTGCAAGCCGAAGGCTTGTGTAAGTTGTTGAATTCAATCGAGGAGGAAAACCATGGGTTATCGAAGTGAAGTGAAGGCGGTGTTCTATGCACCGAAAGAGAAGTGGGCGGCAATGAAGCTGTATGTGGACGAGAACTTCCCAACAGTGGGCGACCTGATAAAAGACGAGGACTTGAAAGAGTTCGAGACAGATATTCACTGCGGCTATCTGTTTGAACAAGACGATGTGAAGTGGTATGACAGCTACGCTGAGGTGATCGCGTTCAACGAGTTTGTGAGTGCGTTCCTAGAGCTAGCCGAGGGGGACAACGCCGACCAACTGGAGTGGAGTTATGAGTTCGTGCGTCTGGGCGAGAACTATGACGACATAGAGACTGTGCAGTCGGACGATTGCTCGTATCTGTTAGATGTTCGCCGCGAGGTCTTAGTTAATTTTTCATTGAAAGAAGGAGTCTAACAAATGTTAGAAGAACGCAAATTGCAGAAGGCAAAAATCACAGTGATGCGTAACCCCAAGTTCGCATTGCTACAAGGTGTGATGATGGTGGGTCGAACCTACATCAACGACTACATACCGACCGCATGCACCAATGGCAAGGACGAGAGCTATGGTCGAGCGTTCGTCAAGAAGCTGTCCGACAAGGAACTGGCTTTTGTCATCGCGCACGAGGCGGGGCACAAAATGTACCGCCACCTTTCCACATGGAAGAAGTTGCATGACGAGGACGCACGCTTGGCCAACTCCGCCATGGACTATGTGATTAACCTCATGCTCAAAGACCTCGACCCGAACGAGTCTGTCATCGCTATGCCACGATTGCAAGAAGCCGTGGGCAAGCACAAGAAGGGTGACTACATGGGCTTGATTGACGAGCGCTTCCGTGGCATGAACACCAAGCAAGTGTTCGACATTCTCAAGCAGGAGAAGGAGGAAGACGATGGCGACGGCGAAGGCGATGGGTTCGATGACCACGATTGGGAAGGCGCACAAAACCTCACCGACGAGGAGAAGAAAGAACTTGCGCGTGAGATTGACCAAGCGATTCGTCAAGGCTTGATTGCACACCAGAAGCACATCGGCAATGGTGGTGCTGGGTTAGACCGAGAGCTCGGTGACTTGCTTGCACCCAAGGTTGATTGGCGTGAAGTGTTGCGTGAGTTCGTCAAGGCTACATGTGCTAACAAAGACACAAGCTCATGGCGTCGAGTCAATCGTCGATTCCTTTCCACAGGCACATACATGCCGAGCATGATTGGCGAGAAGGTGGGTCACTTGGTTGTGGCTATCGACACATCGGGTTCTATCGGTGGGCCTGAGCTCGACGAGTTCTTGTCCGAGGTTAAGGGTATCGCAGAAGAAGTTAGCCCCGAGTGCGTGGACTTGATTTACTGGGACGGTGATGTGGCGGCACACGAGAAGTATGAAGGTGCGGCGGTATCTAACATTGTTAGTTCAACCAAACCCAAAGGCGGTGGCGGCACTGACCCTTCTTGCGTATCCAAGTATCTCAAAGACGAGAACATCAAGCCCGAAGCAATCATCGTATTGACCGACGGCTATGTGCCGAACTGGGGTAGCGACTGGACTGCACCAATCATGTGGGTCATCAGCGGTGGCAACACAAGCGCGGTAGCAGAGCATGGCAAGACGATTTACTTGGAGGACTGATGGAGACTGCCCACTACTATTCGCTTAAAAACAAGATTCATTGCGGGGATATGTACATGGTGGGGCTAGATCATTCGTCGAAGCTATATGCGTGGTCTGTGAGCCGAGTGTGGTGGAAGCCGTGGCGCTACAACCTGCGCTTCTACTATATGCGCAAGTACCGAGTCATCAGCGGGGTGAAAGATTTGGGCGATGTAGTACACAGAAACCTGACCTATGACGGGCTGGTTGGTACTTTGAAATTGTTTGATTTATGGAGGGATTGATATGCCAATGGTTGTAAGTTTGAGTTACGGGGAGTTGGTGATGCCGACCGAAGATGCGGTGATGCTGTTGAAGATACTTGAGAGAGCCGAGTTATACAGGCTGAAGTATCACAACGACGGGGCTACTGGCAAAAGTGAGAACACGCACCACATCTTTCCCAACGACAACACCTACCACGCTAGATTGATAACCGAGGACTTGTATCGCATGGCGAAGCTGGCGGGTAAGCCGGAGAAGGATTGATGACGGGGAAGTATGTGTTTGGTTGGAGTGACCCGAGAACGATGATGCCGGACTTCAAACCACAACCTTACTACGCCCGTAGGCTCTACGGGAAATACACCATCTACAACAAAGCTGGTGCGGTGGTAGCCAAGGGCCTGAACCAGAAAGAGATGGAGAACTACATGAAGCTATTGAAGGAGGAGTAATGGCGAATGTATATAGCACTAGCAAGCACGAGACGAAATGGAACACCATCAACT
>Ga0070749_10002637_pt1 | contig 12018 bp, 13 predicted proteins | sample VirMetDEL_Nov_18_FD_75180 | JGI IMG/M metagenome (GOLD analysis project Ga0070749, IMG submission 75180) | Aqueous microbial communities from the Delaware River and Bay under freshwater to marine salinity gradient to study organic matter... | ecosystem: Environmental > Aquatic > Marine >...
AGTAATGTCAAATGACACAAGTATTTCATTTTGTTTTTCATTATCATAAGGTTTAATACGTTCTTGAAGATCAAATGAAGTATTTAATTGTTCTTTCTCAATATATTGTTTATAATCACAATCTACATACATAGTTGAACACCATGGTTCTAATACTTCTAATAATTGTATATTACAATTTTTAAGTATAAAACCTATATCATATTTGGTTGGAATAATAGGATATTGATACTCATTGTTTTTAATCCAACTTCCCCATTTACGAAGATAATTTCTAGCAGCTCTATTTGATACTATTTTATAATAATCATCATCTCTTCCAACTTGTTCATTCCATCTATGACCTCTACATGTTAAATGGTATACAAATGCATCTCTTGATTGAATTAAATCATAACCAGCCAAAATCCATCTTTGGAAAATATCTGAGTCTTCATAAGGGAATGGAGCAAATAACGGATCATGCCCTCCAATTGCTTGAAAATCATCTTTATATATAATCCAGGGAGCGAACATTCCTTTAGTTGTTTGATATTTAAATTCAATTTGAGCTTCTAAGACATATTTTTCAAACTCATTAATATTTAAAGTATTAAAATCCATTCCAAAATCTTTAATAATTTTTTCTTTTCCTTCAGGATGTAAAGGTGGTTCAATTCTAGTAGCGCACACTACTGTTCCTGGGAATAGATGTTTAGTCATATTATGAATATAATTAGGGCCTATAATCATGTCGGCATGTAGTATACCTACAATTTCATTAGTTGCTAATTCAATTCCTTTATCATATAGAATAGTATGACCAACTCTTTCTTTACTTTTATATTTTATACAATTTTGTTTTTGTATCCATTCCCAAGTTCCATCTGTTGAACCATCATCTAATAAGATAATTTCTGCTTCAGGAGCATGTTTTTGAATACTATTATAAACATTTTTTAAATGTTTTAAATTATTATAACTTGGTATTATTAATGAAATCATATTTTTATTTATAAGATATTATAGTTGAACCCCATGTCCATCCTGATCCGATGGCTGTTAGTAATATTGTACTGTCTTTGTCAATTTCACCATTTTTAATAGCTTCATCTAAAGCAATAGGTATAGAAGCACCAGCTATATTAGCATATCTATCCATAACAGTTTTAATTTTTGACATAGGAATATCTAACTCATTAGCTATATTTTTAAGAATATTAATATTAGGTTGATGAGGTACAATCAAATCAATATCTTCTATATTTAAATCAGATGATTTTAAAATACTTCTAATAGATTCAGGAATAACTTTAACAGCTTGATTCCATACTTCTTTTCCTTTCATAATAAAAGGTGAATTTAAAGGTAAATTAAATCCAGTCATTCCAGTACCATTCCCACTCGCTGTGCTGTCACACGATATCCATCCTTTATCTGTATGACTTAATACAACAGCTCCAGCTCCATCTCCAAAGAATACACAATGTTGATCTTTCCAATTTGTTATTTTAGAATATGCTTCTGTTGCTATTATCAAAACATTATTATAAACTCCATAACTAATTAAAGGAGTTACAAAATTTATAGCGTAAACAAATCCAGAACAAACCGCGTTTAAATCAAAAGCAGCTATATTTTTATCTGTATTAAATTTACTATGTATAGTACACGCTGTTGAAGGGGAAATCTTTTCTGGACTTGATGTTGCTACAATAATTAAGTCAATGTCTTCAATACTTAGATTAGCGTTTATAAGTGCTTGTTTAGCTGCCTCATACCCCATATCAGATGGTAATTCATCTTCAACAACTCTCCTTTCATTAATACCTAACTTTTTTTGTATCCAATCATTAGTTGTATCAACCATTTTTTCAATATCATAATTTGTCACAATTTTAGATGGCAAATAAGAACCTGTACCTTTGATACCTACATTATTATATCTCATATTATTTTAAAATAATATTAGTCATTGTTGATTTTCTATCTTTTAGAATTTTAATTGGTGATCCACCATATATTTTATATGGTTCTAAATTCTTATTCACTAAACTTAAAGCACCAACAGCGCATCCTTCTTCTAAAATAACACCAGGAAGAACAACAACATTACATCCTAATACTACATATTTTTTTAAATGTACTTTTAAATTTTTAACATTTGTAAATTCTTTAGGTACGGTTGGACCCACTAAATATTCTCCTGAAAAGTCATCTGATGATGAGTATATTGATACTTTACCTGATATTTGAGCATGGTCTTCTACAATTATTTCTCCTGAACCTATTAAATGGGCGTAGCAGGCTATGTGCACATAGTTTCCTATTTTAATTCCACCTTCCCCAGCACTTAATATACAGAAATCATCAATTCTAACATTGGAACCTATTTCAATATTTTTAGCTCCATATATAGATGCTTTGTCAGATATTAAAACATTATCACCTATAGATTTAAAGCCTATATCTTGTAACTCTTTTTTTGAATAAAACATATTATTAAGATTAAATTATTTACTATAAATTTCAAATTTTGATAAATCAGGGTATGGTAATTCTAGATCATCATTATGTTTTTTAGTACCATCTAAATTATAGAATTGGTTCATTAATAATAATCCTCTAGTAGCTAACTCAGGCATCATATAAAAATTCCATCCTAACATATCAAAATGATCATCATGATAAGAACATTCACGTCGACCACTATATCTTGCTCTTTTGAACCATAAATATGCTTCATGATTATCAGTTAATATAGCTCCTCCTTTAGATAGTTTAAAATGTTTATAAGGACCTGTAAATGATATACACATATGTGTACCAGGTTTATACATATCAGCTGTGAATGATAAAGCAGAGTCCCATACATTGGTTGGTTCTAATTGATATGCTCCTTTGATAGTTTTACCTTTAACATTTTTAAATTTTACTTTAGCACCAGCATGAATTATTTCACATGGTACTGATGGGTATGTTCTTGAAGGAATAGTAATTTCTTGTCCATTAACTTTTTCAAACATTAATGCTAAGAATAAAGCATTAGATTGATTATCAACAGTCACAACATATGGTGCTCCAGTATAATCAGATAAAGCTTTTTCAAACTCATTTGTTATATCATAAACATTTTTCATTATTTATTATTTTTATATAACTTAATATAAGTAAATTTAATTAGAATCCAAATTTATTTTTAAAATGTTCTACCATTATATCATTATTTTTTTGATATAAATCTTGTTTTTTATCATGAGTAAAGATATAATTATCATAATATGTAGTGTCATTATGATAATCGGTGATTACTAGATTTTCAATTTTATATTGAGTAACTAAATCAGGTTTGTTATAACAAAAATTCATCACATAATTATCTAAAGGTCCATATCCATCTAAAGATTTTGGAAAATCAATTAGATCAAAAAGAGACTTTGAATACATTGTGAACCATCCACCTCCAAATTTAAAAAATTTTGTATTATTATATACTAAAGGTTTCAAGTTAACTTCTCCATTTATAAAATAAGTATCTAATATAGGATCAAGAGTATTTCTATAATTAAAAGGTTCATTTAGGAATTTAGAATTAACAACAACATCCCAACTAGTATCCCACATTTTGACATACTCAGCGGTAATTATATAGTTTGGGGATTGATTTTTTACTTGAACACTAGATTCTAAAAAAAGATTTAAAGTATAGGGATTAAATATTACATCTGGTTCTAATAAAATAATACTATCTACATCATGATATTTAGTTAAACTATTTTTTATAAAATATCCTAAAGCTCCTTTAACATCATTATCAGTATTAAAATAACACTCATCACACCAATTAGTATAATATTTTTCTAGATGATCAAGTCTATTTAAAAAATAATCTTTCTTTAAAATAGATTTATCCCAATCAGTTAAATAATCAGAAATAAGAAAATTAATATCTAATATTATATGATATTTTTCTTTATCTATAAAAAGAGAATTATGCTTTAAAAGTAATAAAGTTCTTTCTAGATAATCTATTTCCTTAACTAAGGAAAATATTTGAATTAATATTTTTGGTTTACTCATATTAGATTATTAAATTGGAAGATTTCTTTAATTTTTTCAGTTATTCTAATTTCATAATCTCCAAAATTTATAGCTTTTTGAAAATTTTCTTCAATTACATCTAAACGCTCATAATAATCATGTTCTGTAAGGTTATTAGCTATATAGATTAAATCATCAACATTATTAAATTGTATAAATCCTTTATCATTAAAAAAATTAGTTATACTTGAACATCCCCAATATAATGGAATAGTTTTAAGAGCAAAACAATCTAGTATTTTTTCTGTGAAATAACCTCTATGAGATGTATTTTCTATAACAACTCCGAACATTGAATTTCCATATATAAATTCTTTCCCTTCAGCTGCTTCTCTAATACTAGACATACCACCATATTCACTATAAAAATTTGTTGGAATTTGAAATTCATTTTTTCTAGCTAAAGCTTCATGCCTTAATGATTGCCCATATGTTATAAGTTTTTTACCACAAAGGTGAGATATCTCAAATTTTTTTTCTCTTTCTTTTGAATATAATTCTTTATCTACCCAACAATTACCAAATGGAAAAAATATAGCATTAGGGCAGTTATTTAATACTCTATCACTCCATGTTAATATAACTGAGAATAAGTGATAATTTTTAATCGCCCAATCATGTAATCTAAAATATTCATTAGGTTCTTGTAATACTAGTATGTTAATAGATGATAAATCATTAGTTGAACTAGGGGTTCCATCTACAAATAAAGAGAAATCAAGGTGGGCTATTTTCTCATTAATTAAGTATTTTTCAATATTTTCAGTAGATAAGTGGTGTATAAATAATTTCATATTTTAGTTAAAAAAGTTAATATTCATATTATAATCTTGAAATTTTCTAATATGTTGATGTTTAGTCCAAGATGGATAATATAGGTCATTAGTATTTTCATTATCATAACTTTGACCTAACCATGGATCAGGAATCACTATTATACCGTTATTTAAATTTAAGTATGCTCCCCACCATGAAAAGGTACTATTAGCTATAATTAAATGTTTCATTTTAGTCATTAAAAATAATTGAGTACCTATTGTATCTTCAACATAATTAACTGTATCTCCAAATACTGTTTTACACCATTCAAAATCATCTGAGAAAATGTAAATAGAATCTATGTTATCTGAAAAATATGTGTTAAGAACTTCTTGATAATATTCAGCTGTTAATACACAATGGTTACTTTGAAGCATTAAAAAATCACCTCTTCTAACACAAATCCCTAAAGCATCAGATGTTACATTATATTTTTTTAAATTATTCATTACATCTTTAGAGGGTGTAAAGTATTTAGAATATAATTCTTCTTTAATATCTTCAAAATATTTCCATGACCCAAAAACACCAGATAAAATTGTGTTATCTTGTATTTCTATTGGGGTATAATGTAAGTAAGGTTCATTATATATATTATCTAATTCTGGGGTATCAATTTGGGTAAAACTGTAATCAAATAGTGATAAATCAACAGGTATTATTCCTCTATGACCAGCTTGAGTAGTTTTTCCAACTGTCAATTCAGTATTTAGTTTTTTAGATAAAGATAAACCTGTAGCTATATTAAATAAGTTATTTCCTAACCTACCATGAAATTTAGAATGTATCATAATGAAATTGATTTTTTACCTATTACTATTAAACTTTTATAAAAATGAATGAAATCAACATTTTTCTCATAATAGTCTAAAAATTGGTTTCCAATTTCTTTATACCCACAAAAACTTTTTCCGTTTAAATTTACTTTATCAACTAAATTCTTAAAATAATTAACCCCGGTTATATTATAATCACTCCAAATGCTATTTTGAACATACGATGTATGCATATCTTCTATAAAATACAATCCACCTGGAGTTAATTGAGGAAATAAAGTTTCAAAAGATACTATCTGTTGTTTCCAAGAGTGACCACCATCATCTAATATAACTTCAAAATGGTTATGTTCACTAACAACCTCATTTAAAAAAGCAACATCAGTTTGATCTCCAATATGGATATTAATTCTATCCTCTTCAAATTCTTTACATCTAGGATCTATATCTAAAGCTGTAATGTTAGCTTTAGGGAAATATTCTTTCCACATTTTAACAGATGAACCATCACATACTCCTATTTCTAGTAGGTTAAAAGTTTCATCTTGATATTGATCTAAATACAATTCATATTTAGGGGTGTACATGTGATCATATGGACCTTTATCAGTTCCATATTTGATAGCTAAATCATTTAAATTCATAATTTTCTCCATATTTTCTTAATTCCCAATATAATAAATTCATTTTAGAAGTCCTAAAATAATTAAACATATTCTCTTCTGCTTTTCTACAAAACTCACTTACTCCAATATTAATTTTATTTTGTTTAAATGTTTGAGAATTTAAATGACAAATGGTGTTTGTATCTGAGACTACAGTTCTTAAATTATGTTGCTCAGTTACACATCCAGTATAAAAGTCATTTCCCCATCCATATATTAATTCTTCAGGATATTGTTTTATAATTTCTAAAACATCTCTACGTAATAATGGACATTGAAAATCTATCCATTTTACTTCACGTAATCCACCTCCCCAGTTCCACATTTGTTTCCAATGGCATTGTTCGATTGAAGCGTTAATTATTGATGGAGAATATACAGCTGCATCTGATTCTTTAGCTTCTTTTAATGATGTAGATAAAAAAGCAGGACCATGAAATATTAAATCATTATTTAAAAAATATAAATAATCATGATCTGTAGATAAGAAATAATCTATCGCGGCATTAAGACCTCCTCCAAAAAATATATTTTCATCTAATCTATGAGTTGTACTTTTAGCTAATGATTCTTTAGAACCATTATCTATTACCATTAATTCACATTTATTAAATAATGGGTCTTGTTTAAGTTGATTAACTAAATTATCAGTTAAATCTGGTAAATTGTGGTTTAGTGTTGCTATTAACATAAATTTTTTAATATAAGTAATTTGTTCCTAGTAAAATATGCTCTGTTAATGATCCAGAAATCAAAGGAACAACATAACATTCTGTATATCTAGGCATACAATCAGTTCCATATCCTCCTTGATGTCCTATAATTAATTTACTTTTTGATTTAATATAATTTTGAACTCGTAAACTAATATTAAGAGTTCTAATATTAATTATTTCATTATTTGTTTCATAAATAAAAGAATCATCACCTGAATAATATAACCAAGGTAAGTCATGTTTATTTATTTCATTTTGAATGAGAGATCTTTTATGTTTAAGAATTTTTGGTTTTTCTTCTTCTAAGTACCAAGTATGGTTTTTTCCATCTCCTACTACAAATTTATCATCTATATATAGAAAACCAAATGGTTGATTTTTAAAAAGATTTTTAATAGTCTCATCTCCAATTTTTTTTTCTTCATTATCCCAATATAACTCAGGTTGACAATCCTCCATCTCATGTTCTTCAAACCTCCAAAATTTTAATATTTGTTGAGCTATAGGAATATCAGCATTGTTAGGATCATATATTCTAAAATGATCATGATATATTGGAAAATCAGAAGGTATTTCATCTATCATTCCATCAACATATGGATTATCTTTAAATACCTCTATAATATTATTGAATGGATTATTATGTTTATAAAACCAAGAATTTGGAGAAAAATATTTAGCTATACAATCTGGTGATGGAATTACAACAATACAATCAGGATATTTTTGTTTAAGAAGTCTAGGTATAGCTGATAATAAAACCCAATCTCCAAATGAATGACATGTTCTAAATAAAATAAATTGTTTATTCTCTAAGTATTCAATTGGTATTCTAATATCTGAAGTATTTGGAAAACCTAATTTATTTACTTCTCCTACAGATTGAAAAAACTCATTAAAGAATATCATTTACTTTTAGAGTTAAAATAATTAATAACTTCTTCTATAATATTATCTATTTCTTTAGTAGGACTCCATCCTAATAAAGATTTAATTTTTTCACTATTAGGTATCTTTTCAGGTGCTTCTGTAAATAAAGGTCCGTGGAGTGTTATAGGATCAATATTTAATATTTTTGATTTACTATTTGTAATGTTTTTTACTTTAGTAGCCAAATATAATATAGTATTTTCATTTTTTTCATTTCCAATATTCCATTCTTGATTCCAATATTCTTTAGGTGCTATAGATGTTAAATATATCCCTTCAACAATATCTTTAACCCAAGTGAATGCTCGAAGTTGTAATCCATTATAATACACAGTTATATCTTCTTCATTTAATGCTTGATTAACAAATCTTGGTAACACAAAACCATTATCAGGTAATTGGTATTTACCTGATACATTAAATGGTCTAATAGTCTGATATTTAAAATTTGGATCAATTTTAGCTGTATTAGATAATACTATTTCAGCTAATAATTTAGCTATAGCGTACTCATTTCTCACTGTGAATTCTCCATTTAGCACCTTAACATCCTCTTCTTTTAAATAAGTTTTATTATCTCTATATCCATAAATCTCAGATGTTGATATAAATATTAACGGACATAAATTATATTTAGCGGCGTTAATAGCCCAATATATATCATCAATAATAATAGATGCCATTCTTCCTGAATGTTTTAACACTCCAACAGGACCAACAGGTGAAGCTAAATGTAAAACTATATCAAATTTTTCTAATTGAGTTATATCTACATCTAATATATCTTTAATTATAATATTACAATTTTTAAATAATTTATCTGTTGGAGGTAAGGCATTTGATGATAGATTATCTATAATGGTTATATCATAATTCAATTCCCCCCATTTTTCAACACAGTGGGTTCCTATAAATCCTAATCCTCCAGTTATTAATATTTTTTTATTTTCCATAATTCAATTAAATTTAGTTATCATTCCATATTGATCAAATATAGGTAATTGTCCCCATTTTTCTAACCATTTTTTAATATTTTTTTGTTCTGATTCTTTTTGTCTTTGTGATGTTTGACCATTATTTTCTTCTAGACGATGTGAACCTCTAGCTCCAAAATGCCAAACTAAAGAATTACTAGTTAATATAAACTCATATCCTTCATTTAACATTCTTAAAAATAAATCCATATCATCATATGATGCTGGAGAGAATAATGGATCGTTACCTCCTATAAAATCCCAATCTATTTTTTTAATTAATCCTGATACACCTTCACCTTTTGGGATTTCAATATTTGAGTTCATATTTTTGAATTCACTAGCCCATTCTTCAAATTCTTCTTGGTTAAAGTTATCATGGTATGCCCCAAAATAATCTGGTGGTACTAATAGTGTTCCAGGACGTTGATTTGGATCATTAAACATATTAGGTTCTATTCTATGAGAAGATATCCATAACTTTTTATCTGGGTATTTTTGAGCTATTTTTAAAGATTCTATATCCCAATCTTTAGTGACATAAAAATCTGAGTGTAAAAACATTATATATTCTGTTTCAACATGATGAGCGCAAATATTCATTCCACCACCAATACCTCGTACTTCAATATTTTCAGATTCAATTAATAAGGTTAAGTTATATCTATCTTTATTTTCAAATAACCACTCATTAGTTCCATCAGTGCAATTTTCAGCATGTATAATAAAGGGAGCATTTTTAAAATAACTGTTTTTTCTAACTGAATTGATAGCTATTTTAAGGTAAGGTAAGTTATTGTATGTTGATATACAAAAAGTTATCATATTTTGCTATAAAAATTATTTTGTTGTTCTTGTCTTTCTATGGTTTTAGGATGATATATAGCGTATTCTTCTAATTCAGGTAGACCTGAATATGTTTTGTATCCGTCTAATATTTCATGTACTTTATTTATCCACTTAATGTCAGGAGTATTTCTATAAATTCTCCATTGATGGTCAGGCCATTGAATCCAACCTTTTTCATTTTGTTTCCATCCCCAAGCTTGGATATGTTGAGGAGTAATACCTTGAACTGTATTTACTCTAGGGACTAATATCACATCTACATTATTTTCTAGTATAGCTGGTAGATTTTCTTTTAGAACATCATTAGGCATTTCATCGGCATCAATGTTGAAAATGTAATCTCCTGAACATATTTTATTTAGTTCATTTTTCTAATCAGCGAAATGATTTTGGAACATACTTTCTTTTAATGTAATCCAATCCTTTGATGAATACCAATAAAGTATATCCAATAATGATTGGGGTGCTTTAGGTTTATCTAATAATATACAAATTTCATCTTCAGGTCGTATATATTTATGAAGAAAAGGAATTAAACGTTTTATCTCATCTAATTCATTACATACTGTAATTGCGTAACTAATTTTCATATAACCTAATATAATTAAATTATCCTATCAAGCCAATATATTCTAAGGCGTCTATAAATTCTCTTTCATCAAAATGTTGGATAGTACCCATATCCATTCTATACTCATAGAATTTACCTGGTTGTTTTGGAATTGGGTATTTAAATTTTTCTTCTTCAGTTACAGGAACTGCTTTAACAGCTGACCATTTCCATTCTTTAGCATTGGTTCCATTAGCAAACACCATGCCTTTTGTAGGCTCATTAATTGTTTGAGGTAACCATATTAATTCTGTTGATTCATCTTTCCAAGCTAAATCTTTATATAATTCTGGGAGTGTAGACATTTGTTCATTATAGAATTCACTTCCTTCTTTCATTAAACTATTAGTCCAATATCCGCAAGATAAAGACATCCAGTTAGTTATTTCAGGTGTAACCTGTGTCTCATAACACAAGTCACCTCCTGATTTAGGGCACATTATAATTTTATCCATTTGATTCTACTTTTTGTAATTTAGGTAATTCAATTTTTTTAAGTTTAGGTAATTGTAATTGAACTTGTTTTGGGAACTCAGGAATATATTTAGTTAATAATTCATCTGTTTTATCCTTCATTTTATCCCAACTAAATTCATTTTTACTTTTATATGCTTGACGTTTAGCTCCATCAATATACTTTTTATAATCTTCAAATATATCCTTAATAACAGTACTTGTATGCCCTAAATCAACTGAGAACCACTGTGACTCTTTTAGCAACCAACTGTTAGCAGCACTTGGATGAACATTTGTTAATTGACCTGGGAGCATAGTTGTGAATTCTGGGTTTAAGAAATCTGTATGACCACTCCAATTACTAGTGATAATTGGTTTTTTAGTTAGACTAAACTCAAGTAATGGTCTACCATATCCCTCACCTTTAGTTAAATTAACCATTACTTTAATTTTAGGATGATTATATAACTCATTCATTTCTACATCTGTGAATTCACCATGCATTAGATAGATATTAGGTAAATCTTTACTATTAACTGATTTAGCTATTAGTTTAATTTTCTTTAAAATTTCATCTCTATCAACATATGAAGAACCTATTTGAGATGTTTTTAAAACTAACGCTGGTTTATCTTTTTTGTTTTTAAATACTTCAAAAAACATCTTGATTAATAAACCAACATTTTTTCTATCTTCACTTACATCCCCATTAATCCAATGACCAACAAATAAGAAAGCAAATTTTTCTTTAATATCATTCAACTCACTAAATGAATTTACTTTGTCTAATACTTTATAAATTTCAGTATCTGCTCCTTCAAATAATACTTCAAGTGGTTTTTCAACTTTTGCTTCACCAATTACTTGATTAGTACGTTGATCTACTTTTTGTAATACTGTGTCTAAAAATACTTTTTTAGAATGTTCAGAAGAAGTTAATGTTAAGTTCATTCTATTGATACCTTCAATCCAATCACCTGGGGCTATAGTTGTTTCTATTCCAGCGGTCACACCAATATTAAATTTACCTACTGGTTGGAATTCACTTGGAATAGTTATTTGCATCCAAATTTCTGGTTGTCTATTTAATTGAGGTTGATTCCAAATATGTTTATTTAAAAACTCCCATTCAGGATTATCTTG
>Ga0070749_10002638_pt1 | contig 12016 bp, 12 predicted proteins | sample VirMetDEL_Nov_18_FD_75180 | JGI IMG/M metagenome (GOLD analysis project Ga0070749, IMG submission 75180) | Aqueous microbial communities from the Delaware River and Bay under freshwater to marine salinity gradient to study organic matter... | ecosystem: Environmental > Aquatic > Marine >...
AACGTGAATGGAAAAACTTTAGAGAAACTTATTTAAACCAAATACTTTTACCGAGTATCACTAATCTGACAAATAATTATAATATTACAGTTTATATCGGTTATGATGAAGATGATAAATTATTCAGTAATATTTCATTGCCAGAAACATTTGATAATATATCTTTAAAATGGATTTCATTTGAAGATACTTTTAAAGGGAAACCAACTCATATTTGGAATGTTTTGGCGAATGCTTGTATTAATGATGGATTTGATTATTTTCAGATTTGTGGCGATGATATCAGATTTGATCCAAATCCAAATTGGTTAACAGTATTTTTAAAATCATTAAAAGAAAAAAATAACATCGGTTATTCATCTGGTTTCTCAAATAATCATAGTATTCCAACTCAGTTTTTATTTCATAAGAAACATTATAAGATGTTCGGATGGGTATTTCCACCACAGATTACAGACTGGCAATGTGATGATTTTATTTATCATCTGTATGGAAGACATGGTAATTGGTTAAAAGAATTTAATCATTATAATTGTGGTGGAGAACCAAGATATACACCAACTAACCCTGTTAAATTAAGGGAGATGTTAGTTAAAAGAAATAAAAAAATATTAAATAAATATTTATAATAACTATATTATATAATGGCAAAGAAAGCTAAAGCAGAACCAAAAAAGAACACTGTTCCCAAAGTTTTAAAGGTGAAAGATGAAGCACCTTCACAAAAGTTTGCTGATATTCATCCAAATTTACCAGCGATGCCATCACTCTGTTTAATTATCGGTTCAGTAAGATCTGGGAAAAGTAATCTACTTGTGAATTATTTCTGTAATCCAGATTTTTATAAAGATAAATTTGATGTTGTTAAATTCGTATCTACTACATTACACACAGATAATAAAGGTAAAATACTCTCAAAACACTTTGATTGTATGGATCATTATGAAGATAATATTATTGAGAATATTAAAAAGTCTCAGGGGCAATATGAAAGTAAAGAAGATCGCCCGACGTATGCTCTTTGTATGGATGATGTCCTTACTAAAGACTTTTCCCGAACTAACCACGTCTCATTTTTTAGCACGCGATTCAGACACTACATTGATTTTTATATAATCGCTGTTCAAAGTTTCCGTGCTGTTTCTGGTATGATTCGCAATAACGCCACAGACGTGATCATCTGCAAACAGCAGAACCAAAAGGAATTAGATAAAATAGCAGAAGAATATGGCGATTTAGTTGGTGGTTATGATAAATTCATAGAATTATATAATGAAGCACATAAAGATAGATATTCATTTTTATATTTAAAATTATCTGAAAACCCAGCTGAAGCATATATTCGCCATGAAACTAAAATATATCCAACAAGAGATACCGAAGATGTTGGAGAATTAGAAATAGATTAATTATTTTGATTTTTAAATTTAAATATTATTGATTTTATAAAAATGGCAGATTTGTTTGGAGTAAATGGCAATGCTGTTGCGATGGGAAATGCTCGTATGCAAGCAGTCAGAGATTTTAATGAACGTGTAAAAGAACATAATGACAATGTAATGAATCAAATCCAAGGATTAAGGGAAGCACAGAAATCAGCAGATACAATCCAAGCGATTAAAACACAAGCAACAAATCTTTGGACAGCAAAAGATATTCCCGGTAAAGTCGCAGAATTTAATAAATATTATGCTGATCGTGCTGCTGGAAAAGCACTTGGGACTAATCCAGTTCAGAATACAGTAAATAATCTGAAACAGCAAGCACAGAGCAAAGCAAGTGGATTTTTAGAACAAGCGAAATCAACTACACAAGCAGGGGGTGAAGCTATTTCTGAAGGTGCTAATGCTGCTGAAAGTGTTTCTGATGTTGCTAAATCAGCGACATCTGCGGTTGGAAAAGGTCTCACTACTACTTTAGAAGGTGCTGCTGCTGCTAAAGATGCTGCTGGTGGTATTGCTGGTAAAGTATCTGGTGCTCTTGGTAAAGTGGGTGTTCTTGGTTCAGCGGCACTTGGTGGTATGGATTTATATGAAGATATTGCTCACGGCGGTGTTCAAGGAAATAATAATTGGGAAAAAGCAAGTAATCTTTTACAGATTGGTGGAACTGTTGGAGATCTAGTTGGAACTGTATTTCCCCCTGCTAAACTCATTGGTGGTGTTCTTGATTTAGCGAGTGGTCTCACTGATACAGTCGGTGAAAAATTAGATGAAGATAAACAAGCATCTGATTTACAGCAACAGCAGCAGCAAGAAACAGAGAAACCATTGGCAGTAGCAGCACCGACAACTGTTACAACTGGAAGAACTCAATAAGTTTAAACTTTTTTGATAATTATTTTTTAATATTTTTTATAATAGTAGAATTATAAAATATGTCAACTTATTGGTCTGCTGATGATTCTGTTAGTGTTGGAGAAAAGAAAATTTCTGTTCCTTCGGAGAATGGACTTTCATACTCCCCAGGACAGAAGGTTCAAATCTTCGTAGATCCTTCTACTAAATTTATGGATGGCAGAGAAACTTATCTTCAGTTTAATGTTAAGTTATCTCTACCTTCGGGTGCTACTCCAACTCGTCTTCAACTTGATAAGTGTACATCTACTTTAATCAAAAATATTCGTATTTATGATGGTTCCCGTGGTCAGCTATTAGAAGAGATTTCTGATTATGCAACTTATGTCGCAGTCAAATATGATTATGATAAAGATAGAACTACTGAAAATATGCGTGCTTTAACCGAAGGTTGTGCGGTTCATCAACCAGATAATCGTGGCGATCAAGGCACTACAAAGACTGGTATGGCAAATACGATAAATAATCCTTTCTTTAAGAAAACTTCGGGTAATCAAACTGATCCTTTCACTGATGCTGATTTCTTAAATGCTAAATTAACTATCCCGCTTCATACTGGTATCTTCGCAGATTCTGTTTCTATTTTCCCAGTTATGATGACAAATGGTCTTTATATCGAAATAGATCTAAATGAAGCAGCAAATGTTATCAAGCAGTTAGATTCAGTTATGCGTGATGTAAGAACCCCACTTAATCCACACTTTCATTCATTAAATGGTTCTGATACTCCAAATGATTGGGCGAATGCTGCTTCATCAGATACTTTTTATGTTTCAGATCTAAATAATCTTGGTGGTTCTGATAGAGTAGCACGTTTCCCCTTCGTTGTTGGTGAAACTATTAAGTTCTGTCATGCTCGCAATAATGGTAGTGGTTCTACTTTATCGGCAGTAGCGACTATTAGTGAAATTAATCTATCCGCAGCCGCTGATGGTGGTAATGGTTTAATTGAAGTTAAATTATCGTCAGCAGTAACCAATAATGGTTCTGCTATTACCAGCGATGATTATGTATTATATTCTACCGCTGTTTGTGACCATCCGTCATATGATGCCAGTTATGAAGTCAGTAATGTGAACCTTATTGTTTCTCAGGTAATCCTTGATCCCCAGTATGAAGCAGGGATGATTAATAAAGTTCGTGAAGGTAGAGCAATTGAGTTTGATATTATGTCAGCAACAAATTATAAACATAGTATTTTAGCAACTGATAGACAAACTACTTTTCAGATATTCGCCCAGAATAGTCGTGCCAAATCTCTATTAGTTGTTCCCCAAGATAGCACAGTTTACACATCGGCTCAGTTAATTTCTGGGTCGGGAACTTATGTCATCCAAGGAACTAGTCATCTTGGTGCTGTAGCAGCAACCAAAAATCCCCAAGATATATGTTTAGCTTCAACTCGTTCAGCATACACTGGTATCTGTGATGAACTATCCAGCATTCAGTATACTATTAACGGTAAAAGAGTTCCTTCACGTGAAATTAGCACCAAGAAAATTGCTACGAAAAATTCTATTGATGCGTTTCATCTGTATGAATTAGAAAAGACATTAGATAATTCTGGTATTAAACCCCGTTCTTTTAGTGAATTCATGAATAACTTTATCTTTGGACGTGGTTTCTCGGCTGGTGGTCAGAATGGTGTCCTTGATTTAAGGGGTAAGGATCTCGCTGTAATTGCTCGTTATCAGACATCGCAAGCACCGAGCAAACCCAAACTATTTAACTCATATGTGTTTCACATACGCCGTTTAGTTCTTAGAGATGGTGCTGTAGAAGTAGTAATGTAATTAACACAGTTTACTTTCTGTAGATTGTTCAGATGAATATTTTTTTTGAGTTTTCATTATATCAGAATATCCTTCTTTTTGAGTAGCAAAAATATAATTATGCGATATACATTTATATTCTTCATTTTCCCATAGTTTATTCCAGTAAATATCTAATTTATTATTATGATGTTTATTTTTCATTCTTTCATCTATTCCATCTTTTAAATTTTGTATTAATGAATTATACATTGATTTTTTAATGATATATCCTGTAGTCCAACTTGCTTCTTTAACTCTTATAAATTTATCATTTATTTTTTTATGTTTTTTGATACGATTACATAATAAGAAAATATCATAATCAAAAAGCGGTAATTCAATATTATTAAAATTATGATTATCATGAAACATAAAATCATCTTCTAAAATTATTACACTTTCATATCTTCTTGCTAAAGCAATTTGTAAACATAAAATATGTGATTTAGCACAACCGATATAACCATCTTCATCTTTAATCGCTGAAACTCTTTCTACATTCGGCATATCACAGAGTAATTTTTCAATATGTTCTCTTCTATCTTTTCTTGAATCAAGATTAATATAAAGTATTTTTTGACGATTAATCTTCTGAAAACATACAAATCCCTGTGTATCTTTCCCGTGTTTATATGAAGTAGTTATCCAAAAATCATCTGGTAAACCGCAGGTATGTTTTGCTAATGCACAAAGAGTATTTATATTTTCTGGTTTAACATCTTCAATAATGTAAATATCTTTACAATATTTATTTAATGTTTGAAAAGTTAAAATCTGATGTTCTAATATATGTGAACCATCATCAATGATAAAATCTACATTACCAATGTTATTCATCATATTTTCTAATGAATGAACATTACTTTGATCACATTGATGAATTTTAATTTTATCTTCTGTAATATTAAATTCTTTAATATCAGCTCCATGAACAATACAATCTTTAAAATAGTCTCTCCACATAAATAAAGATGCTCCGCTCTTATAGTTTTCATTTGTAAATTTTTTCATTAATTCTGGATAACCAATTCCAATTTCAAGCATAGATGAATAATTTTTATCTTTTAAAATATTATGATATTCTTCTGTGTAATAATGATTATATTTTGGTGTCTTATCAACGATATATTTTTCAGCAAGTTTACAAAGTTCAGTCATTATATTTTTTTGTTAATTTAAGTTTTATAATTTTTATAAGTATTAAATTTATAATAATGACTAGTCGCTACATTGAGATTCGCCCAGATAATATCCCAGCTGACGGAAAGATATCTTTTAAGAATGGTTTCCCCGTTCTTTCATTTACTGTATCGGCTCAGGATGGTATGCTTGATCCATCCACAGTAAGAATAGTTGGTAATTTTAATGCTTTTAAAGATAATGCTAATCCACCAACTAATTTAATTGATGGGGATAATGTTACTATGAATAATCGTCTTGGTATTTTTAATGTTATTGAATCATTAACCATTCGTGCTCAAAGAACTTCTATGGTATGTGAAAATATTCGTCATTATTCTAAATTTATGAATTCATACCTTTCTTGCACTAGTTCTCTACAAGATCAACTTGGACATCTTCAGCAGTCGTGTTTAATCTACCCGAATGCTACTGCTTTCCGTAAAGCAGTAATGGAGAATGCTTCTTCTGCTGTTTCCCAGACAAATGAATTTTCATTTCATATCCCATCTGGATTCATGCAGTCTGGTCAGATGGTAGATCTACGCCCAGATGCTTTTGGTGGTATCCAGTTAGAATTTTTACTTCAACCAGATAGTAATGTTCTTTTTAATACTAATGGAGATACAACTGGTATTGGAGATGCTCATTATGAATTATCTAATCTCAAATTAACTTGTGAAATAAGTGATATTCCCGCTGGCACTCCGAGTGGTGCTCAGGGTGCATATGATTTTAATACTATTACTTCTCTATACACAAGTATTAATTCTACGAATGCCCAAATTCAGTATTCTCTCGCTTTACAGAATGTTATTTCAGCATTCGTCACCTTTATGCCCGTAGCTAATATCAATACTCTCACTCAAGATGGACAAGCAACTACTTTCCCAAGTGGAGATGGTTCATCTTTAACAAATCTCGCACCAATTCGTAGAGTTCAGTGGTTAAAGGGTGGATCTAAATATCCAGCTGAATTTGATTACATCACAAATATAGTTAATGCTACGAACACTCAATCTAAGGTTGTTGATCCCCAGATTGTAAAAACTCTTGTTCAGGCAATTTCACCCGATAGTCAGTATTCTATGGAACGCCTTTCGGTTTCTCCAGTTAATATGAATAGAAATTATAATATGACTACATCTGCTACTGGTGAAGATTCTTATATGAATATCGCAGAAGGCGGTGGTGTCTACGCATTAGCAGTGAAGTATGGCATCGGTGAAACTGGGGATGACTTCTCACAAGAGCAGTGGGGTTTATCTGTTGATTCTGACCTTAAATCAGATAATCCCATCGGTGTTTATATCTTCATCAAGTCTAAGTCTCAACTCTTATATTCTCCGCAGGGTGTTCAGTTAAGGCAGTAATTAATTTTTTTCTACGTTTTTTAATTTGATTAATTTTTGTTTGTTTTTTTTATAATAAATAAATTATATAATAAACATGTCTTCTGATGATAATGATATTCCGAACTTCCTTATGCTCGATCAAATCCCTGCTAACTACACTCAGCAGTTAGAAACAGACCTTCTGGAACCAGTCGTTTTCTCCCAAGGTGCTGCTAATACTGATGGTTTCTGTCGTTTCACACTTCAGAACAAGGGGTTCTTACACTCTCACTCAAAGATTTTTGTCGCATTAAAACCTGCTGCTGGACAGACTGATGTTTTCCTTCAACCACACGTCGGTATTGGACAGATCATCAAAAAGGCAGTTTTAAAGATTGGAAATAAAACTCTTAATGAAATTGATTCGTGGGCATCTCTTCACGCTGTTAAATCATCTCTTATAACAAATGAGAATAATCGCGAACGTGAGATGTATATGACTGGTCGGTTTTTAAATCATGATTTCGTCTATAATAATGATTCTAAGGTTTTTGCTAATTCATATGGTATTGATAATGGGGTAGAATACAATGCTACTACAAGCACATTAGTTCAACCTTCGTGGGCAAAGATGGATGGAACTGTTCCTTCTGAATGTCCTTCATACAGCATTGATTTAAGTGATCTATTCCCATTCTTAAAGGTTAATCAGCTTCCTTTATATCTCATTAAAGAACCAATTAATATCGAATTAACTTTTGAACCAACGACTAAAAGGCGTGTTCAGATTTCTAATGGAATTACAGCAGATTTAGCGTGTGAAATTGTTCGTGATGAACTTAAGTTTTGTGCTGATTACATATTCTATGGAAGCAGTGATGAAATGGATAGATACGCTATGGGACGTGGTAATGATTTAAATTTCTCGTTTGTAGATTACAGACTTGTTGAGCATACTACTAGTCCAACTCAACTCGGTTCTACTGTCATTCGCAATCTTGGTATGGCAAATCGTATGGTTCCCCGTGTTATCACCCTGTTAGCAGCAGATGCTCAAGATGAAGATACTATTCTCGGTAAGAATAACAGTATGGCACCATTTATTAATGCTGATGGTGTTAGTGGTGGTATTAAATACAATGTTCGCTACAATGATAGATTTGAGTTTACTTCTGATGTTGATAATATTGCTCGTTTATTTTCTGTATTCCAGCAAGCTGAAGGTGTTCCATTCCTTACTCGTCAAGAATATAGTGATTGTGGTTCTGTCGCTGGTGCTATTACTACTCGCACCTTTCAGGGGCGTAATCAAAGTGCTACTATGTCTGGACACTTATTCTATCTTGGAACTCGTTTAACTAATGGTCGTGTTGGTCAGCGTGGTATTGAAGTTCATATTTCTGGTGATTTCCCCGATTCGGGAAGAGTTCTTGATTTAATGCGTTGTTATTGTGAATACATTAGAGTTGGTCGTTTAAGCAACGGCTATTTTGAAGTATATAACGCTTAAATATTTCTTTATAAATTTGATTTTATTTCTATTTAAAAATAAATCTAAATAGATTTTATATAAATGAACATTACAAGTGAAAATATTTCTGAAACTATTAAGAAGGGTAATCCCACACGTAAAGAAAGCACTATCAAAGAATATGAAAAAAAATTAATGACTTTAAAGAAGAAAAAAAATTCAGATAATTATGATTTTCTTAAAGATATTGATGATGTAAAAGAACTTCTCAAATCTTATTCACCAAATACTCAAAAGGGTTATTATAATGCGATTATTGTATTATTACTCGCACTTAATCATGATAAAGTTTTTGATGAACTCATTGAAAAGTATCAGAAAATTAGAGATCCTTTAAATGAACTTTATATGAAACAGCAATCATCTGGTGAATTATCTGAAAAACAAAAAGAGAATTTTGCTTCAGTTGATGAATTAAATAAAATGTTAACTATGATGGAAAAAGATATTAATCGTAGAGATATCAAAAGAAAATCTCAATTAGATAGATCTGATATAGAATTACTACAAGTTTACACTATGTTTAAATTCTTCATAAGATATCCAACAAGGAATAATTTAGCTGGAATGAAATTAATCAGTAAAAGTGATTATAATAGATTAAAAGATGATGAAAAGAAAAACAATAATTATCTTGTTCGTGAAAAAACAGATATGTTTATCTCATTAAATAATTATAAAACGAATCTTAAATACGGTGAAATTAAATTTACATTAGATAAAGATATCCAAAAGGTTTTTAGACTATTCATCAAAATCTTGAAGAAAAACAATAATGATACTTTATTTACAATTGTTAAAAATGGTGAAGATATTCCAATCAATTCTAATTTGATGACACAATATTTAACAAGATATTCTGAAAAATACCTTGATAAGAAAATTTCAACTAGTATGATTCGTCATATTATTCCTTCAGAAAAATTCGCCGATAAAAATAAAGAGCAAGCAGAACTCGCTAAGATAATGGCTCATTCAGTTCACACCCAAAATTTAATTTATGTTAAGAAAACAGATTAACATCTATATTGGTTAAATTACATACATCCCTTTTAGTTTCACCAAAACTTATTTTCCATTTCCTTCTTATTCTATCATATTCTTTTTTTTCTTCTTTATGTTTCTTACAATATTCTCTCTTGTATTTTTTTTCGTCATAAACCATGTTTTTTATATTTACACATTTTAAATTATCTTTCCAATATTGTTCCCTTACGTTTCTATTTTTTTCTGAACATTCTTCAATAATGATAACTTCATAATCGTTATTTTTTATGATTTTTTCAGATGAACAACCATTATTTTTACTTTTATGTGTAACCATCCTTCTGTGCATTTTTTGAGAAGTAGAACCGACATAAATGTTCCCATTTGTATTATCAACGATTTTATAAATAAGGGTCATCTTTAATTTAATTATGTCCCATTTGTTTAAATAAATTGTTCTCAATTCATCAAAAACCTTTAAAAATTTGATTTCAAGTTTTGATGGATTAATTAATTGATCAAAAAATAATGGCGACCGTTTACAACAAAACAGCTCTCAAGAAAATCAAGAAGGATGAACTCATCCAGATGTTCCTTGATCAGCAAGCGAAACTGAATGATGTTATGATGGTAATTGGCGATGAATTTACAAATCTCAAAGAAGAAAATCAAGCTCTCAAAGAAGAGAACAATGATCTCCAAAAACAAGTTGATCATCTGGTCAAAAAGAAATATAATGAAATAAAATTCGCACGTCAAAACAGTAAACTCCAAATAGAAATTGAAAAAGTCAAACTAGAAAATAAGAAACTTTATGACTTTATAAGTTATTATGATTTACCGAAACCAGAACATTAAATTAATTCTTCTATTACCTTTTTAGCACTCACACATTCATATTGTGAATTACAGAATTTTTTTTTATTTTTTCTTATTTGTGATCCATCAGGTCTCTCTACAAAAGAAGCTGGATAGTTCACATACTGCAGACAAAAAGAATTTCTCAACATTGTATCAACCGCTCGGCATCTTCCGTTATAATCTAATGAATCATACATTCTACGAGCAGTCTGCCAGTTTGGAATATAAATAGCGAGACAACATATCATTCGGTATTCATCATGTTTTATTTGATTAACACCTTCTTTAAATTCTACTTTTAAAGGACCTTTAACCATTTGTAAATGGTTTGAGAATCCACCGAGATAACAGAACCCATCATCTGGTAAATCATCTGGATGCGGTAATTCATTTACTTGCTGTGCATCATCTTCTAATATCAGAACTTTATTTAATTTATTAGCGACAATATGTCTATATAAATCTCTATGACTTATATAACAACAACATTTATTTATATGTTCATCACGATCAATATTATAATATGATATCATTCTCTTTAAAACTGGTTCATTTTCAGTTAAATCATCTCTACCAGTTGCTCTCCATCGAGTATATCTATCATCTTGTTCATAATGTTTCCATCGGTCTTTTGCTGAATCAAGGGAAACGACAAAAATCTTCTCCATTATAAATCTTCAATAAAAAATTATAAATCAAAAAATAATTCTTAAATTTACCAAAAGTGCCATTTTGGAACCGAAGAAAATTATGACCGACCCTTTTCGTATAGAAAAAAATTAATCAAAATTTAAAATAATCTCTTTATGAACTATCTTAAAACAATAGTCTTTTGGATCTGTAGTCTTCTTATTTCTTGACGGTCTCCCGCGTTTCGGTTTGGTTTGCGGGTAATATGCCGCTTCAAACCATTCTAAATATGATTCAACTGTTTGATGAACATATTCTTTATTTCTGTTTCTAGCAGATGCTTTATGATTACCCCCCATTTAATTATCTTAAATAAGATAATTTTAAAATCGTTTTAACGCATATTCTTTTACATTAACTACCGCTGTCTCTTGGGGATAACCCTTACCCCTGTCGGCATATTGATCTTCAATATAATATTCTTTTTTATCATGATTAATCTCCCAATAAAAGTATTCACCAGAAATTTTCCAAACTATAAAATATCTTTTGTCTGTATTTCTGTTTCTATATGCTTCGTGTTTTTTCACAGCATCAAAATATAATGTTAAAAAATTACTCTTTTTTCCATCTGGTCTTGTATGAGTGAAATATCCACCTTCTTCATTATAAGTTGTATTTTCTCTTGTCTTAAGTTCTACGAATATTTTTTCATCTTTAGAAAAAAAATCAAAATGAGTAAATTTATTTTCATCGTGTATTAATTCAGTCTTAAAAAAATTACATAAATCATTTAATGATTCAGCTTCGGATTTCTTGCCGAGTTCATAATCTCTCTCAAATCGTGGCATTATTTCTATATCATCTCAAATAAAATAATTTTGGGTTTTTAACGCGTTTTTGATGAATGGTTTAATTACCACGCCAAGGAGCACATCGGGAACATTTTACTTCTCTGTTAAGTTTTTCAAGTCTTTTGATTGAGTATGTATCTTGATCTCTTAATCTTTCAAATAATTGAAGTTTCTCTTTAAGTTCATTAATTTCTTTTTCATAATGTTCGGAATCGTCCGCTTGATTTTCAAGAGTATTATGAAACGTTGATTGAAAGAATAATTTTTCCTTTTTGATATTCATATTTTCTTGTTTGAGACGTTTAATTTCTTTATGTAGTTCAGAATTTTCTTCAGCAATTTTGTGTGTGGCGACATACCAGTCATCTTGCATATTTTCAATCTTTTGAGATTGATTTTTCATCTTTTTCAGTAATCTATCTCTATGATCATTTACGCGTCCCCATTCACGAGCATCAACTTGATTGAT
>Ga0070749_10002641_pt1 | contig 12011 bp, 14 predicted proteins | sample VirMetDEL_Nov_18_FD_75180 | JGI IMG/M metagenome (GOLD analysis project Ga0070749, IMG submission 75180) | Aqueous microbial communities from the Delaware River and Bay under freshwater to marine salinity gradient to study organic matter... | ecosystem: Environmental > Aquatic > Marine >...
AACCTTTGCAACAAGTGTGTCCTATGGTTAAGCAAAAGGGATCTAAAGAAAAAATTGCTGGCTTAGAAATGTCAGACTTGGAGGCTTTAGGTCATGTTAAGTTCGATGTTCTAGGAATATCTTTACTAGATAAATTGATGTACGTACAAGAAATAGCGAGGACATAATGGCAAATAGGGACTATATCATATTTGATTTTGAAACTGGGTCACGTAATCCACATAAAACGCAACCAACGCAAATAGCAGCGTTGGCTCTAGACGGTAGGAATTTTAAATTGAAGGGGCAGTTCAATAGTGAAATACAGCCGATATTAGATGATGAAAAAGCTGTCAGTTTAGGTCTTGATCCTATTGAAGATGAAGCACTAAGAATAACTGGCAAGAATAGAGAAGCCCTAGCAGAAGCACCGTCACTCAAATCGGTTTGGAGCAAATTTACAAAGTTTGTGTTACAGTACAATTGGAAAGGTGACGCCTTTTTTAATCCTATACCAGTTGGTTTCAATATCCTTGGTTTCGATATGATTATTGTAAATAGACTATGCCAAGAATATGGACCTTGGGATAAAAATCGCAGTCAGCAAAAATTATTTAGCAAAGTATATAAGTTTGATATTATGGATAATATCTTTGCCTGGACAGAAAGCGATCCTTCGGTAAGATCAATAAGCATGGATGCACTAAGAGAACGAATGGGTCTTAGTTCTGAAAATGCTCACGATGCATTACAAGACGTAAAAGATTCGGCAAATATATTTATCAAGCTCATGAAAACCCATAGGGCTGTTTATCAGAATATGAATTTCGATAAAGCCTTTGCTAATGGTGAACTATACATAAAATGAATAATAAAGAAACGACACAGCATAGAAAACTATGGGTGGATCTATATAAAATATCAAACGGATGCTGCATATGCGGTTATAAAAAGCATCCAGCAGCATTATGCTTCGACCATTTACCCGGTTATGAAAAAGCAGAAATAACCAAAAATGGATGCTCAAAAAGAAGCTGTGCCGGTGGCATGTTTATGTTATATGCAAAAAAGCATGATGTTGAAGAATTAATATCAGAGATACAGAAATGTAGATTAGTGTGCCACAATTGTCATATGGAACATACTCACAAAAATCAAGTCGAGCTATATGATAATCAAAAAGGTATGTCGCTTGAAGAATTGATATCTCATTTGAGGAAAGAAAAAAATGCTATATAACGACAAAGAAACTTGGCAATTATTTGCAGAAGGCAAAACCAAGGGGATTTTTCAATTAGAAAGCAATCTTGGAAAATCGTGGGCTAAAAAATTGGCACCAAATAGCATAGAAGAACTTTCAGCTTTAATTGCTATTATTAGGCCGGGAACTTTAAAAGCTTTTGTGGATGGCAAGAGCATGACACAGCATTTCGTAGATAGAAAACACGGCAAAGAAGATGTGACTTATTTGCACCCAGCATTAGAAGAGATATTAAGGCCCACATACGGGGTTTTGGTATATCAAGAACAGTCTATGCGTATTGCACAAAAAATTGCTGGATTTGACCTAAGAGAAGCTGACATGCTTCGTAAGGCGATTGGAAAAAAGAAGGCCGATCTTATGGCTAAAGTCAAAAAATCTTTCGTAGAAGGTGCAGAAAGAATCGGCACGGTTACTAAGGATGAAGCAATAGAAATCTTTGGATGGATCGAAAAGTCATCTAGATATGCATTCAATAAATCGCACTCTATTTCCTATGCGGTATGTTCATACTGGAGTGCATTTGCCAAGGCTCACAATACTAAAGAATTTTTTCTATCGTATTTGTATTATGCCAATGAAAAACAAGATCCACACAAAGAAATATATGAGTTAATATCCGAAGCTAAACTTTTCGACATAAATGTTAAAACACCTAGCCTCACAAATTATAAAGACAAATTTAATATCAATAAGAACACTATTTACTTTGGATTAAAAGATATAAAGTCACTAACTGGTAAAAACGGAGATTCTCTAATCGATGTCTTAAACGGTATAGAACAAGGTATTGGCAAAAAGATTAAAAATATGCTGTGGATCGAAGTGTTGATTTATCTAAATTCTAAAATATCTTCCACGGTCTTCAAAGCACTAGCTTCCATAGGGTTTTTTCGCGGATTAGCAGAAAAGGTGACGAGAAACAAATGTCTATATGATTACGAAATTATTAGATCTTTGACAAAAGCTGAACAAACTTGGCTAGAAAACAACTTAGTAGACAGGAAATGGAAAGATTTAGCAGACGCATTAAAAGATTTAGCACCTACCAAAAAAGAAGGTGGAGGCACCAGTAGGGCAGATAGAAAGCAAATAGTGCTTAATGAAATACAATTATTAGAAAATCCACCTTATGATCTAATAGATGATCCAGCCTGGGTTATAGATCAAGAAGTAAAATTTTTAGGTTGCCCAGTAAGTCTAACAAAAGTACAAACCTCAGATACTTCGGCGGCTAATACAACTTGTAAAGAAGTGGTTAATGGTAAAACCGGTAAGGATCTATGCATAGTTGCTAATATACAACGAATATCAGACTATAAAATAAAAAAGGGAGAATCCAAAGGGCAAACTATGTCGTTTTTGACAATAGAAGACGAAACCGCATCTTTGGATAGCGTCATAATATTCCCATCACAGAAAGAGAAATACAAATATGTATTATACGAAGGGAATAATTTAATTTTTTGTGGATATGTTGGTAGCAATGATGGATCTTTTATTGTAGACAAAATTCACGAAATATAGATTGTTTTTTTTGAACCTTACAGATAAGATAATTCAACAGGAGATTCTTGATATGAACATTTGCTCATTTACTGGATATTTGGTGGAAAACCCCAGAATATCTATAATCAACGATGTCGTAAAAGCCGAATTCGTAATGGTAATCTATTCTTATAGAAGAACCAAAACAGGAGAGAAAAACAGAATTCCCACCTATATACAATGCGAAGCTTGGCATACTGGGGCAGAAACATTAGAAAGATATGCCATCAAAGGCACAAAGTTGGTAGTAAACGCCTCTGCTAAAAATATTTCCAAAGAAGATAGTAGGATTATATTTAGAATTAACGAATTTGATTTCTGCACACAGGACTATGATGACTGATATGAGAAAAAAGAGAATACTATTTTGTAGCGAAGCCACCTTCTTAAGTACGGGATACGCTACATACACAAGAGAAATATTGAATTATTTACACTCTACAGGTAAGTATGAGTTAGCGGAAATGGCTTCATATGGTATGAGAAGCGATCCAAGAGCCGCTAACATACCCTGGAAGTTTTATGGTGTAACTCCAGATGAAAATTGTCCAGAAAAAGAGCGAGAACAATATAATCAATATCCAACCGCCCAATTTGGGGAATTGATGTTTGAAGAAGTTTGCCTAGATTTTAAGCCAGATATAGTTTGTGATATCAGAGATTTTTGGATGTTAGATTTTCAAGAACGCTCACCATTTAGACCATACTACAAATGGTGCATCATGCCAACTGTTGATGCTCAACCACAAGCTAGACAATGGATAGCTACATATCAATCCGCAGATGCTTGTCTGACATATTCTGAATGGGCAGGAGAATTGTTGAAAAAACAGTCCGGTAACAAAATCAATTATATTGGCGTAGCTTCACCTTCCGCCCATTCGGCTTATCGAACTTTGGGCAATAAGAGTGAACTAAGATCTTCTTTAGGTTTGCCAGAAGACAGTTTTATAATAGGCACCGTAATGCGTAACCAAAGAAGAAAGTTATATCCAGACTTATTTGAAGCATTCAAAATTCTATTATCTAAGGTCGAAAATCCAGAGAAATACTTTCTATATTGTCATACTAGTTATCCAGATTTGGGATGGGACATACCCGAATTGTTACAACAATATGGATTATCTTCTAAGGTGTATTTCACGTATATTTGCGGGCAAACAAATAAATTTTTCCCATCCTTATTCAAGGGTGCTGTAGCACAATCCCCTTATACTAATAAGTTTGGTGCAACATTATCCAATGTAAAAAATGGCTTAAATTATGAAGATCTATGCAAAGTAATGAACTTATTCGATCTATATGTTCAATATGCTAATTGTGAAGGCTTTGGATTGCCACAAGTAGAAGCTGCGGCTTGCGGTGTTCCAGTTATGGCTACAGATTATTCCGCTATGGAAAGTGTTGTACGAAATTTAAAGGGAACCCCAATAAAACCAAAAGCATTATACAAAGAATTAGAAACTGGGTGCTTTAGAGCAGTACCCGACAATGAATTAGCATCTGAATTAATGAAGTCATTTTTTGAACTTTCTAAAGAAGAGAGGGACATGCTTGGTAAGATAACGAGAGAAGCTTTTGAAGAAAGATATACGTGGGAAAAGAGTGGCAAAGTTTGGGAAGAATATTTCGATAGCGTAGAGATATTACCAGAAGAAAAAACGTGGAAATCTCCACCAAGAATTAGGCAACCAGCACCAAAACCAGAAAAATTGCCACCAAATCTAGAATATTCTAAGATAGCAAACTGGTTAATAAATAATGTTTTATGTGAAACTAATAAAGCAAACTCTTTTATGGAAGCTAGGCTTATAAGGGATTTGATGTATAAAACAACTACTTCTGTAACTGGCGGAATGTATTTTAATGAAAGTTCAGCAGCGTTTGATGGAAAAATATCAAGAAATCCATTTGATTTCGACATAGCTTATGAAAATATGGTATCTCTTTGCAATAAAAGAAATTTCTGGGAACAGAGAAGAGCGGAGAAATTCAAACTATTATGAAATTACTATATATAGGACATTATAAAGAACATAGTGGTTGGGCTAAAGCAGCTATTAACAACATAAAGTGCATAAACACAACAGATATAAATATCGTATGCAGAAACTTACAACTAACTGAACAAGATACCCAGTTTAAAGATGAAGAGATATTATCTTTAGAAAACAAAGACACAGATAATGTCGATTATTGCATACAGAATGTTTTGCCCCATCACATTACAGGGACGGACAAATTCAAAAAGAATATCGCATATTTTATGCATGAATTAGATTCTATTAAGGATCATAATTGGTATCATAATTTAAAACTGGTCGATGAGATATGGGTTCCAAATTCATCATTAAAAATAAATCTAATCAAAGACGGATTTGATGATAGTAGCATTAAAGTTATACCTATGCCATCAGATTTATCCAATTACAAAGATTTAGGACATAGAATTAAATTTGGACACAAAAACCATACATTTAAGTTTTACTTTATATGCGATATGGATGATAGAAAGAATCTGGAATCTATTATAAGATGTTTTCATTCAGAATTTCATAAAAGTGAACCAGTTTCTCTGGTTTTAAAAATCAAGAAAAACGGGGTTTCCCCAAAAGCTTTGAAAGAAGCGGTAGCTCATATGTGTGACGAAATTAAGAAACACATGAGGCTTTATGACAACTTAGAAGATTATAATCATGAACTAATCATAACAGATGACTTTACGGAAGAGCAAATGAACATTCTACATTTATCATGTGATTGTTACCTTGGGCCGACTCATGGAGAAGGTTGGGGTATTCCAGCTTTTGATGCGATGTGTTATGGTAAAACTCCGATATGTAGCAATGAAGGTGGACCAAAAGATTATATAGACCCTAATAATAAAAATACTGGCTGGTTAGTGAATGGGCAAATGGGCATATGCTCCCATAGAAATGCAGCTTTCAAGGATTTATTCACAGCGAAGCATCATTGGTTTATACCTAGCGAATTAGAAATAAAAAAGGCTATGAGATATTATTATGAGAATAGGGTTAAGAATAATAAAGATGGACTAGAACAAGCAAGAAAATTCTCGTACTACAATGTAGGAAATATTATTAAGGGTGCATTATATGAGTGAATTCTCAACAAAAAGATTTATAGATGATTGTAATCGAACAGACAAGCGAACATATGATATACTTACATTCCCCACTCACGAAAGATATGAAACAGAATTAGCTAAAACTGGACACAATTTTTATTCTTTTCATTTGCCCAAGTCGAAAAAATGGAATTCAGAACAAATAGAGCCACCATCAAACTATTACATATTGCCAGAATCAGAATTATGCTCCTACATCAAGTATGATTTTATATTATCTCAAAGTAAATTTTGGCAATTCCAAGTTGCTAAACAAATTCAATCAGCATTGAAAATACCTATTATATCTCTAGAACACACAATACCAACACCGCAAACTATGCCAGAAAATACCATCAATTCAATGAGGCATATGGTTGGCGATATTAATATTTTTATATCTGATTTTTCTGCCAAAGCATGGGACATAAATTCAAATAATATCGAAATAATAAATCACGGAATAAATACCAAGTTATTCGATAACCTAAACTTAGATAGGCAAGAGTATGTTTTAACAGTCGCTAACGACTTTATAAATAGGGACTATTGCTTAAACTATGAAGGTTGGAAAAGAGTAACTACTGGATTGGAAACGAAATTGGTGGGTGATACCCCAGGATTATCAGAATCAGCATCCTCAACACAAGAGCTTGTAGAAGAATATAACAAATGCGGAGTATATTTTAACAGTTCTACGCTCAGTCCTATACCAACATCATTATTGGAAGCGATGAGTTGTGGTTGCCCGATTGTCTCTACGGCAACATGCATGATACCAGACATTATAGAAAACGGAGTAAATGGTTTTATTTCTAATGATGAAAACGAGCTAAGAAGTAAAATAGAATATTTACTGTACAATAAAGAGGTGGCTATTTCTATGGGGGAAAAAGCTAGAGAAACCATCAAAAAGATATTTTCAGAAACAGAATTCTTGAATAAATGGAACAGAGTTTTTGATTACACATACAGGATGCAACAACTATGAAATTATACATATCAGAAAACATAGATAAAGCTATACAAGGTTTTAATATCATACCGATTGTTTATGGCAGCGTAGATTTGGGAAATGTGCCAGATAATTCAGCGTCTACAATAGTGGCAACAGACGCAATAGATAGTATTCCATGTTCAAAAATCGAAACATTTTTGGATCTTATTGTCAAAAAGTTAAGGATGGATGGTGAGTTGTATTTAGGTGGCACAGACGTATATGCCTTAAGTAGATTTTTGCTTAACGGCGAAATAGATGCTGTAGTTTATAATGAAATTGCAGAAAATAAACAATCGATGTATTCCGCTAAAGAAATGACAGATCTTTTACATTCACATAATCTCGCTATACAATCCACAGTTTTTAAGGGATATAACTATGAAATCATTTCCAAAAGACCGTCCAAGAATAAGAACTAATTGTAAAGAATGTGTTTTTGCTATATATGACGGTAAGACACAAGTTGGTTGCACACACAATAGAATTGAAAAATTTAAACCAAATATAATCGAAGCTTATGACGATGATAAAGAATTTTATGTAATCAATAACCTATGCAATTTTTACAGAAATGCAGAAAGAGGTTACTCAGTAGATGATGTAGATTTAGTTAAAAGTGAGTCTGCTATATCTTATGATATAATATTTGATTGCAATGAACTTGATGATAAAAAGGTGGGTTATATTTTAGACTTCATCAACAATAATGGCTACAATAAAGAAAAAATAAATATCATTTTAGTTCACAGTAATAGTGCGTACCCTACAGTTAAACATTTTATAACAGATATTTACAAACAAAGTAAAAATAAACCGATAGTATCTATTTGTGATGATGTAAAAATTTATCTTGGGGAATTATTGTTTAAAACCAACAAAGCTTGCCATGCTTTTGTTTCTAATTTTACGACAGATATCAAAGATGCTATGATATCTATAAATAACTATGTAAACGAAGATGTGGATACATTGATGGTGATAGATTTTAAAGGAGCATTATTTGTAAGCAATTCATCATTCAAACAATTGAATAAATTGGAACCCAGTAGTTCTTATGACGAAGACATAGAAACCATTATCAAAAGAGCTAAGATACTAGAGTTATTTAAAATAGTATGAGACAACAGTGCGTAACTTCGGTTAAAAAAAATAGGAAAAAATTACAGAATAAAGACTTCATAAGTGTTGTCTTGCTCTGCGACAGTCCTGGGTATAGAATGAAATCCTATGGTCCTATACCCTTGATAACCATAAATAACGAAAGATTGATAGACATACAAATATCTATAATAGAGTCTGCATTCCCAAATTGTGAAATAATTTTGTGTTTAGGTTTTGATGCAGAAAAAATTTACAAATATATTAGAAGTAAACATGGTAATAAAAATATTAGAATTGTAGAGAATCAACTATATGATATTTCAAATTCTTGCGAAAGCTTAAGGCTTTCTTTAAATAATATTTACAATGACAAAATATTGATATGTGATGGTAATTTACTTTTAAATGACGAGATTTTTTGTAAAATAGATGATTATATACACGAATCATTCGTTATGATAGAATCAAAACCGTCGAACACCTTAGAAGTAGGATTAAATATTGAAAATAATAATGTAGCACACTTTTCCTTTGGGGCGAAGAAAGTTTGGTCAGAAATATTCTTCTTAAAAGGAAAGAAAATGATAGAAACTCTAAAGCGCACAATTGTTAACTATGAAAATAAAAATAGATTTGTATTTGAGGCTTTAAATGAAATAATACAAATGCATCATAAGTTTAGTATTATAGAAAATGATTCCACAATCATCAAGATAAATAATATCAAAACATACCACAATCTTTCTAGAACTTAGGACTACAATGAAAATACTAATAAAAGATTATTCATCAGAACACTCTACAGAGCCGCATTATCTCAACACAATTTTTAATATGATCGAATGTAATTCTACTTTGTGGAATAACAATTTAAGTACGTTTGATATGTTTGATCTAGTTAAACCCGATATCTATTTAACACATTTTCATCATATTAATAAAGACGTTATGCTGTATCTTGCAGAAAATTGTGACATAGATTTGATTCTCAACATAACCGGAATGTCTCAGGATCAGTTGCAGAAATTAGAATCCATTTTTATTGATGCAAAAATAAACCCAGCTTTATTATTTGTAAATCAATATGATCCCCCAATACATTCTAAAAAATATAATATCGTACCTATTTTGCATGGGGCAGATATATTTTTACCGCATCAGCCAAAAGAATATGATATAGAATGTGCAATCTTTGTTAATAACAAGGAGCAAATTAAGCCAATGGGAGATACCTATCACTGTATATCAAATAATTCAGAGTTGCAAGAAAATGCTGACATAATTTTCCCAATACATATGCTTGCTGGAATATATCATAACTATAATAAGTGCGTGATAAGGTATTTTAACAATGTTTTTAGTCAATTGTTTTTTGATGCGGCTATTCGTATACCTACTTTTTTTGATATAAGTAATCGTGAATCCTTGAATAAGAACTTGAGCAAACTATTAGGTAGCGATGAATATTGTAATATAGACAATTTAAACAGCGGAAGTATTGCAGATAAAATAAAAAGTAAACATACATGTTTGCATAGAGCTAAATCCGTTTTATCTCAACTTCCATGCAAACAATATTTGGATAATTTACAGGATATAATAGATCGTAGTATACAATGAAACATTTAGAAAACATAACTTTGATTTCTGTGTGCGGCGATTCAAGGTATTTGATCTATACCATCAAAGCGGCTCTAAAATGCATGGAAGGCATTAGTTTCAAAAGCGTTAAGATACTATCAAATATCTTGGTAAGCTGCACGAGTGGTATAGAAATTGTAAAAATAGATAGACTAAATCAAGAACAATATTCACACTTTTGCTTATATGAATTAATGAATTATGTAGACACAGAATATGTCTTGAATTTTCAATGGGATGGTTTTGTGATAAATCCGCAACTCTGGAATGATGAGTTTTTACAATTTGATTATATCGGCGCGCCCTGGATAGATTTAGAACACAAAAATGTTGGAAATGGTGGGTTTTCTTTAAGGAGTCAAAGATTTTTACATTCAGCATCTAAATTAACTTATAATAAAAATATACAGTTCCAAAATCATACTAATGAACAACTGGTTACACCAGAAGATTGGTTTGTATGCGCTTACAGCCACGATAAAATGGTTGATATGGGTGTGAAATTTGCAGATATGAAATTAGCTTATACTTTTTCCGTAGAACATCCGTCAATACATCATCGATACAATAGATTCGATTTAGCGACATACAAATCTTTTGGTTTTCATGGGGCTTTCAACGCAGCAGCTATGAATACTTTAAAAAGGGTATAATGGAGAAAACCATGATTAATATGGAAGATATCAATGTTCATATGTTTGTATACTATGAATCTACTGGTAAATTTTTGATTGACAGAATTTCTGAATTAAACCCAAAACTAGTATATCTATCACTTATTAATGATAATCCCATAAACAGTGATATTACAGAATACATAAAATATAAATTTGATGAAACACGGGTTCTTCATGTACCAAATCATGGTAGTGATCAATACGGATTTTTTCATTCATTTAAACAAGACAAAGAAAATACGTCTTGGATATTATATACACACGACAAGCATCCATCAAAATTTGAGTGGTTAACAGACATGTTAGATATATACAGAGATGTGGATACCTCCTTATTAGAAAACAGAAACATTGGAATGATATCTGCAAAAAAGTGGAAATTTACACAACCAACATTTGAAGAATTGTCTCGCATGTCTAATACTAGCGATTTTGTGTATAGAAAAAAACATGTGGAATCTATGCACACAATCATTTGGTTGCACGAATTAGAAAAAATATTACTAGCAAAACATAAAATAGGCGATCATACAATCAAATATCCAATATTTTCTGCCGGGAATATATTTTTAATACGTAGAAACATTTTGGAAAAGGCTCATGATTGTGTGTATGAAGATTTTTTTAATCCCGATGCCTACAGGGGAGATGGTGAAGTGCAACATGGGTTAGAAAGATTTTATTTTTATGTGTCAAAGTGTATGGGTTATGAGAATATTTTTATATAGGTATCAAAAATGAATTTAGGAATATATGTATCTAATTTTAATGATCTTGATTTAATAAAAGAATTTACACAAACGATCAGCAACAAGAAAGATCTAAATATAACAGACGCGAGTATTTTTTATGATGATTTGGGATTTACGCCACCAGATATAAATTGTGGTATGTTTAATTCTACAGACTTGTGGAATTTCAATGGGTTATTGATAACCACATCTTTAGAAACAACAATTAGAGCTTTAAACATAGTTAACAATATTAACCTATGCTATTATTATGGATATGAAAATAAGGTACACCCACTGCCTCTTATAGGTTTATTAAGAGATGGTATTGATGTGATTGCAAAATCAGAAACAGATGCTCAAGAACTATATCGTAAAACAAAAACAAAGCCAAAAATAATAGCCAAAAATTTTAAAGATTTAATAAGAGGTATTCGCGATGAATGATCAAACAATAATAGATATGTACACCAATCAAAATAAAAGTACATATGAGATAGCGACTATATTGAAAACATATCCCAATAAAATACGTAGACTGCTTGTAAAACATGGGGTGGAGTTGAAAGATAAGAGCGAGGCTCAAAAAAACGCCATAAAGAGTGGAAAATCCATACACCCGACTTTAGGTAAAACAAGATCGCAAGAAGAAAGGTTAAAGATCAGTTCTGGCATTAAAAAATACTGGCAAGAAATGGATGATGAGACTTATAATAAAAAAGTCAAGGACGCCAAAACTCGTTGGCAAAACATGTCAGAAAAAGAGAAATCTAAAATGATGGACGCAGCAATTAAAGCAATACAAGCCGCCGGGAAAGAAGGTTCTAAACTAGAGAAATTTCTGTATTCAGAACTTACCAAGGGTGGATATAAAGTAGAATTTCACAAAAAATATTTGATACAAAATGCGAATCTAGAAATCGATATGTACATACCCGAACTCAAG
>Ga0070749_10002648_pt1 | contig 11981 bp, 25 predicted proteins | sample VirMetDEL_Nov_18_FD_75180 | JGI IMG/M metagenome (GOLD analysis project Ga0070749, IMG submission 75180) | Aqueous microbial communities from the Delaware River and Bay under freshwater to marine salinity gradient to study organic matter... | ecosystem: Environmental > Aquatic > Marine >...
AGATGAGTAGGAGGTTAAAGTATTCCCACTTTCTACGTAACTAACGCCCCCTTTAAAATTTCCCAAGAGAACCTTAGAATAAAATTTATTACCGGTAGCAAAATAAGAAGTACCGCCTAAACTTTGCCCAAACTCGTAAGGGGTTGTACTCGTTCTAATCCCTTGTGTAATAATAGAACCACCCCCCCTTATTTCTGTGAAAGGGGCTTTAACGGTTGTAATTCCTTGCCCAAAAGAAGTTTTAGGGTTAAAATACTCCGCGCCTCTAACAGTTGTTTTAAATTGTCCACTTCCATAAGTACCCTCATACACCCGGTTAATATTCCCGGCCTTATCCGTCCATTTATAACTTTGAACATTAGTTAATTTATCCGGTCTTGTCGTATAAATACCACTCCTAAGCTTAAAAGGCGAAGCTTCGCCAACCGTGGCGACCGTTCCCTTTATCACACCATAATTTTTAATGTTTGAATATAAAAGTTTTCCACCACCAACAACGGAAGGAACCACAACCGTAGCCACCCCAACCGTAGAAGGACTTGTTAAGTATTGTTTTGCTTTACCACCAAAAGAATTAGCGGTAATAGTAGGCCCGGGATAATTCCTTATTTCGCCAAGAGTACCTTTAAACTTAAAATCTTTAACAACGCTTCGGCCCTTTTCGTCCAAAACACCTTTATTATATTGGTTAAGAATATTAACCCCAAACTCCCCGGCCCCTAAAACGGCACTACTTACCCCTTGCCCATAACCGGCAACGGTTAGTTTAGCCCTTTCGCTTAAAGGTAAATCGGCATAATCATACTTAGCTAAAACTTTCCCCTCCTCTTGTATTTTATTAATGTCGTATTCTGTTAGTTCCCCTTTTGTTTTGTAAACATTAAAGGCCCCTTGTCCCGTTCTAATATTTGCTTGGTTGTATTCGTAGAGTTCTTTAGTATTAATATTACGGTCCACTTGTGTAGTAAGTCCCGCGAATTGTCCCTCTAAAACTGCGTCGCTTGGCCTCTCGCTTTGAACCTTCCAATAAGGAGTAGAAGAACCCTTTAATTGTTCCGCCTCTTTATCGCTAACAGTAAAAACACCCGCGTTAGTTGTTTGGGCGTTAGGGTCCCTTAAAGCCGAAGTATTAGTTATTGTTTCCCCAATACGTCCCCCACCCCTATTAGTTCTATTTTCTACTTTTGAAGGGTCCGCGATAGGTTGGCCTAATTGTTTAAAATCCTCGCCCTCTCTCGTATATTGTTTATTGGGGTCGTCAATATCATAATACACCCCCTCGCCGGATTTAACAGAAGAACCACCACCGGAAGAACTACCGCCACTTGAAGGCTTACTTATAATATTACCGCCTTTATCAAACTTATAACCACCATAACTAAAGCTACCGTCGCTATACTCTTTAAAGGAACTCGCCATAATAACCCCTTTTAACCATAATATATATTACTTATCGATATATTTAAATATATCGTTTTGTTTACACTTTCGTAAAATATGTTTACAAAAGGGGCTTAAAAAAATATGGTAGATAACGAAGAAATTTTAGCGCACGATTTAAGACAAAAGTACGCTGAAATAGTAGGGGTACACTTGGAAGCGGTAGCTATGGCCCGAATAAGTAAGAATTACCCCGAATATTTTGACGCTTTAGAAAATCTTAGCATTGTAACAGAACATAAGTTTACACAGAAAAAAAGAAAGTATGGAGAGGAAATTTTAAGCGATACTGAATATTATGAACAGTTATTAACAAGCGCAATTAATATTATTAATCAATACCCTAACGTTTACTTAGGAAAGACCGCCCAACCCGGGGAGGTTGTTAAAGTTAAAAGGGCCTTACATAAAATAGAGAAATTTTTTTATAAAGTCTTGGATGAGGCTAAAGTATTCGGTAGTAAATGGGATAACGACGGGTTATAATGGTATTAGTTACGGACCTACAATATGCTATGGAACCCAAACTTAAACATAAATTAGACTTAATGATTAAAAGATGCACTCACCCAAAGAATAAGAAGGACGCCTTATTATTGGTAGAAGGGGGAGAGGGGGAGGGAAAAACTAACCTATCGTTACAAGCCGGTTATTATGTTAAGTATAAAACTGGCCGTCCTTTCTCTGAAAAAAATGTTTTCTTTAGTGCTAAAGCTTTAACAGACTTCGCACAGAACACAGAAGAACAAATAATAGTATATGACGAACCGGCTTTAGATATGTTAGGGGCGGAGTGGTGGAAAGAAGAACAGTTAAACCTTGTAAAGCTATTAATGACCGCCCGAAAAAAAAGACACTTCTTAATATTTAATATAACAAAGTTCTACAAGTTTAACGAGTACATCATAGTAGACCGGGCTATTGGTATGGTACACGTTTATAGCCGTAACGAAATAGAACCGGGAAGGTTTGTTTATATTAAAAAGAAAGCGATAGAATACTTATATAATTCTTATCGGAGTAGTAAACGAAGGGACTATAAGAAGTATGCAAACTTTAGGGGGACATTCCCGGATTATGTGGAAGGCATAATAAACTTACAAGCTTACGAGTTAGAAAAGGATAGGGCTATAATGTCTATTGGAACCAAAAAGAAGAATAAAACAGTTATAGAACTAAATAAATTAAAGAAGGTTATAGGTTCGCTTAAGTGTCCCATAAAAACAAGGGAGGAATTAGCGGAAAAGGTGGGTTACACGCTTAGAACCTTACAAAAATGGGCAAAAACACCGGAATAATAGGCCGTTCGCACACGAAAAACGAAGGGCGAACGGATATAATAATTAGGGGGTAATTATGGATAATAATTTTTTGTCCCTCTCCACCCTTAAGATAATTGTTACTGTATTAATAGTTTTGATAATAGGTATAGGCTTAATTGATATTGGCTTAACATATATGTATAAGAAAGCCGGAAAGCCCACCCCTTGCGATTTATGTTTTGAAATAAACCCGGAGTATGAAGATTGTAAGACTTACATACCCCCCCGTTTCCTATGGAACAAAGAAATAAACTTTACATCATAATAACTATATTGTTAGTTATAACAATAATCTTAATAGCTTACGCTTTCAACACGGCCGAAGTATTAATTAGACCTTGCGAACTTTGTAAAGAACAAAATAAAAATATAAGTGAGTGTTTGAAAATCCCAAGACCTCAAACGATTAACATAAGTTTAATCCCTTACGCTAATACTTCTAAAGGTTTGTTGCGTATGCCTTAGCCATATAATCCCTATAACTCCCCTCTCCATTCATACGGTTAGCGGTTTTTAGGGTTTCCTTATGGGGTTCTTTTCCTAAAGCCAAACAAATACTCTTTGATAAAGTGGCCACATTAACCCGGGGTTCTGTTGGGTCCTCTACGTTCTCGCGGTACCCTCTTGTAGTCCTTATTATAGAGTTGTCTAACTCTACACCAAAGGCCTTACAAATCTCTTTAGCCCTCTCTACGGTTATGTTATACCTTCCCGCCTCTAAGAGTGTTTTCTTTGCGTCTTGTTTTTCCATTTTTTAAGTCCTCCATTCTAAGGGTATAAAGCGAAATAGCTTAATAAATGTTTATGAAAAAATAAGCGTTTACCGACGATATAAGGCCTTTTTATTTTTTTGTGGGCCTTTTTTAGTTTTAAAAAAAAACGTTTGTTAGAAACGAAATAAAAAAATAAAAAATATTTTTGCTTATGCTTGGTCTGCTTTAAGTTTAATCTCCTCAACTAACCCGATAAGATAATTAAGCTTATCATTAACCAACTCTAAAGTTACCGCCCTTTCTATAACTTGGGTCTTTGGTTCTTCCGGTACGTTCTGCGTTGTGTCCCTAACCATTTTTAACCTCCTTTTCTAACTGTTTTACTAATATAAGTATTTCTTCCCATAACTTACCCATAGACTTAGCGCTATCTATCTGTATCTTAGCAATAAGCTTAAGGTTGTGGCGTATCTTATCTATTGTTTTCATTTCGTTTAATAGGCGATTATGCGAAATAAACTTTATTTCTTACGCGTAAACCTCCGGGCTTTATTTCGTTTTATCCTCTCTTTTTCTTCTCTTTCCACTAATTTATAGAACTCTTGTTTAAATTTTACGTTTATGTTTTCTTTTGTTTCCCCTTTAGCTTTTAACTTCTCAACTAAGCTTTTAAGTTGTTCGTCTATTTTCTTTACACGTTCCCCGGCTTGTTTTTGGTCCCAACCCTTATTTTTATATTTCACATATAAAACGTTTTTTTCTGTTTGACTTAATTTATACACCCCCATTTTTTTAGCCCCACATTAAGGTAGTTAAATCCTCCGGGTTTACGTGTGTGTAAATCTGCGTTATTTTAATATCTGTATGCCCTAAGAACCTTTGAAGTTGGCGAATATCCCAACGTTTCTTATTAAGGTAATACGTGGCCCCGCTATGCCTTAACGTGTGCGGGTGTAAATCTTTATTTAAAATTCTTATTCCGTCCTTCTTAAGCGCATATTGTAAAGCCCTTATACCCTTATCCTTTGCGCTTGTACCTAAAGGTAAATGTTTTATAATCCTCACACACTCCGGGGCAACGGGTATTTTTCGGTCTTTGCTTCCCTTCGCTTGTCTAATATGTAAAAGCTTAGTATTAGGGTCGTAATCCTCCGGCCTCAACTTCATAACCTCACTAACCCTTAAGGCTTGAAAGAAAGCCAATAAGTAAGCCATACGGTCACGCGGTTTTTTTTTAACTTCCCTATCATTAACCAACTTAGTAAATTCTTCTATCGTTATCGTTTCCGGTATTTTAAATTTAACCATTATTAGCCTCCATAAACTCAAATTGTTTAACCGCTAAAATATGAGAACATAAAAGTAAAGTTGTGCCTTCTTCCCTTCGTTTATTGAAGCCTTGACAATTACACATAAAACCCGCGTTATTATGTGATATAATATATGTTGTTTTATTATAACCTTTAATAGGCCCACATTCCCAATAAGCCGGATTAAGCCTTTTAATACAATCCTCCTCTAAAAAACGCCGGGCCTTAGCAATTAAAGGCCGTGCCTCTTTCCCCGCAAGACTAACCAACTCTTTAGTGAAAGGTTCCCAATAAACTAAAATATCCGGTGTGTACTTTTTTGGCTTATGGTACGTTTCTATTTCGTTCATTTCTTAGCCTCCTTACTTATCCGTTCTAAATCTCCCTCACTCATAGCCCCATAACCTAAACGTTCATCATTATAAACACGGCCCCCGGCCTCGTGTGTATAATGGGGTTTTTGGAACTCCCTTAATAATTCTTCGTTAGGCCTCCAATCCAATTTTTTAGGTCCGTACTTTTCATATAATCCCTTTAACCAATTAAACATTTTCATCGTTTAGCCTCCTTAAACATATTATCAACTTCGCTAAAATCAAAACTTTCTAAAGGTGGCCCTTGTTGTTGTGTACTCAACCAATAAAAGAAATAAGAAAAACCAAGATTAAGAGCAACACCCCCACCCGCGACAATCAAAGCCCACAAGGGTAAACCGGCCTTAATCTTAGTTATGAACCCCCAAAGGTTCGCCCCCCCAATAACTAAAAAACATAAAGCGCCAAACACATAAAACTTTTTTAAAGACATCATTTTTTAGTAATGTTTGCCCCCGCTTTTTTTAAATCTTTAACAATCTTCTCTTTAATATCTTCTTTAGACCAACCCGGGTATTTTTCTATTGCTAACTTCTTAACCGGAACATAAACAATATTTTTATTACCCTTCTTTTGTTCGGCCTTAACCATTTTTTTCAAAAAGTTTTTATCGTCAGCACTAACAACACAAACGCCGTCTTGTATAGCACATTCAAAATTAAAAATAGACATAGTACGGAAATCTTGAAGTTGGCCCTTAATTAAATAAGTGTCGTCCTTACCGCCTAAAACTTGCTTACTCATTTTTTAACACTTCCTTTAATATAATCATTATAATACTTTAAGAGTGGATAAGCTAAACAACCATATAAATAAAATAAAGCCGACCAAACAATAATTAACACACCAAAACTAAACTTAAAAACCCATAAAGTAGCCATAACACCCAAAGCGCTAAAAGAGAATATAACACCAATTAAGAACAAAGCCATAATAGTATTAAGGTACAAAACCGCCCTATTTATTTCTTTTTTTATTTCTTCCCTCATTTTTTCCCGTACCTCTCGTTTATTTCTTCTTGTAAATCCTTTTTAGCCCTTATAGAAAAAGCAATATAAAAAGGGGCCATAACTAAAAAAATGGTACTTATAAAACGAGTTATAAAAAAAGAATTATGCATAAAATAAGACATACTAATAAAAACACTTTGTAAAGCCATAGCTACACCAACACCATAAAAATAACCCGTACTATTGGACTTATTAGCGTAATTTACTATTTCTTCTCTCATTTACTCCACGGCATTTTAAAACCGCCTCTTTTTTTAATATCAAAAAACTTAAGTGTTTCCTTTTCTACACGGTCGATAATCTCGCCCATTTTCTCACTTACTAAAACCCTCTCGTTAGCAATATCTAAATAATAACGGCCGTCCTTCAAAACTCCTATATCTACTTGTATTTGTTTCATTTTCTTTTAAACATCCCAAACAACCCCCCTTTTTTTTCTTCTTGACTTGCATTATAAACCCGGCTTTCTTGAATAGTACCGGCAATTAAACGCCTAATACCCTCGTTTTCGGGTTGTTTAAGTACCACTAAAGAGTTACTAAATACTATCTCGTGAATAAAATATAATTGGTTACGCCTCTTAATACCATATTCTAACCAATTCTCAATAGCCATATATTGCGCGGTCTTAGCGATAGACATAACACGCTTTTTAATTTCTGCGTCCTTAAGATTTGAAATACTACTATTTTGAGTGGACACGGCCAACATTAAATTAGCTATTTGTTCCGCGCCTAACTCACTTAAAGCGAACTTTTGTAACTCCGGCACTTTTTCCCATTTATTCGTTTGATTATTAAACCGTTCCCCTAAAAGCTTATGTCTAATAATCTCAACTATATAATCGGGCCTTATCTTATCTAAAATATCCCCCTTATCTTGCTTGTAAGCGTTACCTTGTGGAACATAAGACAAATTAGGATTATTAACAACATTACCCTTAGGGTCCACATAAACATAATCATCACTCATTTTTTAACCTCATCTTTAAACAACGAAAACACGTAACCTTAGACCAATAACGACTAAGCTTAATACCTCTTTTAGGCTTTAACGTAAACTCACAATAAGCCCGGCCCCTTCTATCCTTATGTGTTTTTTGTTCTCTCATCTTAAGGCGCGGTGGTACTTACTACCGTTTCCCCCGTGTTTTTTAATCCTTGACATAAAAGCTTAAGTTGTTCGGTGTCAAACTTACCCGCAATATTACCGGCCTCCTTAATTAAAGCCCCGGCCTCTTGTTGTCCATTCTTAACCATTTGAGTAATCATAATAATAGCAATAAAAGAAAAGATTATAATACCACCCCAAAAAATCCACTGCATAATTTTATCTGAACGGTCCGCGGTTTCCTTCTCGGCCGTTTTAATAATATCAACACTCGCCCCCCTAAGTTCTGCCGGGGCTATCGTTTCTAAAATACCGTTATTCTTAACTTCTATTCTTTGTATAGGTACTAAAATACGCGGGTCGTGAGAAGAACGACGAACATAAAGGCCGGGCCTTCCCATAAAGTCTTGATAATCCCCACTACTCACATCTAAAACCCTACGACCGTCTTTTAACTTAAAAACTTCTTCTTGCCCATAATCCCACAAACCAAAAAAGGTAGTTTTATGCTTGAACCAACCACCCTTATATTTACGACCAAACTTTAACGTAACTTTACCGCCACCAATATCTAACACCTCAATAACGGGTATGGTTAGTTTTCTTTTCTTACGAATTATTAAAAAAGTAAAGGCAAAGAATAACAAAGCAAAAATAGCAATTAACCAAAAAAAGCCGGTAGTTAATAAGCCTAAAATAAACCCCGTATATCCGCTTGTGTCTAACGCCATAATATTCTTTGTTTGCCCCTTTTAATCATAATAAAAATAAAAAGTATTTAAATGTTTCGTAATCCTCCCAATTATGCGAAAAGGACAGTTATACCCTTTTTCTTAAGAGAATTATAAGCCTTCACGTCCACGTAGCGACGAGAAAACATATTTTTCAACCAATTATACCACCTCATTTTTTAACACCTCCTTTTAATCTTTAAAAAATAAAGGAGGGAGGTAAACACAAACCTTTTAAGAATTTGTGGCCCTCCCCTCTCTAATTAAAGAGCATTATTTTTTAAGCCATTCCTCTAATTTAATTAATTCGTCGTAAGAAAGGTGTTTTATACCAAACCGGGTTATAAAATCAAATAACTCGTTTGCTTTAATTTCTTTTTCCCTTCTATATTTTCCCTCGTTCTCTTTTTCTTCTAAAAGGTTTTTTTGTTTATAACAGCCTATATGGTAGTTACTCACATAGTCCCCTATTAGTTTTTTGCAAAACTTACATTTATTTGTAGCTTCTGTTTTTGTTTCTTGGACAGTTTCCGCAACCTTTCGGTATTGTTTGTTTGTGTTTACCATACTCTATTTAGGAAAAAAGGGTTTAAATACTTTTCGTTTTATTCCCTTTCTCTAATTCCTCTATAATCTTAGTTAATTTTTTAACACCTTCGCCTAAAACTTTAACGCTTTCCACGTGTGCCTTTAAGTGTTTCGCATAATTCCCTAAATTCTGCGCATTTTGCGCGGTAACATTTAAAACAAACTCCGGGGTAACTTTCCACCCCGTAGCCTCTTGACTTTTAAAATAATCGTCCGCACTATTAGCCCTTAACGGCGTGTTTACCTCAAACTCATTAAGTCCTATATCGTCCTTCCGGGAATTATCAACCCAAATAATAGCTTTATTACCCTCATTCTTAACGTACAACTTACGCTTTTGTTTATTATACCACTCCGCGAATTTGTTAAAAATAAGGCCGTAATGTTCCCTAAAAACCTCTATACCATAAACGCCCGTAAAGCCGTAGTATTGCTTTAATTCCCTTATGAGGTTGTCTATGTCTTGTAAAGCCTTAAACTTTGAGTGTAGGGCGTTATTCGAGTAATAAGAGTTATTAGAGTAGAGAGTTAAAGAGTTTTTATTAATCCACACAGAACACTTATTTTTAAACAACTTCATAGAACCAAAAGATAAACGCGTAAGTTTTCCGGCCTTAAAATCACTCCTAACCTTATCTTTGTTTAAAAGGTTTTTTTCCATAGGAAAGAGAACTTTAACGTTATAAGCGTGGCCTCTTTTGTTAAGTCTTTTTTGAACTTGGTTAGTGGTTACCCTATGGGTACTTTTTGAACTTGGTAAAACTTCAATTAAGTATTTTCCTTTTCTTCTTATGTGTCCTTGTTTTTCTAATTTACCGAGATAATAAGCTAAATTTGTCTTAGAAATATTAAGCTTTTTTCTTATTTCTTTCTTAGTAAGTCCGTCCTTAATTAGCCGTAAAACCTCTTTAAGTTCAAACCTTTTTTTAGGGGTACTCATAGGGGTATAAATTTGAACTTGTATTTAAAGTTTCCCCACCATTATAGAGAAGTAACGGCCGTTAAATTTCTCTTGAATTGGGGGCTTATTCTCTACTAAGTGGTAACAAATCCATACTTAAATATGTTTCGTTTAAGGCCTCACGGGCCTAAGAAAAGTTAAAGGGGCTTTTAGTAGGCCCGTAAGACTATAAAAATAAAGGAAAAAAACAAAAAAAATAATGTTGTTTGGGTGGTCTTAATACCTTCGTCCTTTCTTAATGAAGAAAGCGCCAAGGAACAGCATACCAACACTAAAGGCAATTATAGCCGGTGTCAAACCCGCTAAACCCGTTTGTCCTAACTGTGTGTTAAGATAGTTGGTATTTGTCCAAGCCGGGTTAGTTGGGTTTGTTGTATCACTAACTAACGTATCGTTTTGACACGTATGGTTAGTTGTCGCTTCGTACGTAAAGCCCGTTGGACACGTCGCGATAGCGTCGCCAAATCCTACAAGGATAACCGTACCAACACCTATGATAATAGCAAAAGTTACTATACCATACCCAAGACCGCTTAGATTATCAAACATTTTATTTTAATCAATAAAACGCTTAATAACTTCGTCCTTTCTTAATGAAGAAAGCGCCAAGGAACAGCATACCAACACTAAAGGCAATTATAGCCGGTGTCCAACCCGCAAGGCCGGAACTACCTAATTGTCCTAATAGGTATTGTACTGTGGTATTTGCAACCCCTCCGGTAGCATTACCGAAGTTAAACAAAATAACAGAACCAACACCTATGATAATAGCGAAGGTTACAAGGCCGTAGCCAAGACCGCTTAGATTATCAAACATTTTTTAAACCTCCTTTTAAGTCATAATTAAGATTATCCATAAAAAGTATTGTTTTTTTCTATTAATAAACTTCTGTCCACAAAATAGGCCTTTTTGTTGACAATAAGGCTTAAATTGTAAGAAAAAGCTAATTATACCCCTAAAAAGTTATGTAATTGTGAACGTTTTACCCTTCTTAATTTTGTTAACTTAGTTACTTTTCTCCTATTATTATATTCTTTTCTTACTGCTTGTTTATCTCTTTCATTTAAAATTTTAGATTTTAGTAACTGTCTTAACTCGTCCTTCCTCATATCTTCTAAAAGTTCTTTTTGTTGTCTATTCATTTTGTCCCCCTTTCATTTTTTCTTAGCAATCCACGCAATATAAAGCATAGCGAACAACATTATAGCGACAAAGGTTAGTAACCACGTCCACGCCATTAACTCCGCATAAACAAAGAAGGAACCTAAAATTATCGCAAAGAAGGCACTAACTAAAAGGGCCGTTTCAAAGCCGAACACGGACGTTAATAATAAGACTACTAACCATAAACCGAATAGTAACATAGTCCAAAATAAGCCGTTTGTGTTAGTGTTTGCCCCTTGTAGCATACCTTGAAAGCTTGTTACGTTTGTCCAATTAACCGCCATTTACGCCACCACCTTAAAGAGTATGTATAGTATTGCGAATATGAGGCTTAAAAACCAAATTATTCTTAGGTACACCGCGAAGGTTTGCCCTGCTTCCCCGGCGTTCATAGCGTTAAATAAGTCCTCTATGAAGCCACCGGTTATAAAGTCCCTTACAATACTAAAGACTTGTTTAGTTATAGACCAAGAAGAACGCAACGTTATACCGGCGTTACTGTCAAAATCGGCTTCCCCACCCTCTATTAAATTATTGGCGTTGTCCGTGTATTCTATAAAGCTATCCGCCGTTGTATTCGTACCGAAACCTAATTGGTGGTCCTTGCTATACATTCCATTAAACCCCGTAAAAATAATCGCTAATACCCCTATTACTGCTATAACTAATAAAATCCCTTCACTCCAACCGCTTAAACTTCCTTCGCTCATCTTGCTAAACTCCTTTTTATAAAATGTATTACTATGGCCCCTAATACTGCGAAGCCCGTAAATATTGCTAAGTTAATAGAACCTAAAATTAAGGCCGGTAATAATCCGATAATTGCGAATACTATGGTAACTATTGGGTTGTTTCCAAGACCGCTTAAAGCTATGGCTAACCATAAAAGCATAGAAATAATTAAGCCAAAGGCGGAGTTAAAAACGGTTTGTGTTGTTTGCACTATCTTAGTAGCGATAGGCACAGAAGGCGAAGCGGTACGGTAGGCCGTTGCTTTAAAGGTTCCACTATAAGCCGAAGCATTACAACTTATTACCCCCGTGTACCCCGTGGTTGTCGTGTCGCAAATATCTAAAACACTATCCCCGGCTAATCGTTGTACTAATAACCGCATACTTTGCGTATCTTGGTTAGGGTCGTTATACGTAAAAGTAAATACTTGCGTGGTTGCGTTATACGTTAAAGTGTTTTCTACATCAAAGAAAGAGGTTAAATCTAAATTTGTATCATCTACCCTTATGGTTAGGCTACAAGGGC
>Ga0070749_10002655_pt1 | contig 11961 bp, 4 predicted proteins | sample VirMetDEL_Nov_18_FD_75180 | JGI IMG/M metagenome (GOLD analysis project Ga0070749, IMG submission 75180) | Aqueous microbial communities from the Delaware River and Bay under freshwater to marine salinity gradient to study organic matter... | ecosystem: Environmental > Aquatic > Marine > Coastal...
GAAAACAACACCGCTCTGTCATTTAGAGATATGGCTGTTGCTATTCCTGAGGCTACTGCTGCTGCAACCGCTTTTGGTTTGACAATGACTCAGACCGCTGCTCTTCTTGCCCCGATGAAGGCTGCTGGTATTGATGTTAGCACTGCTGCTAACGGTTTGAAAGTTTCGTTGCAGAGACTTGTCACTCCTACGGGTGTTCTTAAGACTGAGATGGAAAGGCTTCTGGAAGTTTATTCTGATTCGTCTGAAGTTCTTGAAGAGTCTTTTGACAAGATTATCGGAACGGGCATGTCTTCGATTCAGGGTCTTATTGATGCGACTGCTGAACTTCGAAAAGAGGCTAGTGATGAAACTGTTTTGCAGTTCTATTCGAAGTTGTTCCAGAAGCGTCAAGCAACAAGAATGCTGACTGCTGTTGACAGCTTGATTTCATTCCAAGAAGAATTGTTTGCTACTAGTGGTCCTGCTAGTAAAGAGTTAGGTAATTTTGTTGATGCTCTGAATAGCGCTGTTGAGGCGGCTGGTGCTCAAACTGGTGGTTTGCTACCGGATATTAAAGATGTTGAAACTTTCTCTATGGTTGCTCGAATTGGCAACGCTCAAGTCGGAGACATGATTGAAGGCTTAGGTCAAGTTTCTCAGGCTCAGATTGATGCTGCCAATATGGCACGACAGACGGTTAGAGAGTTTGTTGCTGACACGGAAGATGGTTTCCAGTATATTGATCAACTTTCTTCGCAGGCTGGCAAGGGGTTGTTTGTTGAACTTCTTGGTGCGGCTAATGCTAAGGAACTTGCCCAGCAAGAGTTGGACATTGCTTTAAATTCTACTGCTGTTGCTTTGGATAGAGCGAAGATTGCTTTTAAGAATATTGCTGTAGAGATTCTTTCTTCTGCCGAGCCTGCTTTCAGGAAGCTGGGTGATGTTATGAGCAACATTGCCGAAAGATTCGCGAATATGTCTGATAGCACTAAGCGGGTGATTGTTGCTATTGGTGCGGTGGTTGCTTCTATTGGTCCTCTTGTGTTTATTATTGGTCAGATGCAACTTGCTTTTGGTGTTGTTGCTGGTGCGTTGTTGAAGTTTGTCCCTAATGTTGCTGCTTTGACTATGGAGGGGTTGGCTGCTGCTCCTGCGATGTTGCGTCTTAATAATGCTGTGGTTAAGAGCGGTGATGCTTATGTTACGGCTGCTGGTCGGTTCCAGAAGTATATTGCTACTCTTGCTAGTGGTAATGGTGTTGTTGCGAAGATGGCTAATCGTTTTGGTCGTCTTACGGGTATTTTAAGTAAGCAGATTACTGCTCCTGCTGATGTTATGGCTGATGTTCAGGCTGATACTGCTGCTGGCGCTCGGGTTGTCGGTAAGATTGTTGAGGATGCTTTCCATACTGCTACTTTAGAGATGACTACTGGTGCTGAGGTGGCTGAGAAGAGCATTAAGAGTGGTGGTGAAGAAGCTAAAGAGGACATGATTGAAGGCGGCGTTGGTGCTGCAAAAGCGATAGAAGCTGGTGCTCTTAAGGCTAAGGCGATTTTGGCATCGGCAGCAGGGACTGCAACGACTCCTGCTAAAAGAGCGGCTATGGCTATGGATGCTGCTGGTAGAGCTGTCACTCCCGGCCCCATTAGTAAAAAGGGTCAGTTCTTGCCATTGGCAGCAGGAGGCGATGCGATTGCTGCTCAACGCGCTGCTCAACAGCAAGCGTTGATTGATGCTCAAAGGAAAGCTTTGGGTGGCAGAATTGTTCAAACAGGAAAGGGTGGAGAAAGGTTTATTTCTGATGCAACCGGAAAGTTTGCTAAAATGCCTGATTCTATTGCAATAGCAAGGTCGCAACAGATTGCGCAGCAGACTGTTGCTGCTCAAAGATTAAAAGCAAGACCTGTTCTTGGTCCAACTAGAGCGGACTTAGCACGTTTAAGACCTGATCCAATACTAGGCCCGACTAGAGCGGATTTGGCGCGTCTAACGCCCGGTCCAACTCTAGCAGACCGTAGACCAAGAACGCAGGCTCTGCGACAAAATTTAATAGGTAGTCCAGTCAAGACTTTAGGTAGAGGGGCAAGAAAAGTAGATAGTGCTATGGGGGCAGTTGCGGCTGCCCCTAAGAAGGCTGCTCAGGCGGTTGCGGCTATGCCTAAGAAGGTTGCGGCTACTGGTCCGATGCAAAAACTTGGCAAGGCTGCTAAGGTTGCTTTGCATCCTATTAATACCATTTCAATGCTATTTGGTAAACTGACTAAGATTCCAATTATTGGAAAAATTGTTAAGCCGTTTGGTTTGCTTGGTAAAGGGCTTATGATGGTTCTTGGTCCGGCCACTAAGATGATCTTCTTCTTTACAAAGATTGGTAAAGTTATGAAAGTTTTGAAAATTGGTTTTGCTATCTTTACTGGTGGTCTATTAATTGGTGCTATTGGTGCAATTATTCCTTATATTGTTGCTGTTGCTAAGAATTTTGATGAGTTTAAAGAAAAAGCAAAAGCCGGTTTTAATGCTTTGAAAGTTGCTTTTAATAATTTGAAGGCTATTGGTTCTGCTCTGATTGAGCCATTCAAAGATTTGTTCGCTGCTATTGGTGGTGGCGCTAGCGAGAGCGACAAAGTACAAACTGTTGCTAATGCCTTTAATACTGTTTCTACTTTTGTTATGAAGGCATCAAAAGTTGTTAAGGATTTTGTTAATGAGACTGTTGCTCCGTTTATGAGAAAGGCTCTTGGTGCTGTTAAGACTTTGATTGATGGTTTTAAAAATATCATTAAGGCCGGTATCGATATGAAGAATGGTGTTTCTGGTGCAGGTGAGAGTATGAAGGAAGCCTTGAAGCAGGCTGGTCGTGGAATCCTTCAGTTCTTCTTAGGCACTCTTGCGCCAGGTCTAATTGGTGTTTTTGCTTCAATGATTAAAGGTATTTTTAATCTTTTCCTTACCCTTATTGAGAAGAGTCCTATTATTGGTATGAAATTGCTTGAGTTGTTTGTTAAGATGTCTCCTGCAATTTTGAATGTTATCAAGTTTATGATTGTCAATGCTGTTAAATTGTTTGGAAAACTTGTTAGTGGTGCTGGCATGGTTGTTAATAAAATTATTCATTTGTTTACGGAGATGGTCAGAGTTGTTCTAGACAAGTTAGGATTCTTTGGAACTATTATTGAAAAACTTGGTGGTGGAGCAATTCTTAAGGGAATAGAAATTGGTGGCAATGCCATTGAAAGCCTTGGGGATACGCTTGCTAGCGGTATTGATGCTGCTGCTGATGGAATCGGTTCTCTTATGGATAGCATGATTAGTGCTGCCGAAGACTTTGACACCAGCGGCTTCGCTGAAATAGGTGAGAATTTAAGTGCAAGTATTGTTGAAGGTCTTGCTGGTAAGCGTGAAGAGTTTGGTGCTTTTGTTGATGGTATTCGTGATGATTTGCAACAGAGTCTTAAACAGTTTGAGCCGACTCCTATTGGTGAGAGGCTTGGTGGGGGTATTGCTGAGGGTGCGGAGGGCGCTCTTGAAGAGAAGTCTGATGAGATTTTTGTTCCGACTGTGGAGTCTAGTAATGAGGCGGGTTCTCAGGCTGGTGAGAATTTTGCTAATAAGTTTATGGATGCTCTTAAGGGTATTGAGCAGAAGTTTGTTGATCTTGTGGGGGATTACTTTAAGTCTGAGATTGATACTGTTACTAGCGAGTTGACTGATGCTTTGGAGGCGCAGAGGGATGCTGCTCTTGCTGTGTTTGATGAGCAACTGAGTGCTTTGGATGCTTTGGAAAAGGCTGAGAAGTCTTTGATGAAGGAGCGTGAGTTCTTGCTTGAGCGTAAGCGCATTTTGGATGCTCGCGAGTTGCAGCGTGAGAATTATAAGCGTAATCGTGCTTTAGCGATCTATGAGGGTCGCATTGATGATGCTCGCATGATGCAGCGTGAAGACGAGAAGAATCAGATGGATTCTGCTTCAAGTTTGGGGCAGTTGGAGGAAAAGCGTAAGCAGGATCTTCGTAAAGAGAATCTTGAGTTTATGCGGGATCAGATCAAGGAGACTAAGAAGGCTGCTGATGCGTTCTTTAAGGAGCAGATTGCAGCGTTTAAGGAGTCCGCTAAGGAGATTACTAAGTTTGCTCCTCAGACGATTGAAGATTATGAGTCTCAGTTAAATCAGTTGAAGGATAAGGCTACCGAGTTCTCTGCTGCTAATGCAGAAGAGTTCGCTAAAACTTTTACTGAGATGAATGACAAGATTGTCAATGATATGCCTAATCAGGTTGTTGGTGTATTTGGTGACAATCTTGATGAAATTGTTGAAGAGGCTAAGCTTAAGTATGGTTTAGGCACTTTGGATCAAGGTGTTGTTGGTGCAACTGTCGGTTTGCTTACTGAAATGGGTGATAAGTTTAGCCCAACTGGTGAGTACAGTAGGACGATTAATACTAACTTTGGAAGCATTGTTAGTGGTTTGAAGGACCAGATCACTTCTACTGCTGATGATGGAATTGCTGCAACTATTGAGAATCATGGTCCGCAGGCTGTTTTGGAGGCTGCGATTATTAATGCTGAGACTACGATTCTTAATGAGTGGAAGGGTACTGTTGGTCATATTCTTTCTGCGGTTGATCCGCTTGCGAACATGATGGACCCGATGATTGCAAATATTCTTGAGGCTCAGTTGGCTATGGAGGCTTTGGAGGAGGCTGCTAGAAGTGCAGGAAGTGCTGCTTCTGCCGCAGGAAGCGCTGGGTCTGGAGGAGGCGGTGGCGGCGGTGGTGCTGGCGGAGGCGGTGGAGGAGGCGCTGGGGATCGCGTAATTCCTCAAAACATTATTGCTGGTTATGAGCAAATGGCTAAGGCTTGGGCTAAGGATTATTTTGGTAATGATTCTGGTGGTGCGCTTAACAAGCCTCTTATTGATGCTATCGTTAGCTTTAAGAAGAAGATTTATTTTGATGCTTCGACTGGGAATGTTATATCAGCGCTTGATACTGTCAGGGGTGCTATTTCTCAGACACCAGTAAAGAATGCATTTACTAAATTTGTTCAAGAAAAGCATGCTGGGGCTATTGCTGCTTACGGCGGTGTATATGCTAACGGCGGTCGTGTACCAAGTTTTGCTAAAGGTGGATATGCAGTTCCCGGCTTTAGAAGCACCCCTGTTGCAGCAATGCTTCATGGTGGTGAGTATGTAATTAATTCTAAGGCTGTTAGCAATATTGGTATGGCTGCTTTGCAGGCTTTGAATAATATGAGGTTTAACACTCCGGGTCGTTTTGGTGGTGGTCAGAATGTTACAACTATTAACAAGAGCGAGACTGTTAATATTTATGTTGAGAACTTTATTGGTGAGGATGAGTGGTTTAATTCGATGGTTGAGAAGTATGATATGAGGATTCGTCCTATAAATGATAGGAAGTATAATACTCAGGATCGTTTTTACACTACTTACAAGGGGGCTAATTACTGATGGCTGTGATTGAAAATCAGCAAACTGATTTGGTTAAGTATATCTCTCTTAATGGTTCTGAGATTACTGTCGGTAGTGCTCGTATTGATGCTTCTGAAGTTTTAAATGTGAATGATCTTGAAACTGCTGGAGGTCGTATAAAGAGGTATCATCGTCAAAATAAGAGGTCTGTTTCTGTTAGTTATAGCTATCTTGCTTCTAATTCTGATAAAACTGTTGACGGTCGTAAGGGTCGTGATTTTATTTTTGATTTAGCGGTTAATTCTCCAAGGGTTTCTATTGCTTACAAGGATGTTCCTTCTGGTTCTGAGGTTTCGTATAACGGATTTATTGATAATTATCAGGAAAGTATTATTAGAAGAGATGTTCAGTCTCAGTGTACGTATTATGAAGTTTCTTTTGAGCTTGTGGAGGCGTAATGGGTAGCGGAAATTATAGTAAGTATTCGTTTTCATATTCCGCTGGGGATGTTGACTTTTATGGCAACGATCCTTTGTATCCTAAAATTTTAACTTCTGGTGAAAGTAATGTAGTTGCTGTTGGAACAAAAGTTGCAACCGCTTCAGCGGCGTTGTCTGGGTCTGTAACGGCTTCTACGACGGCTCTGGAAATTCAATTTGCAAGACCTGATTTTGCTGGCGATGTTGCAACTGTGTCGATTGCTCTTGAGATTCAAAAAGCGCAAATATTTTTAGATGGTAATGGCTCTCTTGTTGTTTCTGCTATAGAAATTTTGTATGCCTCGTCATCTTTATCGTCTTCTGGTGATTTGTCTGCTGACGCTTTGGAAATTTTGTATGCAGATCCTGTTAGTCAATCGGGTAATGCTGATTTGTCTGCTTCAGGTTTGAAAGTGGCTCTGGCTGATCCTGATAGCCCTTCCGGCAGCGCCGATCTCACTGTTGGGGCTATTAGAATTCCTGGTATAAATTTGTCAGTTTCGGGTAGTGCAAGTCTTTCTGCTTCTGCTTTCAAGTTTGCTTTTGCTTCTATTGATGGAAGTATTGTTCTTGAGAATTGTGATTAACGGCTACTGCTTTTAAGTTTGCTTTTTCTTCTGCTGATTTTTCCGGTGACGGTTCGTCTTCTGTAACTTCTTTAAAGATTGCTTATGCTGATCCTGTTAATCAGTCGGGTTCAGGAGATTTGTCTGCAACGGCTTTGGAGATTTTGTTTACAGGGTCTATTACTTCTGGTGCTGCAATTGTGGTTGCTGTTGGTAAAGAAATTGTTTATGCTAATACAAGTCTTAGTGGTCTGGTTAGCTCACCTTTCTCTAATGTTGTCCCCGGGAGTTCTCTTATTTCTGGAGAGGCTAGGCTTGTTGTTGGTGCTACTAAGTTTAGCCCTAGCATTATTGAAGATGTTCAAGTTATTAGGACTTTGGTTGTGATTGATGGTAAACCATTGACTGAACATAATCGTAAGTTGCAAACTTCTGTTGTCCAAAGCTTTGTTGAAAACAAAAACTGGAATGCTACTTCTAGTAGGTATTATAAGGCATCAAGCGGTCGTAAATCTTTTTCTTTGGACTGGAGTATGTTGCCTAGTTCTAGAGAGCAAACTGTTGATCTTAGATTTGGTAGAGATAAAATTCAAGAGATTGCTGCTGATCCAGATATTCATACTCTAAAGATTTTGAATCTTGATAGCGATGGTGTCACACCTTATACTGAAACGGAGTATAATGTTTTAGTGAAAGGTTATTCTGAAAGCCTTGTCCGTCGTGATATTAATAATGACATGTATTTGTGGGATTGTTCAATTCAGTTGGAGGAAGTGTAGTTGTTAACTAAAGATATTCATGGAAAAACTTTAAGTTCTACGTTTGATAGTAAGATAGTTTCTCCTTCTCAAAGGTTAAAGCCTAAAGTTGTTGTTAACTGGCTAGAGAGTAAGAATATTACTGGCTTGTCTTCTTCTGTGGATGTGAATAACCAGCATGTGTCTACAGATCAGGGTGATCTTGGTTACTATTTCTCACCGGAGCAGGCTGTGAATGGCTACGAGCGCCAGTCATTTACTTGGGCTGTAGCAGGTGCTAAGGACAAAAATGGTTCTGTTATCAGGGCAGATGGCAACTGGTTTGTTATGCCTAATGATCTTGATGATGACTACGAGTTCGGTTGGTGGTCTGGTTCTGTTTCTACATCTAATGTTAATGCTACTTATGGTGGTTATGAGTTTACTAATAACCCAACAGTTACTTTTACTTTTGATGATAGAGCCTGCAACATGATTAAAGTGTTTACATCTGAATTTTATGGTCAAGTTCATACATACAGATTGACTGTTAGAAGTAATGACGCTGGTGTCCCAAGTCCGCTGTACACAGAGGTTATAACTATAAATGAAGATGAATATTCATACAGTCACTATCTTCCTGAGTCCGTTGGTCATGAAACAATTAATGAAGTTGAGATTGAAGTCTTATCAACTAGAAACCCAGTAGACTATGCTAGAGTTCAAGAAGTAAATGTAATGTATCAGACTGATATCAGTGATGATATCATTAGTGCAGATATTGATTTCACTAGGGATCTTCATGTTACGGAACTTCCGATTGCTGGTTCCGGTAATAATACTGTTTCTTTGGATATTGATAATACAGATAAAGATTATAGTGTCTTTAATAGTTCTTCGACTTATGGTCAGTACATGAAGAAGAATGTTTCTATTGAGACTGCATTGGGATGGCAAATAAAAAAATCAGACTCTCTGTACATTGAGTCTAATCTGAGAGCGTCTTTAAGCAACTCCGCTACAACTATTTCTGTTGACAATACAATCGAATTTCCTGATGGCGGTTCTGGTGATGAGTATGTGATGATTATCGATCCTGATAATTACACTAGAGAGTATGTCTTAATTTCATCTAAGGATGATACGTATACCCTTACTGCTGCCGAGCGAGGATATAATAATTCTATTGCAAGAAGCCATGCTGCTGGTACAAAAGTTGTTTTTGAGACTTACGAATATCCTACGGCTGTCAAAAGTTATGTAGATGAGTGGTCAAGTGAGACTGGCAGTATGGCTGTTAGCGCTTCTTCTACTGATTTTAATAAGTTTGCTTCTGAGAAAGTTATTACTAACGGTTTCTTTATGGAAGGCGTTACGACTGCTGACGCTGTTCAGTCGTTGATGATGAATGTTAATTTCCCTAAGGCTGACATCAAATCGTTGAATACTTTTGATCGTTCGGCTAAACAAAAAGAAGCTATTCTTCATTTAAATTTTTCTGAGTCGGTTGCTGATCGTGATGGTACAACTATTCCGGTTAAAAATGGTTTGCGAGGTAGATTTTTTGCTTTGCCCGCTGGTCGTTACAATAAGGTAAAAGATATTATTGCTGATGCTCTAGATAGGCAGCTTAGTGATCTAGAGAAGGCTATGGGGGACATTGCTTTTACTTTGCCTGACTACACCTTTAACTCTGCTGATAATGCGTATACGGCTGGACTGGCGTTAGACATTGTTGACTTTAGCTTTACTGATGTCAATGGTGAAACTATTTCTGATTACTACAACATGGTCTTTGATGGATACTATGTTCCACCAGACTCTGGCGATCAAATTCTTGCAGTTGGAATTGCTCATGGCGGTGTGCGCCTCTATCTTGAAGATACTTTAATTCTTGATGAGTATGTGGCTCATCCTGTGGGGATTGGTGTGTACTCTGATCTTGAATCGGAGATTGTAAATCTTGTTGCTGGAAAACCTTATAAGTTAAGAATTGAGGCTTATCATACTGTTTCTACAAATGGGAACGATGAGTTTAGCATGTATTTGCAGTATGCTATTGGGTCCGATCCTTTGTCGTCAGTTCCTGCTGAGAATTGCTACACAATGGCTGCATTGGATCGTATTGGTTCTAAAGATGCACCTTATACTGCTGGTTCGACTGATCGTAATAAGACTACTAATGATGGTATTTATATTGGTGAGGCTAACGTTAATTCTTCTGGTGGTTTGACATCTGACCCTGAAAACAAATCGGTTAGATTTACTAGTGAAAAGTATATGAGGCTTCCTTATGATTTATCTTGGGATTTAAACAACTCTACTAGTGAAAACTATACTGGCCAGTGGAGTTTTGAACTTTATATTAAACCTAATAGTAGTGGCTTTTCTAGCGACTATGCGTATTTAAGTTCTTTTAATCACTCTTCGACTCCTACTGCGGGGTTTGAGTTTTACAATAGCTCAACTGCAAACGGGTTTAAGGTGGTTACTTCTAGTGGAACTGAGTATGTTGAATCTTCTGGCCCTCTTGAGGCTAGTGCTTGGAGTCACATCGTTGTGACTTTTGATGGATCTGATCTTAAGTACTACATAAATGGAGTTTTGGAAGACACTTTGTCTGTTGTGGGGTCTATTGCTTCATGGAACAATTGCGATATCGCCTTCGGTGGCAGGAATGCTTACTACCTTATCGGGACTGGTGAGGTCTCGCCGGTATCTTTAAAAGATTTTTTCTGCGATCAGTTTTTGATTTACAAGAAGACTTTAACTGCTTCTGAAGTTGGGAATAGGTATACGGAAGCGGTTATGCAGCCTCTTACGACTTATCCTTTCCTGTATGGCAATGAGTCTTCTATTAAAGATATTATTGAGCAAGTGACTTTGGCGGATCTTGGTCGTTTTTATATTGATGAAGAAAATAAAGCACGTTATGAGCATTTTTATGCTTTCTTTGAGCCTTCAATTGATCAGCACGCTAACACTCAGGTTACTATTGATGATGATACTAATATTATTGATGCTAGTTATAATGTTCAGTTGCAGGCTAATAAGGTTGTTGTAAAGATTGCGGGTCTTTCAAGCAATTTGGTTGGTGTTCAATCTTTGTGGAGGGCTGATTCTCCGACGACTCTGGCTGTTGTTAATCTTGAGTCTAATCTTTCTGCTAGTGCCAATGTCATGACTGTTTCTTCAACTACTGATCCACCTTTCTTTAAGGCAGGGTATTTAGTTATTGATAGTGAAATTATTAAGTATAGTTCTAAATCTGATAATACTTTTGGTGGTTTAGAAAGGGGTCAGTTTGGTACTGATGCTGTTTCTCATTCGGCTAACACTGCTGTTCGTGAAGCTAGGTATTGGGATCTTAAGTATGATAAAGCTCCTGCTTTTGAGGTTAAAGATCCTTTTATTACTGGGATTAGATTTGAGTATCCTCCTGAGATTGATATTCTTAAGTGGAATCCTGAGGCTTATGGGGCAGAGCTTGTGATTTCTGCTAATGCTAATGTTGATAAAGGAACTTTTGTGTTTGCTGAAGGTACAGATCCTGTTACGGAGAAAGTTGCTTTTACTGCTGTTTCTGGCACTCCTGTTTTGCTTACTGAGCAGAAGAGTCAAATCAAGGAGCAGTCTGCAAACTTGAGTGAGAATATACGTCTTTATGGTTTGAAAGAAGTTGTTATTGAGAATCCTTTTATTACTGATTTTGATCACGGACAAAAGATTGCTAATTTTATTATTTCAAAAATGAGCGATCCTGTTCCTGTTTTAAATTTGAATACTCTGTTGACTCCTAAAGTTATGACAGGTGACAGGATTAGGATTACAAGTCTTGATGCTTTTGATATAATTAATGGTGAGTATTGGGTTACTTCTAAGAGGGTTTCTTATAGTGATAGCCCGTCCCAGTCTTTGATGTTAAGGAAGGTGGTTTGATGCCTAGATATAGATCGGGTTATAAAAGAAGTTCTGTTACGTCTTCTACTGGAGCAATTTCTGAAAATGCTGTTGTCTTTCAGAGTTCTGGCGGTCATACACATGACGGTTCCAATTCAAGCCTAATAGATGCCACCAAGTACAGTGTTTGGGATTTTCCTGTCAATACTGTTTATAGCACTACTCCAAGAGCAGAAAGGCAAGATAGGCACATTGAGCAATTTAAAAAATTCGTTGTCAATATTGTTAATAACTCTGTTTTAGAACCTGCTGGTGTTGTCCTTGGTGAAAATGTTATTAATGCTACAAATATTGTTTCTGGATCTATTGATTCTGAGTTAATTGCTGCTAACACAATTACTGCTAATAATATTGCTGCTTCGGCAATCACTACAAATGAACTTGCTACTGATTCTATAAAATCACTTAATTATAGTTATACATCTGGTGTCTACTCTACTGCTGGAACTTTTTTTAATTTAAGTGATGGTAGCATCATATCTGAACAGTTTGCTATTGACTCTAGTGGTAACGCTTCCTTCGCTGGTGATATTAGTGCCGCTTCCGGTACTTTTACTGGAGATTTAAGCGGAGCAAATATTTCTGGTGGCACTATTGACATTGGCGGTGCTGATACAACATCTTTCCATGTAGATGCTTCCGGTAACATGTGGTCAGGAAATGCTGCGTTTGCGTCAGCACCATTTAGAGTTTCTTCTACCGGTTCTCTGACAGCAAGTTCTGTTGCCATCACAGGCGGCACTCTTGATATAGGAGGATCTGACTCAACGTCTTTCCATGTCGCCTCTAATGGCGCTCATTGGGCGGGCA
>Ga0070749_10002656_pt1 | contig 11961 bp, 10 predicted proteins | sample VirMetDEL_Nov_18_FD_75180 | JGI IMG/M metagenome (GOLD analysis project Ga0070749, IMG submission 75180) | Aqueous microbial communities from the Delaware River and Bay under freshwater to marine salinity gradient to study organic matter... | ecosystem: Environmental > Aquatic > Marine >...
GCTAATATGCAAATTGATTTAGCTAACGGGGGCTCTATTGCTGTTAGGTCTGCTGATAATCCTCAAAGACTTCGTGGTGAAGGTTTGGACTTTCTTGTTATGGACGAGGCTGCTTTCGTAAAACCAGAAGTATGGGCAGAAGTTCTTAGACCGACACTTACAGAGCGTAAAGGTTCTGCTTTGTTTATTTCAACTCCTATTGGTAGAGATAACTGGTTTTTTGACTTATGGGAAAATGCAGACGATGCAGATAACTGGGAAAGATTTAGATTTGCTACTACTGACAATCCTATGATTGACCCCGAAGAAGTAGAATCAGCTAGAAAAGAAGTTGGCTCTATTGTTTTTGCACAAGAGTATTTAGCAGAGTTTGTTGACGCAGGTCAAGGTATGTTAAAGCCGGAGTGGATGAATTATTATATTATTGCTCCAGATTCAGCAGGTAATCTTAAATGTATTGTTGATGGTTCAGAATATTACTTAGATTCTTTACCTAAATACGGAGTTGTTGATTTAGCTACAACTACAAATAAAGATTCTGACTACACAGTTATAACAAGTTTTGCACAAACTCCAGATAATCGCCTTTTAGTACTAGATATGGTACGACAAAAAATGGAAGGTCCAGATATAATACCAGCGATAAAACGAGCAATTCACAAAAATAAGTTACAATATGTAGGTATAGAACGCCAAGGTTTTCAAACTACGATAATCCAGATGGCGCAACGAGCTGGTATTCGAGTTAAAAATCTTAAGACGGACAAAGATAAAGTTACAAGAGCTTTACCTCTAGCTGCGAGAATGGAAGCCGGAGAAGTATTTTTATTAAGAGATACTCACTGGTTACCAGAAGTTGAAAGAGAAATAATGACTTTCCCAGCAGGTGCTCATGACGATATCATTGATACTCTGTCTTACGGTGTTCAATTATTGCAAGATAAAAAGAGCTGGAGCGCATATTAATGGCTGAAGAGAAGTCAAGATTTTCAAAAGCATTAGATTGGTTAAATGCACCAACTGATGCAAGAATTAGAAGAGAACAAAAAGGCATTACTGTTAATCAACAGGAATATTCATTTTTAAACCAAGCTGTATTCGGTTATAACACCGAATCGGGGTACTTTGACCATAAAAAAATAGCAGAAATAGGTGACGGCACTGGTAACTCAGCAGTTGTCGCTTGTTTGAATGTTTTAGCAACAGCGTTTGCTGAACCGGGATTACTTATCTCTACGCGTAACTCCGAAGGAGATTACACAAGGGATATGAACCATCCACTTGCTAGATTGTTTAGAAGACCAAATCCTTATATGACACAGCAGTTACTCGCTAACTATATTGTTACGGCAATTAATGCAGCAGGTGATGCTTTTATATATAAGAATAGGAACGCAAGAGGTGAAGTTGTGGAGCTAGTACCTCTTATGCCACACTTAGTAGAAGCTAAAGGAAATCAAAACGAATTAATTACACACTACAATTACCAACCTCAAGGTGGACTTCAAGGTCAAGACAATGTAAGAATTGATAAAAAAGACATGTTTCACTTAAGACAAAGCATTGACCCAAATGATATGCGTAGAGGTATGGCTCCTCTTAAATCAGTTTTAAGAGAAATCGCAGGTGACGAAGCAGCAGGACAATATACTGCCGCTTTATTACACAACATGGCTGTTCCCGGAGTAATTCTCTCACCGAGAGATGATGCAATGGGTGGTCCTACGAGAGATGAAGCTGAAGCTATTGCAGATATGTATAAGCAGAAGTTTGGTGGTAAGAACAGAGGTGCGCCTATGGTCTTATCTGGTGCTATGAATGTTGAAATAGTATCATTCTCTCCAGACCAAATGAAGTTAGCCGAATTAAGAAGAATACCGGAAGAACGAGTTTCTGCCGTACTTGGCGTTCCAGCTGTTCTTGCAGGACTTGGTGCCGGTCTTGATTCAGCAACATACAACAATACAAAAGAACTTAGAGAGTTCTTTACGGAGTCAAAAATGGTCCCAATGTGGAACATGGTTGCGCAAGAAGTGACTCATCAATTGTTACGACCAGAGTTCGGAGCTAGTGATAATGAATATTGTGAATATGACATTGATAATGTTCGAGCATTAGCTGTTGACAAAGACAATCTCTATAAACGCATGAATACTGCTGTTCAAGGGGGTTGGGTAACAATTGGCGAAGCAAGAAAAGTAGTAGGTCTTGAAGCAGATAACAGACACGATGTTTATCTAAGACCTATGAATATGATTCAAGTCACAGAAGATGGTAGTCCTCTTCTTAATGACAACGAGTCCGAACCTGCAACGGAAAATGACAATGACGATGAGTCTAAAGCAACATTGACTACTACAACATATCCTCAAGAAACAGAAAGAGAAGATGAAGTTCTTCCAAAACCTAATTACTTGAGTGAAGAAAAATATATTGCAGAAATGCCAAACGGTGCTTACTGTGTTATTAGCCATGAAGACGGAGAAATAATTAAATGCTTTGATACCAGAAAAGAAGCTGAAGAATTTTTAAATAATAAAAAAAGTGGTGTCATTGAAGAAGTAAAAGTTTCTTTAGAAGAAGCAGAAGCAATGTACGAACGAGGTGATGAATTACATAGCCCAGAAGAAAAAGCAGAAGTTATACCAGAAGTTTTTGAAACTAGAAAAGAAGCAGAAGAAAGAGCTAAAGTTTTAGGATGTGAAGGTTCTCATGAGTATGAACTAAATGGACAAACTTATTACATGGCTTGTGCTACTCATGAACAATTTGAAGAAGTTATGAGTAAACCAGAAAATGAAGGCAAGGCTCCAGAAAAGTTAACTAACTTCCCTAGAAGCGGAGACAATCAAAAAATAAGTTTATCTAATTCACAACATCCACAATTTCCGGGTTACGCCTATGTTAAAGATTTAAAAGAGAACTGGCCAGAGATTTGGAGAAGAGCTGGTACTGGTGGTAATCCTCCTACATCATTTACTGGTAATGACGCTTTCAATAAATGGACAGCTTACAAAGGCGGAGACAGAAGCGAATCAACACTTAACTGGGTTAAGAGAAGAGAACGATTTATGAATCGTCATAAGAAAAATAACAGACTTAACGGCATTATCGCTGTTATGAAATGGGGCGGTGTCACAGCCGGTGGTGTTTCGCAAATGAAGTCTGTTGTTAATGATTACAAAAAAGTTATTAGAGAAAGAAGAAAAAAATCTTTAGACATAGCAGAAGATTATTTGATGAAAGCTGTATCTGATAGAGTTAGAAAATCTTTACAGAAAAAAGTAGAAGAACATAATTCTAAAAATCCAAAACATAGAGCAACATTAAGAATGCTTATTGCAGTATTTAACAGAGGTGTAGGAGCTTACAGAACTAATCCGGGTTCAGTTAGAGGTAATGTTACATCTGCTGACCAATGGGCGATGGCCAGAGTTAACGGGTTTTTAAGAGCTTTAAGAAGTGGTAAGTTTAGAAGAAAACCTTATGACCAAGATTTACTACCAAGTTCACATCCATTGTCTTCTAAGAAGTCTGGTAATAAAGCAGAATCAGTAAGAGTTGGTCAAGCAGTTTCTTGGTCTATAAATAAAGACCCAGACCCACCTTCAGTAGTTCATGGTATTGTTACATCAGTAAATGAAGACGAAGCAACAATGCAAGTCTATGCAAGATTAGATAATGGGGAACATCAAAAAACAGATAGGAAGGTAACTATGCCTATCTCAAAATTAAGAATTATATCAGACTTTAGATAATAAAACACTTAAAGTTAAAATCCTATTATACAATAATTAAAACGCGCTTCTACAAATTTGTATTGTAGAATATTGAGGTATGATGAATAACGAATCTAAAAATATAGACATAGAGTTAAAAGATGACTCTGGTCAAGTAGAAGCAGTTTTCAGTCTATTTAACTCTCTTGATAGTGATGGAGATGTTGTAGTTCCCGGAGCTGTCAAATCTGGTTTTAAAAACAATCAAGTGCCGATGGTATGGTCACACAAGTGGGACATGCCTATAGGAAAAGGCATAATCACACAAGATGATGATAAAGCTGTTTTTAAAGGTGAGTTTTTTATGGACACAGAGTCTGGTAAGGAAGCTTACAATTTAGTTAAAAATATGGGCGATATGCAACAATGGTCATTCGGTTATAAGGTTAACGATTCAGAATTTTCAAAAACTAAAGATAAAGACGGTGAAGATACTAATGCTAGATACTTAAAAGACTTAACAGTTTATGAAGTTTCACCAGTTCTTGTTGGAGCTAATCAAGATACATATACTCTTGCTATTAAATCTAACACAGAACTTCTTAAAGAAATTTCAGAAGAAAAAGGTGATGATAAAGTAGAAGAATCATCTGGATGTGGCTCAAATTGTGGTTGCAGTCAAAAAAGTTATGGAGATGACGAAGAAGAAATGAAAGGTTGCAAATACCATGATGGAGGACCATGTATGAAAGAATATGATGACGAGAAAAAGTCAGACGAAAATTTAGAAGTTTCACAGGAAGACAGCAAGTCTTTCTCTGAAGAAGTCAAAGATGTGCTTGCTGCATTAGATGACTTAGTAGCCCGAGCAAAAGCTATTTCTATGCTCAGAGGTGAAGATGGGAGAAAATTAGGCGTTAAAGCCACTGAAGCACTTCGTGCAGTCGCAGACGACTTAAACGATGCTTGGACCGAGATTGATGAGTTCATCGGAAATGTTGGTACCGAGGGTGCTTTAGAGTTAGAAGTAGATGAAGAACTTGTGGAAGATGAACCAAGTGAATCTGAAGAGGTAGCTGAGGCTTCAATTGATACTATTGATGTTGAAACAGAAGTCGAAGAAGTTACTGAGGAAGAAGCACCAGTAGAGGAATCTGCTGTTGAAGAACCAGAAGATGAAGTTGCTGAAGAAGATACTCCAGAAGATAACACTGATTCCTCTGACGAAGAGTTTGACGCAGAGTGGGTAAGGGCGCAGCAGATTATTGCTGAATCCTTAGTCGAAGAAATAGAAGAAGTATAAGCAATAACGATTGGAGAAATCCCAAAATGAGTAAACAAAATGAACTCATGGACCAAATCGCTGTTAAAAGAGCAGAGTTAAAATCTGTTTTTGAATCCGCTGAAGACGGCAAGTACACCTCTGAACAAAAAGAAGAGATTAAGTCAAGAAATGACGAACTTGCTGAATTAGTAGAAGACCTTTCCATTGAGAAGAAAAAAGCTTCCAATGAAAAAGCTCTCGAAGTAGATTCAAAACCAGTTGCAGAAATGCCACTAGCCGTTGATGAATCATCAGAAGCTAAATCTGTTGGACAGCTATTTACAGAGTCCGATGCCTACAAAAATTATGTAGGTCAAGGGGTAAAAGGTATTGACTCAAAAATTGAGACCAAAACCACTCTTAACACTACAGGTTATCCACCAGAGGTTCTAAGACAACCCGGATTCCTAGAGTTTTTAACAAGAGACCCTAATACTGTGATTAATCTATTCGACCAAATTAATAGTGACCAAAATGCTTTCTCTTACTTAGAAGAGACAACACTCACCAACGCAGCTGCTGAAGCTGCTGAAGGAAGCGCTATTGCTGAGGCCGCATTAGAGTTCACAGAAAGAACAGAATCCATCCGAAAAATCGGTGTATTCATCCCAGTAACAGATGAATTATTAGCAGACCAAGCTGGCGTACAAGGTTACTTGAACTCCAGATTGCAAACAATGATTCGTTTAAGATTGGACAGCCAACTCCTTAGTGGAGACGGTACTGCTCCAAACCTTGAAGGAATTTTGGACGCTGGTAAAACATCAGTTGGTAGCACAGACTTCTCAAGTTACTCAGGTAACTTAGGAAAACTCGGTGCTCTTTATGGTGCAATTACTGACATCCGTGTCAACGCTTTCACAGAGCCAGACGCAATTGTCATGCACCCTAATGACTGGAATGACATTGTCACATCAGTTTCAACTGACTTCGCAGGAGATGCTACTGCTGGATACGCAGCAAAGAATCCTCTGTTCATAGCAGCTGGAAGCATGGCTAGCGGACCACAAGCCGCAATTTGGGGACTTAAAGTAGTTCCTACAACCGCAATTGCCGCAGGTACAGTACTTGTTGGTAAATTCGGTGGTGGTGAAGCCGCTCATGTTGTGATGAGACAAGGCATCGACCTCGCTGTAACTGACAGCCACTCTGATTTCTTTATTAAGAATCAGCTTGCTATCAGAGCTACAATGAGAGTTGGTTTCCCTGTTTATAGACAAGCAGCTTTCCATAAACTAACAAATATGTAATATCTGTTAGTTGGATATTTCAAGAGAGCCGGGTAAAACCGGCTTTCTTGTTTTTATAAGGTAAAATGATTTCATTATGTCAGAATATATAAAACCAGAAAAAACAATTTGGAAAATGCCAGATGGTTCTATTTTTGAAGGACCAATGGCTGAACTACCTAAATCTGGGGCTTCTAAGATTGCAAAAGCAGGAGTAGAAGTTTCTAAAGAATGGTTGAAAGCTCAAGGATGGGCAGACCCTTCACAGAAAGCTGCTCCTAAAAAGAAAGCTGCTCCTAAGAAAAAAGTAGAAACCAAAGCTGTTAAACCATCAGAAGATAAATAAAGGAGTCCTAAATGGCTCTTTGTAGTTATAGCGATGTTGAAACATTTTTACAATTAGATGTTGATTCATCATTACAAACTAATTTAACAAATACCTTTATACCTTATGTTGATGCGTCAATTAAAAGATTCTTAGGATATGACATTGAACAAGCAACATTTACTGAAGTTTTTGATGGAGAAGAAAAAAAAGATTTATTTTTAAGACACATACCAGTACAATCAATTACCTCAGTTGCAGAAGATGCAGTTACTCTTACTGAAGGAAATGAAAATGACTTTGTTTCTTACAGTAATGGTCAACTTAGAAGAGTAGCTATAAGATGGTCTGGAATAAAACCACAAAACATATCAGTAACTTATGTTGGTGGTTACGCTTCAGCTGATATTCCAGAACAAATAAAATTTACTTCTGCTAGAGCTACTGCAAGATTGTTTATGACTTCTTTACAAACTTCTGCTAAAGCAGATACAGGTACTGTTAGTAGTCACTTATCAGATAGCTCAACGCAAACAGGTTTTGACATTGCACTAACAGAGCGAATAGGAGATTACGATGTATCCTATGCTGATGTAGTTATACAGGCTTTACAACCAGTTTTAACTACAGCAGACATGGCGGTATTGCAACCATTTAGGTCAAGATTTTTTGTATAATGATAAATAGGAGGATAGTGATATGGTACATAGGAAAGCTCCAACACTAGAAGAAGCAACAGAATTATTTGCTAAAGACCCCGAAAAAATGCTCAATGATTGGGCAGAGGAATGGGGTGTAACACACGAGAGAGTAAGACAATTAAGAATTGCTTCTGGTATTCCTCAAAGAGGTGCTTACAACGAAGACACAGCTAATACAATACTTGAAGTTATTAAAACAGGCAGAGGTGGATTGTCTACACCTCGAACTTATGAAGATGTCAATATAGGATACGAAAGATTCAAAAGCTGGATTGAAGAAGAAGAAGGCTTATTAGAAAAAGTTCAAGCAGCGCAAAAAGAAGCAGAAAAATATCTTAAAGACCCAATTGAAAAACAATGCAAATATTGTCGCCAATGGAAAGAAGTGAATAGTTTTAAAAGAAATCAAAAATACTTAGATGGATACACTAAATTTTGTATTGATTGTTTAAAAGTATTAAAAGAAAAAAAAGAAGAAATGGGAGATGAAAAAACTAAAACTTGTTTATCTTGCAGAGAACAACTGCCTATATCAAAATTTACAAAAAATCCTAATTCTAAAGACGGACTGAAATTATTTTGTAAAAATTGTCATAAGACAAATAATAAAAAGAAAAGGCGTAGAAATGCCCAGATATGATTATAAGTGTTTACGATGTGAACATATCTATGAAATAGAACATAAAATTACAGATGACCCAGAAATTCTTTGTCCTAAAGATTCAGTTATTTGTAAAAGACAAATATCAAAAAATGTTAGATTTGAAACTCCAGTAGATGTTGAATGGGAAAAAGACCCAAAAGATTTATCAGAGAAATCGTTTAAACAATACCAACAAGCAAAGAAAAGAAAATATCAGTGGTAAAAGAAGAGATAGAAGAAATACAAAGTGGTAACGGGAGATACTTTTTTTCTTATCAGTCTTATCAAATCTTAAAAGACCCAATTTCTAATAATACATTTACTGTTACTGCTTTGATACCTGTAAAACAATTTGCAATAGACAGGCCTAATTTGAAACAACTTATACCTATACATCCAGAAGTTAAAAAGAAACCTGTGTTTAAAAATGAAGAAGAAAATTTTCTAAGAGCATTAAAAGAACACGAAGGTGAATCTAATATATTTCATCATAAATCTCAAGGGATAACTATTTTTTGTGAAAACATAAGAATAGAAGAAGATAGAAACTTATTAGAATTAAATATTAATGATTATTACAAAGAAGGAATTATTGATGGTTCGCACATTTATGAATGTATAAAAAATACACCTGCTGTAGATTTACCAAAAAAATGTTACATAAAATTAGAAATTATTGTTGGTCTACACAATAGACACGCAGAAGATATTATTAAAGCGAAAAATACCAAAATAAGAAAAGATAACAAAGCTACTTTAACTAAAACAGATATTGAATGGATTGACAGTGCTATAAAAGACACGGGGTATGAAAAGATTTTAGACCATGCAACAGTATTATCTTTAATTAATTTATTTAGAAATAATAAATATGATTCAGAGATAGATGAACAACCTACTAATAGCTATTCTGATAAAAATATGATTGTTGAAGACTATCAAAAAAATAAAGATGAATACAAAATATTTTCAGAAATATTAAAAGATATCTTATATTTGTATGATTATACAAATGTTGTGGGTCAAGAATTATGGTCAGAAAAAAAAGGAACTTTAGGAAGTTCTGGTATATCTCTTCCTTACAAGCAAAAATACTATCAATTTCCAATGATGAAAAAAAATTTAGACTATAAATTTCATGATGCTGTTACTTATGCTTTACTTAACGGTTTAAGAATGTATGTAATATTTATTGAAGGAAAAGCAAAATGGTCTAAAGATTTTAATAAAATACTAGAAACTTATAAAAATTTAATACCAGAATTAATCAAAATAGCTAGAGACCACAACAAACAAATAGGTTACAATGTACATTTATTAGGTAAAAGTAAATTGCTTTATAGCATTATTTACAAAGAACTTCTAATGGGAGACTTGTTAAATCAATTTCAATAATCTTGTAGTAAAGTAGATATATGCCTATTAGACACAGAAACTTGCCGGAAACTTGTACAATTCAGACAGTATCTGAAACAACAGTAGATGAAAGAGGTTTACCTAGTTCATCTTGGGCTGATACATACACAAGCGTAAAAGCAAAGTTTGAAAGCCAAGGAATAGAAGAAGATAGAGATGGTAGAAATACCACTATTGAAACATTTGGAATTTACATAGAACCGAATGTTAATGTTGTTCCGGGAGACAGACTGGTCAAAGGTAGTCAATATCATGAAATAATTAGTGTTCAGCAAGTAAAAGATAGATATGGAAAAGAATGTTATAAGTATATTGAATCTCTTGTAAGAACATAATGCCTCAGTATTTAAAATTTTATAAAGAGGGTATAACCCTAGGAAAGAAAAATAAAACTTCTGCTGGTCGTAAAGCAACAGGTATAGGTGGTTTTCGTTCAAGATTGTACAAATTTGGTAAGCAATCTGGTGATGTTAACGCATTTTTACAGTCACCATTTTTAAAAAATGCAAGAAGAAACGCTTATACATTTGCACGAGGTGGAGGTTTCATAGCTGCTGCTACCTCTGGAGATTTTAGAAAAAAATATGGTTCTGCTCAATCATTAGCACTTCGTGGAGCAAGAGTGGGTGTAGGTAGATTATCTGGTATGGCTATAAATCAAGTTGTACCTAGGAGTATTGGTCCAATATTTGGTCGTTTAGCAAGAAGAGAACTTGGTTCTTATGTATCTAAAAGTCCATTTTACCAAATGGCAAACAAAAAAATAGAATCACGGCTTTCCGGTTTTTTTAATTCTGAAGCACAACCTCATTATCATCATGTAGTTACCAATATGAATATACAAGAAGTTTTAGACCTACAAATAGAAAGAACTGCACAACTCATAAGAGCAAGCGCACCAGATATTTCTTCTGGTCAGTACATGTTAGGAGTTGGGGCTAGTGAACTTGGTATAAATATCAAAGATACAAGATTAAGACAAGACCAATATGATGAAGAAGCTGGAATGAGTTTTGACGAAAATTATAAATTAAAAACTCTTAAAGGTTACTCAAATACCGGAACAAAGAAAAACCCAGTAATTTCCAAAGAATATGTAGAAATGGATATATTTGGATTTACAGAACCCGGTAAAGCTAGAGAGTTATTACTTAAATCTGTACACACAAATCGCGCACAAGTACCTAAAGCCAAAAAAGGAAAAATGGGACGACAAATATATACAGGTGATGTAAGAGTTGGAACGAGTAGAAAAAATGGAGTAACAGCAGATTTATTTCCATGGATATGGCTTGTAGAATATGGCGGACCAATAACACAACAAGTTTCAAGTTGGAGTAGAAAAGATAATAAACCAGTAGTAAAAGATGTTAAAAAATATATACCACCAACTTTATTTGTTACTAGAAGTGTTCAAGCTGTAAACAATATGAAGTTTAATGGTGCAAAAGTAAAAGTACACATGAAAGCTCCTAGAGTTGGTGGAGTAAAAAATCCAGTAGAACTTATGAATAACATTCTTGGTGAAAAAGGTAGATATGAACAAATGATTAAGAAAAAAGGTTTAGCTATAGCAAAAGACGGAACAATAACTTATAAGCCAAAAAGTTTATTAGCAGCTGTTAACAGAAAAGGAACTGGAAGACATTTTAGTCAAGGTGTAAAAAGGGAAAATATAGCTGGTAGAAATAGAAGATTTTATAAATACAACAAATCTCACGATATAGCTGGTGTAAAAGTACACAACACTCATGGAGTTTCTTATTCACAAGAATTACAAGATGCTATTGGTGTTAAATTTTCACCAGATGAAATTACAGCAACTGTTAGTTTTAAAAATGTTGGAAGAATTAAAGGTGGAGTATCAGCTAGAGAAAAATTTCTTACAAGCATACTTACCGATAAAAATCCAAGTAAAACACGCGGAGGTGCTTCAAGAAGCGGTCTTATGCACGATACTAAATTATTTGGAGAAGAATTTAGTGAGGGTGCTTTTAATAGGACACAAGCTTCTGATTTTGTTGATTTTGATACCTTCTCAGTATCTGGAAACACTGGTTATGGAAAACTTAGTGGCGATAGACTTTCTGAGTATATAAGAAAAAATTATAATGTTAGTGTTCGTAGAGGAAGTAAAGGAACTGGCTCTGGAGCATATGAAGTTAAGTTTTCAAGAAAAAATAAAGGAACTAAAAGAGGTGGTAGTAAACGAAGTGGAAGTCCTACAGATAAAAGATATGCAACTCGTGCAAAACGCCCTCTACAAAAACAAAATAAAGCTGCACAAAATGCTGCAAGAGCACTTGTTGAAAATGCTAACTATGAAGAAATAATATCAGCTGCATCATTTTTCTATAACTCTGAAGATGAAGTTTAAGTGGTAGGATAAATAATTATGGGTATAAAAGCAGTAGGCGCACAATTTGACCAAAGTCAAAATTTTCCACCAGACGCGGAAATAATATTTCGTGAGTGGTGTGTTAATACAACCGCTATAACAGATTTATGCAGTACTAGAGTAGCAACTCGTTTACCTCGTAATGCAGAATTACCTTTCTTAACAATATTTAATGCTGGAGGAACACTTATGTCTCCTACATCTGA
>Ga0070749_10002660_pt1 | contig 11954 bp, 21 predicted proteins | sample VirMetDEL_Nov_18_FD_75180 | JGI IMG/M metagenome (GOLD analysis project Ga0070749, IMG submission 75180) | Aqueous microbial communities from the Delaware River and Bay under freshwater to marine salinity gradient to study organic matter... | ecosystem: Environmental > Aquatic > Marine >...
GGTGGTCGTGGGGGTGGGGGTGGTTGATTTCACTGCTACAAAAAAATTGACACAAAAAAAGGGAAGGTTTTTTATACCCTCCCTCCCTGATTTCAATCCCACTTCATCCCATGTTGGATTTAATTTTCTTTAGGCTCATATTTGAAACCTAAAAGTCTGTTGTAAATCTCATCCAATTCCACATTGTGCGAAGTAGTATTACCTTCCGAATCAGTTCCAACAATTAACGCTCTACCCGTAAATGTTGGGAAATTCCAAATGTCGTTGGATTTTGGGTTAAATGTTGGTCTTGTGTCAATCTTGAATATACCTATATTCAATTGCTCTTTTCGTGAATTGAATCTCAAGTAAACCTCTTCATCTACATACATAACATCTTTGTATGGAAACTCTGTGCTTGGCTTATCGTGTTCAAAGTAAGCACCAATCTCAATAAGTCTACAACCATTTCCGATTGCTTCGTATTTTGCTTGTAAAGTATTTTCAATAGAGATTACTTTTAAAACTCCTTCTGCTGGGTCAATTAAAATTGCTTCAATCATATTTAGTTCTTTCATGGTTTAAATAAATTAAATGATTACTGAACCCCTTCTTGGAGTTCAGCAACCATTGATTCCCAACTTTCTTTCGCTTCTTGCGAAACATAGTCAACATCAAACATCATCATGAGTGCTTTCTTGTAAGCACCATTGTGTGAGTCTCCAAAGGCTCTGCAATGCTTTACAAAATACTCGTAATCGCCTTCAGCAGAGACATCTTTGTATTGTAATCTACTGTCAAGTTCTAACACAACCTCCCAATAGTCAACACCATGTAGATTATGGTGCTGAATAAATGAAGGCTTGTAGAAACCTTTGAAATACTCTTCTAAAGAAGAAATAACTGATTTGTTCAACTGTTCAAGATTCACTTGACCCTTCTGAACTGAAGCAACTTTTGGGTTTTTCATATCGTTCTGTTTAATCATATAGCAAATATACAAATAGTTTTTATAACTACAAATTTTTTTTGAATTTTTTTTGAATTTTTTTTTCAATTAAGCAAAAAGAAAGGGGAGTTTCCTCCCCTAACCTCATGAAAAACAAAACCTAACCTTTGAGCCTATGAGTACAGTTTATTTACTAATTGTTGTGTTTGGTATGGTTGAAAACCATATACAGAAAGCATATAAGCCTCTATTTGTTGTTGTGATTTATTTTGTGCAATCATGGTTTGCAAATCACTTGTTGCTCTTTTTACTTTGGTTACATCACCATATAAATTAGAACTTCTATTGTATATATCGGTAATTAATTCCAATGCCTTCATGTAATCAAACCCAGTGCTTGTATTCATTGGATAACCACCGCTTGGCGTATATTGTTTGGATGTGTCAGTTTTCCCTTGCTTATAAAGACTATAGGCAATATAACCACCAACACCAATGAGTGCAAGAATTGACAAATTTTTTGAATCCATATATCAAAAATACAACTATTTACCACAAAATAAAATAGGCTAAATATCCTGCGGTATTTTTTGGCTGCGATGCCTCTTTAGAGTGCCTTGCTCTGTATTGCTCTCTTTTTGATGCTGCATACCCTTTTGGAAATTTACCTTCTTGTTCCGCTTCTAAATAACTTGCATAATCCCAATACCCCTTCGCTCCAATAGATGCTACTTTTTTGCCATTCTTATCGAATACATCCAATTTCTTTCCATCTACCTTACTTGGTGCAATGGTGTAACCTAATCGTCTTGCTTGAGTTCTGTGTCGAGTTTTTATTGTGAATTTTGGTGGTCGCATTACAATAGTTTTAATTGTTGTTCTTGTTGTATTTCTTTTTTTAGTCTTCCTTCCAATGTATAGTGCTTTTCTCTATCAGTGATAAAGTTACGAATTATTTGCAATTTCTCTCTTTCAAACAAATGTACCCAATTAAGTGATGTCCAAGAATGTGCTATAATCAATTCTGCCATTGCTTTGGGGTCGTTCCAACATAGGTGTAGAAGATACATTTTGTCGTATGGTATTCGCTCCTTCGTGTAACTCCAAGTCTTGTAAGCATCCGACCAATTTTTTGAAGTTTTCCTCTTTGTTGGAATCGTTGAATTTGTATTCTTTGTGTTCTCCATTTTTATTCATTGTAATTATTATCAGGTCTTTTTCTCTTTTTAATTCAAAGTTGACAACCTTTTCGTATTTATACTTGTATCCTTTTGCTTCCAGCACCTTTTCTATTTCATGTACTTTGTCAGCATCTATATCGTTATTGATAAATATACCATCTACCCAATGAAAAAGATAATGCTCACCTGCTATTGACATACATTCATTCATAATCTCCTCTACTTGTTGAATCAGGTAAAAGAATACTTGTCTGTTATCTCCAACCTCCAAATCAGTATCATCTATTTTACCGTCTTTATAGTTGAATCTCAAACTCCTTTTAGCCAACATCCCCATTGCAGGAAGTCTTTCATGCTTTCCAAGAGACTGCAACATTTTAAATGTCTTTTCTTTTATTAGACCCGTTGCATACATGGTTGTTGCATAAGCACTGCTTATGTCAATATTAATAACCTCATTGTACTTGCATGGAGATATACCATTCATCATGCCAAAATTCTTTGTTGAGTGCTGATTTTGGATTATTTGGTGATACTTTGGGTTATCTTTCAGGTCGTTAACAACCATCTTGTTTGCGATGAAAACTCTGTTGTCATATCTGTTTAAGATAAATGTTATTTTAGAGCCATCTTGAAGGGTTATTGATGTGGTGTATTTTGAGTGCCTGATGGTGAAGTTAGCCTTCATTTCCTTGAGTGTTTTTACCCATGAAATAAATAGGTCATGGTTTCTGTAAAATGTCAAGTTCTTTAATTTTTTCTCACTATGGCGTACCGCCTCGTGGGATGATGTCTGTTTCGTCTGCATAAATTTCAATCATTCGTGTTCTTGGATTAAGTCTTATTCTGTGCCTAAATTCTACATTGTCAAGTAAATCACCTCTTTCATTCAGGTAGTATTGCTGCCATCTATTTTCAAAGTTTGCTAATTGTTCCAGTGCATCTCTCCCTGAAAAGGATTGACCATTTTGCACAAAATTAAATTGATAGCCTCTCTGCATATAACTCCTGATTTCTGAATAAGAATCAAGCAGGTCTCCTGACCGTGTTTGATATGATTCAAAAATGTTCTGTACATGATTCCTAAATGTGGTTATGTCTTGAGTGTAAGTGTTGTCAAGTATTCTGTTTAACTGTTCTCTGTTAAATAGGTTTGTAAGGTCTCTTGTGTCTTGTGGTAAATTTGCTGCTCTTACAAATCTTGACAATACATTGAAGGGGTTTGGAACAAACTGACCTTCAAATCTATATTGGTTTCTTGCTCGTGTGGATGCAGTATAACTTCTTTGTTCTCTTGGAGATAACGATTCTCTTGATAGTTGTGAATAATTCTCTCTAACATATTGCCTTGCACCTCTTGACTCTGATACTCTTCTACCATTTTGATTAAAGTAGTAAACTCTACCATCACGACCTTGTGTTCTTCTTATTGGCATAATTGGGTAAAAAAAAGGGGTATAAAAATACCCCTTAAATTGAACAAATCATAGATTAACCTAAAAGAGTTATGCGATAAATTTTCACATTTCCTCTTTTTTCGGTGTACTCTACAAGTAATGGAGTGCCTTCTTTAACGGCAGCGTTCTTGATTTCAGAAACCAATACCGCACCACCATTGATTCTCATCTTTTTATCAATTAAGAATTTTGCACAAGCAATGGTTCTTTTGCCCTCATCGTTGTTTTGGTCATTGATGGTCATTTCTCCGAATCCCATAAAGATTCCTCTGAAAGATTCACCAACTTTTTCCAAAGTAATTGATTCAGGTGATAGAGATACAACAGTGTCAAGTTTATCCAGTTGTGCTGATTTTTCAAGCAATGCTTCGATGTCGAAGTTTTGGTTAACTTGTGATACTGATTGTTCGTTTGTCGCTTCTTGAGGGGTCAAAACTTCGTCTTGAACTGCCTCTACTTTTTTGTTAGACATGATGTTTATTTATAGTGCATTAGTGCTTTTAAAATGAATTCTGCCATCTTTCTTGAGGCAACTTTAACTCCACAATTGTAAAATGTCAAATGTACCATTACAACATTTTCCAATTCAGGTTTTTCTTTGATTTTTGCTTTAACATCGAAAAGAACTCCACCTTCGTTTAAAGCAAACTTTTCAATCTTTGATGCTTGTTCAAGCACCGCATGAAAAGTGAACTGATGTATATTAGTCTTGCGTTCCATTTTCTTCTTCTTCTTCAATATCTTTTCTTAATTCATCCTTTATTCTCGTATAAAGATTTTCAATATCTTTAGATACGGCAATAAGCGTTATCATATCAGAAAAGGTTTCTACACTATCCATTGAATTCAAATTCTTTAATTCTCCAAGAAGCGATTTCATCAAAATCAATGCTTCTCCCCTTGTTTTAATTTCGATTACCATATTGTGTTGTATTCTGTTTTAGCCTTGTTTTTATTTGCCATATCAAATCCACCTTTTGCCCACCAATGCATATTACTGAACCAATTCTCATCAATCCAAGTACCAGCATCTTCGTTGAAAATAATAGCACTTGAAAGACCATTAAGGACAATTAATTTGGAAGCATCACCAATTTCATCTTCAATAACTTTATGTGCTTTTTGAGTTAACTTATTGAAAGTGAAATTTTCGTATAGGAATAGATTCACAAAGTTTGCAGTATCAGATGAAACTACATCGTAATCATCAGGATAGCAATTGAAACCTCTGTATTTCTGTGGCATTATGCCATTGTGCATCAAAGCACAATCCACACCGTGCATATCGGTAAAAGAATATGGGTGTGTGTTATCTACACAAATATCACCATCGGTTGCATACCTAAAATGGATACATAAATTATCAATACGGGTAGAGTGCTTGAGTGGAATATAGTAATTACAATACCAATTCCAAAGTTGCTCTCTGTTTTCTATCATAAACTTTTGAGTTATGATTTCATCATCCAAGCCATGATACATCATGCCAAGACCATCTCTATTCATCAACCACATACTATGGAAGGAATTGAATGGGATTTGTTCTCCTTTGTTAAGAATCATTATACACATATTGTTTTTGTTTATCGTTGATGCAAAGATACAAACGATTTTTATATGTGCAAATTTTTTTTAAACTTTTTTTGAATTTTTTCTTGATAAAACAACTAAAGCACTGACAATCAATGCAATTTTGGTTAAAACAGATAATCCTTTTTTGCCATTCATAACATCATTAACAAACTGTTCACAATTGAAAGTTATGGAGTTGAATTTTCTACCCTTATTAGCCTCGTAGTAATCAAATATTCTACCTGATGGAGTATCTATATCTTTTATTGATAAAATCTTTCTGTCGGTTTTAAAATCATCGAAAGGTTCTATGATTATATTGCCACCATGTATATTTGTTTTTGATGGTGTATTGTGAATAACCATATCGTCCACCAAAAATGCATGATGCACACACAATGGAACTATGTTATTGCATTCGGATTCGATTACTTTGGTCATTTCTTAATTAGTATTAAAAAAGTAATAATAGACAAATAGACCATTACTGCTTTAATCCAAAAATCTAATTTTTTTTCTTTGTAAACCTCCCGTTGGACAATCTCGGAGGGTCTGATTTCTGTTTTGTGGATGGTTGTGGTGCAGTTTCTTTCTCGGTATTGAATTCTGAAGGTATCTCTAAATCGCTCAATTCTAATTCGTCCACCTTCGATATAGATTGTATCAAATTGAGTTTGACTGATAAATATCGTATCCAAAATGCCACCAGTGTCCACAACAACTTGCTTGTATTTTTGAGTGTCAAGTAAATAGGGGTAACGCTCAACCAAACGATTGAACCTATGTATAGGATTGCAAGAAAGCATAAAGACCAAAACAACCCATAAAGCAAATAAATTATTGATTCTACCATTATTGTTCATTTTTAATTGTGTTCTTTTTTACAACTCTTTTTCTAACCGTTGCCATCTCTTTTATTTTACGCTCAAGAACTTCAATGTGTTTTTGAGATTCTTGTAGTTTTGCTTTTAGAGATTCAATTTCTTTATCATAACGCAATTTCATATCATCCAACATCTCTTTGTATATATTCAAGGCTTGTTCTACATTCCCCAAAGAAAGTTGCTCTACCTCTTTATCGCTACGCTTTTTCCCTGCAAAAAAACCGATAAGACCTGTTCCTATCGGTGCAAGATATGACATTATGGTTTGAAAGTCCATTTATAGATAGAAATTACTTCCACCTTCAACGGGTGTTGCACCACCTGAACCACTTGAAGCAGTAGCATTGTCATCTACTATTGTCTTCTTTTTGGTCATCTTCATTGCGATGTACAGTCCAACTGCACCAATTAATAAGACTCTTAACGAATCATAAACACCTTCAGCCTTTTCTCGTGCAGATGGTGTATAGCCTATTCCTTTTTTCATTGTGTAATTAGTTATCATTAATTCTTTTCTCATACAAATACAAATTCGCCTTCAGACTTATTTTTCTTTTTAGCAAGTTCACTCTTAATCCATGCTTTTCCTTTTGGATTTTTCACTGGTGCGTTCAAGAAAGTGTCAATTTTCTTTTGAATCTTATTCGCTATCTGAACTCTTCCCGTTGGTGAATCGGTTGAATTGTCAATTTCAGTGAAGTTAGTTTTGAAAAGTGTTGCGTATCTTTTTTTCATCTGTTGTGCAGCCTTCCAAATAGTTGTAGCAACATCTACGGGAACTTTTCGTTCACGCTTCATATTTCTCTCCAATGCTTTATTCAAAGTAGTGTTAACAAAAACCATGATGCAATCATACCCCAAAGATTGAAGGTATTTCTTTTGCTCTGAAATTTTTGAATATGAATCACCCGTGCCATCAATAACCATCCCTAAACGACCATTTAAGTACATTTGATATTGAGATATTCCAAGTGCTTTTCCTTTCTTTCTAACATCCTGAATGATGCTCATTTCATTGTCGTTTAAGTTGGTCATATCTTTTGATAGTTTCCCCTTCTCAAGCAAGAATTCAAAGAACTTATCATTATTAACATTCTTTAAGCCTGAAGGTGCGAAACCAAAGTTCAAACCAAACAATGCGTTAGACACGGCAGATTTCCCTGAACCTGAACCACCTGCAAGAAATACCGCTTTCAGTATTCCCTTGTCATATACGCCTTTTATTCCTTTATTGAGTGCCATGATTAATTGATATAGGTATTTAATTCATATTGATTTTTCATCCCATAAACTTGAATGTGTAATGCTTTCTTTTGCTCTTTGCCATTTTTAAACAAAGTTATGGTTGCTCTATTTGTTTTTCCCTCTGATGGTTTTTTCTTTCCCATAGAAATACGATTCCATACATCATCTTCATTATACTCATATCCTTTCTTTTTGGCGTAATCTAATGCTTCATCAATTGCTGATGAATATGTTCTGTGATAAACCCTATAATCGCTTTTTTTAGTTACACCGTTTATTGATTTATTCATCTTGTTCTGTGGCTTCATTTCGTTATTAAGCAACTTTTTTTCAGATGGTGTAGCCAACTTTACTGCCTTTATCTTGTTCAAGTACGCCCAAAAAGTTTCATTATTTTTCAACGCAGAATCAGGAGTTTTAATTCCAATTTTTGCTTGTTGCTTCTTGAAGTGCTTTTTGTATTCATCAATTGACATACCACTTGTAAACGGGTCATCCATAAAAATACGAATACCTGCTTCAGCAGTGTTCACGGGATATACCTCTTGATTTATTAAATAATATTTTTTTGCCATAATTATAGTTCTATTCTGTCAAATTGATTTAACTCATAAGGAGATTTACCCGTAAGGTCTTGGATACGATTATACCAAAAAGAGGATAATCCCGTTGGCATTATGTTTGTCAAGTTATACCAAGAACCATCTTTTGTAACTTTCTTTTTGGAGAACTCCATCAAAAAGTGCAAAAACAAAACCCATGCAGGTACACTATCACCTTCATAGTTACCACCGTGAGAACGAAACTCAACTGTGTGCTTATAGAAGTAAGGCAATAGATTTACGGGTTGTTGTTTTGTTGAACCCCATCTATTTTGAAATGCAGCAGGAGAAAGGTCTTGTATGTTTCTTTTAAGCCAATTAGACACCTCCACACTACTCATTGTGGTTAAACCTTCCGAATAGTAAAATGGTTTATTATAAGCATAAGAACCCCTTCTATTGGGTTCAAACATACCTTCAATTATCTTTTCCCAAATGATGTAGTTACACAATAAGTTTTTTACCGCCTGAATGGTCATTCCATCTTTTTCCATGTGAACATGCATACCCATAGTTCTATTGTGCCTCATACCTTTATTTACCAACGCATTACCAACACTCTTGATAATTGCAAGTCCTTTTTTTCCTCCTAACACTGGAGATACTAACTCTCCGTAATAGGTATTGTAGCCACCTGCACCGCCCTCTCTTGCCTCTGCTTTAGTTTTAGCAAACGCTCTTGAAGGCTCTCTTGAATCAGGAGATACTGAACCATCTATCTGCAATGCCCACTCTCCTTTATTTGGAACTCTGTTTGGAAATAAATCGACATCATCAGGTAAACTATGTGTTGGTACATATCTTCTGTAAAACCTCTGTCCAAGTTTTTTCAACTCTTCTTTGATAATCTCATAGTTCAATCCAAAATGCTCCCATTCAACTCCGAATGTTTTTGTGAATGGTATGTCACGAATCAATGCATCTGTTCTTACTGCCGCTTCTACTGTTGGATTTGTTGCAGTTGTACTTGGTGCTGAAGGTGTTGGTGCTGAAGGTGTTGGTTGTGAAGAAGTTTCGGTAATTTCATTCGTTCTTGGATTCCAACTAACTATCGGTCTTTCATTAACATAATTTCTTGTATCAGTTGACACCAATAATATCATTTTTTTAAGTGAGTCTGGTTCTGAAAGTCTGCCTCGTAGTGAAACATCTCTTCTAAATCTTCTATCTGAACCGCTACCATAAACAGTATTCATTAATTGATATATTTTAACTTGTTGAAGTCCAACTGCATCTTTACCACCTGATGTTATCGCTTCAAATAATTTGCTTTGACGGTCATATAATTCCGTTGCTTGTAAGTCATCAATAATGCTTAATCTTGTTATTGTAATTCTTGGAGAACCACTATCAATAAGTTTTGTCGCTATACTAACCCGTCCACCTGCAAGTGCAAAAAGATAAACATGGTATTGTGGCATTTCGATTAATTTTCTTCCATCATAATCACTCAAGACTTCTCTTTGTGAGTCCATGAATGAATTGTATATCGCTTGAAAATAAGTGTTTGCGTTTGCTCCACCAACAAGACCAACACGGTCGTCAAAAATATATCCATAAGCAGTTTTTCTGACAAACAACTTTGTATTCTTATCCCAAGTTTTCGCAAGTCTTTCTGCTGATTTTCTTATAACATAAAGTAGATTCTCGCCTTTAAGTTCCCTGAAATAAGCCAAACCATGTTGACTTGTCATCGGAGTTGTATCAGGTGAATACACTCGTGGTGTTCTGTCAATTATGGTTGCAGAAGGCGTTGGTGTAGATTGTCTTGGTGCAGAAGGTCTTGGTGCAGAAGGTCTTGGTGTTCTTGCTCTTTGAGTAACTACTGATTCAAATATCATTTTAGTTCTACCTGCAACAAGACTTATTCTATATGTGACAATTTCGTTCAGAAATATAAAATAAGAACTATTAATGGTACTGTTTGTAGGAGTGGTATTCAATACCACCATTAACATCTTTTTTAGTGGCTCATAATTGTTAGCAGTGGTTTGATTCCTTACCGCACCAACATTGCCATTGGCAAAAACATCTGCAATTAATTTATTGGCATTGGTTTCAGTTAGACCTGCAATCATCAAATGAACAAAGAAAGCACGATATAAATCTCCTTTTGATGCGTTTGAATCGTTTAAAAGTGATTGGAATACAATAAGAACTCTCTCTTTTGTTAAGTTGCTTTGTGAACTCAACTCTACGATAGCAGTTCCAAATTTAGGATAGAATGTTTTATAATTCTGAAGCGTTCTTAATGCCATATATTTAGTTTTTTATTGTCTTTTGAGTTTTATATGCTTTCACATTAAATTCTTTCAGCCTTTTTTTCAATTCAGGATGATTTGAGAAACTTAACATGAATTTACATTTTGCTTTTTGTAATGTCAAAATTAAAGAATTTAAATTAATTACCCCATAGTACGAAGTCCTATTTGCTGCTTTGGTAACATTATCATAGTCTTCAGATTCATACGGTGGGTCTAAATAAATCAATGCATTGGCATTATTCAGGTAAGGACTTACCACCTCTTTCCAATCTTTGTTGTATATTTTGACACCCTTCAATCGATTGTGATATTCGTTCCAGTGCTTGAAAAGATAACTGTCTTTTATTGACATACTCGCCCTGCTTGGAGCATAAGATTCTCGTGAACCTCTCCATGAATGAAAAAACAGAACAAGAATTTTTTCCAATTTCTCAATTTCGTTTTTAGGAATCATTTTCTTATACTTCAGGAACTCTTCTTTCGTAGTTCTTGAAACCGTAAACTTTGGTGGATTAGGGTATTTCTGAAGCATCCTATAAACGAATATGGTATCTGCATCCTTATCGTTTATTATTTCGTTGGGAGTTTTTGGCTTTTCAAAAAATACGCTACCTGCACCAACAAAAGGCTCAACATATATAGAATAGTCTTTTGGAAAATTGTCAACTATTCTCTTCCTTTGGAAACTTTTTCCACCTTGTATAGAAAAAAGACCTTTCACTAATCCAATAAATTGGTTCTTGAAAATATATCGTATTGAACTTCTATTGGGTTTGAATCCAAACCACACTTCTCTTTTAATTCGCAATGTAATTGCAACAAAAGTTCAAATGCATTTTGCAAGTTGTGATTTCTTTCTTGTAAATAAACAATTTGCTCTTTACACGAATCAGTTTCTTGTATTGCTCTTGCAAGTTCTCTCAATATTGATTCAGGTACATTTTCCATATTTTCAAATTTATCCAAAATATCCCTTATTTTTCCATCGTTCATTTTTGATTGTATCGTAATGGCAACTAATTCCTTCTGTGTTTTCATATTTATATAAAAAATAATTTCCTTTAAATTGTCTATAATAGAATTTCCCCTGATACATTATTTCACCATCTTGAGATATTTCTATTCTTTCAGTTATCTTACCTATTTCATTGCATCTGTAAATGACAAATCCAAAACTCGTTGGGTAAATCTGCTCCAGCAATGGTTCATTAAGTTTTGTTGGATATAGTGATGCCCAACTTCTTCTCTCTAACAGTGTCGATTTTGATTCTTGTTTATAACCCAACTTCTCCTCTTCTTTCCTTAACTGCCTTTGATATTCAATCGTCATTTTATCCATTTCTTTCACTGCTTTTTCATATCCATCAAACCTAAATGTTGATAAGTTTGCAACCCATCCTTTCTTTATGAATCCAAACACATCATAACCCCTTTCTATTAGAAATGGTGCAGTTTCAGAAGATACTTTGGGTACATTTCCAAATTTATATTGATAATCTGAAAGGTCTGTTGGATACATTTTATCCACACTCCATAATGCCACTATTCCGTTCGTCCATTTTGTTGATTTTGGGTCGCTAAATGGTATGTAATTCTGTTGACCATATACCAAGTAAACAAAGTGAGAAACCTCATCAGGAAGTTTTAACTCGCTTAATACATCTCTATATTCCACTTCCACCCTCCCATACTTTTGATACATAGTAAAGAACATCTTGGTATAATTTTATCTCTTCTTGTGGTCTACCAAAATTATACATCATTTCAAGTGTTAATAATAAGTGTGCTATTGCGTGGCTTCTTGATTTATCAAAGTAATCA